>Ga0210009_1002395_pt1 | contig 13792 bp, 12 predicted proteins | sample CryGeyCG2114_065_FD_185457 | JGI IMG/M metagenome (GOLD analysis project Ga0210009, IMG submission 185457) | Groundwater microbial communities from aquifer - Crystal Geyser CG12_big_fil_rev_8/21/14_0.65 (SPAdes) (version 2) | ecosystem: Environmental > Aquatic > Deep subsurface > Groundwater ... | reverse complement strand
TTCACGAAACAACTCGAAATTTTGAGCATCCTGGCTCCGGTATAATTGATAACTCTCAGCATTAGCGCTGTTCGCTGCATGGACCAATACATTGCCATCACCGATATTTTTAACATAAAACCAGCCTGGTGAAAGTGGTGGCGTTGACGCACCAAAGGCGTCATTTAATCCACCCCATATTTCGGGACGATTCCCGTCATAGCCCAATGCCCAAATGCCGATCCCGGCCAGTTGTCGGGTTTTGGCGTAGTTGTATTTCGTGACCAGACTCAGGCTGTCATCGTACCAAACCTGACGCTGCTGACCGCTGGCGGTATAATTGTACCAGGCGCTATGGACATCCGTGCTATAATGCTTACCGTAGGAATTTGCCGCCGGTTCTGCGACCGAATAGACAATCGAACTTCCCGTCCCGGTAGTGGTGGCATTTTGTGCGGTGCTTGAGACCGGCCAATTGTAACCATACCATGGTAAGCCGAGAAAAATATTGCTGCCATCGTTTGATGTGGCTGTCAGGTAGGAATTGACCGTCCGATCAATGTTATAACTGGCCATGCCGCCATTGTACAATGGCGCAACCGGTCCGGCCGACGAACTGCCACCCCAGTAATAGGCATAGGCCATGATCATAAGACCGTCGCAGTTCTCATTTAAATATTCATAATCATAGGAACTGGACCAATCAACAGATGGCATGGCAATGCTGGTTTCTGATCCTGGGATTTGATCGTGGAAAGCCTGGGTGAGATCATGGATGAAAATATTAAAATTGGTTTTGGACCCAGCCGGAACCGATTCAAAATCAATATTCACGCCGTCGGCATTTCCCTGTATGACCCTGGTAATCAGATTATCAATAGCAGCCTGTCGATAGCTGGCATTACCTACCAGCGTCCCAATACCTGCGTTATCAAACAAAGTCACGGTTAGAATCACTTTCACACCATTACTATGGGCGAGATTAATCAGACTCGTCACCGGCCAGGAGTGGGAATTGGTGATTTGACCGGAACTGTTCATCTCGACGCCAAAATAGGCCAGGTGAGTCAGTAAATCATAATTGTAGGAGGTATAGGAGGTCCCATTCCAATAAGGGTGATAACCAAAAATGACATGGGAAGGGTCCCGGCGTAATGAAACCAGCGGTTGAATCGGTGCATCGGGTGTTAAATCCAGAATCGGATCAGCCTCACCCTGGTGAGCAAGCCACTCCACTTCATGGGGTCCCATCCTACTGTCATCCTGTGCGTTGATTGTTTGGGTCGGCAATAATCCCACGATTAGGATGATTAACAGGGTTGCCAGCCCACCGGATTTATAGAAAAATTTTATATGATTCAAAATGTCATAAACTCCTGATTTGTGGTCGGTCTACTCCAATTAGTAAAGCAGATAATTTTGTCTTAATGCCATAAAATCTGCTAACTCGTCCGACCATTTCTGTTCAAATGTCAGTGGATTAACGCCGTCCTGAAGCGCTTCTCTGATCCAGGTTCCACCGCTCACCTGATCAAACATTTTCCAGCGATCCTCGTTGCCAAACAAATCAATTTCAGGATAAAGCTCCCGAGTAACGGCAACCACGATCAACCCTGTTATATAAGGTCGGAAAGCATTTCTGTCCGTGATATAGAGCTGGACACCGCCACAAACCTTACCCTGGTGTCGGCCATAATAGGGTTTGAAAAAACAAGGTCGCAGTTTCACGCCACCTCCAATGCGGCTTTGCAGGACCTCGGCAAATCGATGCGGATCCTTGATCCAGGGTCCACCAATGTATTCGAAGGGCAACGTGGTGCCGACGCCTTCTGACAAGACCCCCAGTTCACCGTAAACCCCTGTGGCGATCATGTTTAGAATGGTTGTCGGGTGCGGCACATGCGGCGATGTGGGAATCCATGGCAGACCGGTTTCATCAAACCACATGTCACGGGTCCAGCCGGTCATGCGGACAATTTCAAGGCTACAACGGATACCGAATGCTTCATTGAAAAGCCAGGCCAGCTCACCAATGGTCATGCCATAACGATACGGAATTGGGTAAAGTCCGACGAAAGAGGCCACGGCCGGATCAAGGACATTTCCTTCCACGATATCCCCGTGGATGGGATTCGGACGATCCAGGACGATAATTTTCTTACCTGCAATTTTCGCGGCTTCCATCATGTAGGCCATGGAATAAATGTAGGTATAGCCCCGAACGCCAATATCCTGAATGTCAATGATAACACCATCCACTCCGGCGAGTAACGGGACAATGTCAGCCGGTTTTTTACCATAGGTGCTGAACGCTGGAATGCCGGTCTGGGGATCAATCTCTTTACCGACCTTATCACCGGCGAACTCAGCGCCATAAATCCCGTGTTCCGGTGAATACAGTGCCGTGAGCGTCACCGCATCATTTAGCAACACGATATTGGAATTCAGTTTTGAATCAATGCCGGTTTGGTTGGTCATCAATCCGTAACGATAAGCAGAATCATGAGGGGTAGAGAGAAAAACTTCGAGTCCAGTGACGACTGGTGCTCGTTCGGGAAGGATTGTTGGTTCAGGGATCGGGACAATGAAGGTCACCTGCGGCTGAAAAAAGGAACAACCTGACAGGAGTAGAAAGGTGGTAATTTCCGGGATGATATTGCGTCGCATTTTTAACCTCGCCGGATTACTCTTAAAAGGTATCTTCAGCCAGTTTCATCAACGCGGTATCCGGGTAATAATGACTTAATATTTCGGAGTAGGAGCTGCCCTCAAGCGCCATTCCCAAGGCACCAATCTGGCACAACCCGACACCATGTCCCCAGCCGGCACCCGACAGATAGACAGTGGTATCATCTTCCAGAGTCGTGGCATTTTCGATGATAAAAGCACTGGAGTAAAGAAACGATTCATTGAATGTCCGGCGAATATCATATTCGTTTTTCAGATCGAAGGTAACCTGATCACTTTCCTGATTAACGCCAGCTAAACGCAGATGAGAAATCCGTCCGCTGGCCCCGCGTTTTAACACGATGATTTCAAATATTTCAGACCATAGTACCTTAAAGTGTTTCTTTAAGTTATCGAGGATAACTTGTTTTTTTAGAGCATGCTTCCATCGATAATAACTTCCGGTTACATCAACTTTCCCTAGCATCGCCAAAAGGTCAACTTCTTTAAATCTGGCACTGGAGCAATAGGCTTCCGAATAGGCTAAAAGAGGTTTGAGATCGTCAAATGCCATCTCCTCAGGATGATTGGGTCCGTCCCAGAGCGGAATCAAATAGGGCACTTTTTTGCCCTGCCATACAGTGGTGTAATCCTCAACGATTCCACCGCAGCACTTTGAATAACGGGCATCAATGACCTTGTTATTATAGACCAGAACTTCATTTTGAGTGGCAACCGCGGAGGCTAATGCGTAATCAGTGAGATAGGTTGTTCCCTGGTAGCGTTGGCAACAATCGTCATTACATACATCAAAATTTAGAGCGACGTGTTTACGCTCCACGCTGGCCAAAGCCCAGCATCGCGCAACGATGGTTTGCGCCGCAAGCAGGGCATCTGGTGCAGAAGCACCCATCTCACTTGTGGCGACGCAGGCGACATACGCTTCTACAGAGAGTTCATTAATCAGTAACAGGCTGTTATTTTCCACGGAAAAAAGCAACCGTCCCGGCAATATCGGTTGAATTTTCTTCTCCCAATGGAATCCCCGACCGGCCACAACGGAATCAATTTTTACCCCGCGTTCAGCGGATAAACCTGAGAGATGGTCACCGGAAGCGAGTAAGAAATGGTCCACAAATACGGTCAATTCACCCAGGCTGACACTCAGTTTACCCTGGTCAACCCGAATCGTGATTTCGTTTAATTGATCGTCGAAATCCTGGGAGCTGGCTACGATTAAATCAGGCGGCCAGGATAGGGAGATTTCCTGAGAGTTATCTTCGGGTAATATGATTCCGACACGAATTGTTCGGCTATTTAGCCCAGTTGAAGTAGGCATCTACGGCGGCTCCCAAAGCTGGTGCATGACGAAGTTCGCTGCCAATGATGAACTCATCATCCAATCGCTTTGTTTGAGTCAGGTAACCATTTTTTATTACCTGAGGTAAATCGGATTGGTGAATCAGACCGCTCAGTTGAGCAAACACCGGGTCTTTAAAAAGAGGGGCAAAATCTGGGAATTGCCAAATGTCACCCAGACGCTGACCAATCACAATTCGCTTTAAAACTTTACCCAGAAAAGGATGATTATCTTCCAACTTGCGGCCGGTTTGTATGAGTTTTTGACTGGGGTCACCTACTGCCAGAGCTTTAATCCGATTAAAGAATAACTCGGCAAATGCATTCGCAACCGTCGTGACGATTGCTTTTGCATGTTCGTCCCCGTCCATAGCGAATTCATAAATTTGCCAGGGAAAAATATTATTACTGATTAGCGTTTCGACGTTCTGCTCAGTTAAATCAGCATACTGTTGCTGGATACCTTTGGCGGAGATAATGGATTCGTAGGTTGCCCCATCTTCACGCACAATTTCCCAGGATTTTGCCATCCATGGTTTAATGTCATCAAACGGAACCAAATGGCCGTCTAATAACAGGGCGTCAGCCACGCCGGTTCCCACCCCAATATAATAAGCATCCGAGACATCCCGAAATGCGCCATGATCTCCCCATCTTTCACCCAAGCCGCAATAATCAGCGTCACTACCGAGATCGTGAATAGCATCCAGGCTGGTTAATCCCGCTGCCCGCAATGCATTTTCGAGATTGGTCAGAAATTGCGGCATTCTGGGACCATTGGCCATGGCGTTAATGCCCCTTTTGTCACTGGTTTTCAGTCCTGGCAGACCAATACCGATGAGAATTTGTTTTTGGTTACAATTAGGAGGCAGTATCGCCTTGATTGCACGCTGGAAGGTGTCAATGATCGCAAGTTCCTGATTTTTCTCACCCGGCGTTTGGTTTAGAGCATCATCATTGCGTTCTTTTAATTGTGTTTTGAGCGCGACCGGCTTAAAACCGGATTTGAAATATTCAGAGGAACTATAGCTGACTTCGATGCGTGGTTTAACTGCTGAAAAACGAATCGGATCTGTATGCAAAATCACCCGGTTAATCAACACCTTGGAGGCGCCGCCATCAATTCCCAATAAAATCAAATTATCCATCGTCAGGTCTTCCTATTCATTTTTTTCCGACGCTGCAGAGCTTCCAGCCGCATGGCATCTTTCGCATCATTATTACGATCAACCGCCTGGCGATTAATACTGTGATCCGTCCCCCCGGAATGTCGAACAACTTTGTACACGGGCTCCCACACGCGACCCATTCGGTACTGCTCGCACATGCGCAATACGAAATGGTAATCTTCGCCGTAATTACGAGCATAGGGAGAGGTATTCATATCCAATAAACCTAAATCTTTCGCCAGGTCAATATAGAAGGAACGCGGTGCCCCTGCCCCATTAATGCGTAGTAGATTGTTCCGTCCATTCTCTTCAGTCCATTCATCATGCGTCACAACTGGGATACTTTCCATGCGGATGAGTTCCCCCGAATCCTTCAATTCCCAAACCTCGTACGAGCCGATAACCATGCCGATGGTGTCATCTTCCTCATAAACTTTGATAATTTTCTCGATACAATCCGGAATAAGCTGGTCATCCGAATCCAATTGGACATAAAATTTACCCTTCGCGATTTCCAGCCCACTGTTCAAACAAAAGCCAATGTTGTTAATGTCATGCACGATGAGGTTAACGGGTGGTTTGGACGCATCGTACCTGGAACCACCCGGCAGAAAGGCTTGAACTGCCGGAATTGTCGGATCAGCTTCGCCCCCATTTACGACGATTATCACCTCCACATCAGACACCGTTTGATTGAAAACTGATTCAATCGCTGCGCCAATGAATTTCGGGCGATTATTCACCGGAATGATGACTGAAGCGCTCAGTTCATAGCTTTTATCATGATAGGGCACGGTTTTATAGTTTTGACCGGGAGAAAGATAGGTCCCCAGTCGCTTTAGGTGCTCGGTCAAAACCCGCTCTCGCTCCAATTGCAACGCTTTCCCAGCCATGAGGTAGGCAAAGACATTTTGGGTGTCGGCGGCCTTTGTCACTGTGTACAAAGAACCTGAGTAACGATTGGCGACGTGCACCAGGCGACCATATTCACTCATTCTTAGTCGCAATTCATACAGAATACTTGATTGGTTTTCCTGATCCATTGGCAGACAGGCTAAAAACTTCGAACGATTCAGAAGCCAGACAAATCCATAATCGGTATCATCCCGCAGCCGTCCGGCATGGTGATCCAGAAGATGTTCTTCTTGTAACTCAGTCCCTGACAGCATACTGTAATCCGAGTAAATCAAAGACCAGTTGAGTTCAGTTTTAGCGACCATTTCGAATAGCGTAATCGCGCTTTTTTTCAGGGAAATGGAATATTGGGAGGCATTGATAAAGAGAATTGACTCAGACTCACAATTTTTAATCGCAACGCTAAATTCCTGCATCGTGAGATTTTCTGTGGCCAGAGTTACCACTTTGTGGCCATCAAGTTGGCTGAGGAGTGGATTAATATCCAATCGTGAAGCATTGTACAGCACCACTACATTGAGTTGGTTTGCCATTAGTCGTCTTTCCTTTCGCTGGAACTTGTTTGCAGAATTTTGCTCAGATCACTGCTCCTGTTTCAGATAGAATCGTCATTTTTTCAAGGACGAGAGCACAATAAATATTTTTCTTTAAACATCAATATATTTTCAGTTTGTATTCACTTTTATACGAAGTTCATTCTGCGATAATGACTCTCTCAACTCGTGGGGAAATGCCACAACAAATTTCGTATGGGATCGTGCCGAGCTGATTTGCAACACGCGCGATCGCGTTTGTCTTTTCACCGCCACCCAAGACTGTGAAATATTCACCTGTGGGGATTTTTGCATCCTTCAGATCCACCATGATATGGTCCATCGTTACGGTGCCGATCACCGGGAATGACCGATTTTCAAACTCTACGATCCCTCGATTCGATAAACTCCGGCGGTAACCGTCAGCGTACCCTATGCGTAATGTTCCTACCCGTGTCTTGGTACTGGCGGTCCAGGTTTCACCATAACTCACAGACTCGCCGGTGGAAATGCTTGAAACACGCACGAGCGGCGCTAAAACGGTCATCACTGGTGAAAGTTGTTCGCTGAAGCGCTGCCCGGGTGTGGTATCATAGCCATACAAGCTGATGCCCAGTCTCATAGCATCACAAGCAAGCTCAGGATCATTCAAAATGCCGGCTGAATTTGACAAATGTTTCAGTCCGGAAAACCCTATATCGTCCAATGCTGAACACACCTGTTGGAAACTTTCTTTTTGTTTTCTCATGACGGTCTGGTCCGCCGTATCCGAAGAGGAGAAATGCGAGTAGACACCTTCAATTTGTAAATACCGGTTCGGATTTTTAATTGCCTCCAATACTCTTTCGGGGCGCATACCCAACCGATTCATGCCCGTATTGATATTAATGTGTAGCCGTAATGCACGGCTTGCACAGGACTTTAAAGTGAGGAAATCGTCCCACCCCGTAACGGAGATAATGGCATTTGAGGGGAGTTGTGCTAGTTCAGATGGAAAAATCCGGGTGAATATCAAGACATCCAAGTCGGGAAAAAATTGACCAAGCTCCTGCGCTTCTTCCAGTGTCGCTACGGCGACCATTTTACAATTAAACTGGTCACGGAGAATTCGGGTTACCGCAACAGCGCCATGGCCGTAAGCGTTGGCTTTTACCACCGGAATCACTTGGGCATGACCCATCAGGGCTTGGAACACGGTAAAGTTGTTAATCAGAGCAGATTGGGAAACGTGGCACAGGGTTTTCACGCGCCTGTCCCCGGAATTCTAAGAGGCAAATTCTTCAAGAGAGAAATCCCGTCCATTATATGCACTTTCGTGACGATCTGTAATCACCAATTAAAACGAGGTCTTCGCGTTAATGGTACATTCCAATTGTATAGAGGGACGGGCGTATAAAACAAGGGACGCATGCTTGATCAGTATGCGTCCCTTTAGTAGCTATGCTTAGTTGACAGCGCTTTTCAGGGCTTTGCCAGCTTTAAAACGAGGAACCGTGCTTGCAGGAACATTGATGCTGGCACCCGTGCGTGGGTTGCGAGCTGTGCGAGCATTCCGTTTGGAGGCTTCGAATGTACCGAAACCAACCAACGTCAGCTTGTCATTGCTTTTCAATGTTGCTGTAACAGCATCTGTGAAAGCACCCAATGCGCGTTCGGCCTGTGCTTTACTAATCCCAGCGTCAGTAGCAATTTTTGCTACCAATTCTTGTTTTTTCATAAGTTATCCTCCTCATTGTGGTTTATCGTTTTTGCCCAAGACCATGTTTGCTAAAACTGAAAGCCCAATCTTCGGATTCTCTCCATTTTAGCACTTTTTTCAATGCACATCCTAGGTATTGAAAGCATCGATTTTGGCGCAAGTTAAAGCAATAACAATTAAAGTCAAGATTTATATTAAGCCGTACCCAGCTTAGCTTTGCGGACATTTTCAAGTATTTTCAAGTGGCTTTTTAATGACTCATAACTACTAAATATTTGAGTCGCACAGCCCAAAATCCAGGAAGAGATTTGAGTGACCGGAATTTGTGTTACCATGAACACCGGAATCCTGTACACAAAAGCCAGCGTTAGCTCCCCTTGTGTACCACCACCCTTTTCCACATACTGATCCCAATTACAGATGATATAATCCGTATCAAATATAATCGTTCTAAGGTCTTGTTTTATAATACGATGCATGGTCTCCTGAAACCTGGTAAAATCGGTTTCACGCCACTCCCGGAATAACGCATATTCATCAGGGGGCACGACATTAAACTCTAACTTTGTCGGGTCATGAACCGTAAATCCCAGTTCATTCTCCAGAAAAGGTCTGAGGTCATCGCGCCAGCGTCTGCCACCATCCGGTGCCGCTTCAATTGCCCCAGCGAGATAGACTTTCACACGTCGTCCCGGGTGCCGGTTAGCAGTTGTGCAACCCCTACGATAACACCTGTTTCCACAATCGTGACAATCAGGGCAAAATTTTGGATGACGCCTTTTAGAAAGGCGGACTGGGTGCCATGCATGAGTGTATAGGTAGGCAACCAATAGATTATTTTCTCAAATACCGGCGTGTACTGTGAAATATTCCAGCCAATTCCGGAGACAATGAACAATGGGAAAATCAGGAAAATCACCAAACGCCCCAGAAGCGGACCCGGCTTGACATACAATCCGACGATGTGCCCCAAAGCTGAAAATTGTATGGCGGTAAACAGGACAAAGGCTAAAAATGCCTGGATATTGATTTGAGACACAGAAGCACCGGAGAGAAATACGGTGATGAGGAAGATAACCAACCCATGGAATAGACTTTTCACGATTCCGATCAGGATTTGCGATAAGAATAAACTGCGTTTATTCGGGAAGTCCCCCATCAGAATAACTTCCTGCCACTGTTGATTCCGACGATTCGTGGCATAAAACCAGGAGGTCGTCTCGAAAGCTGAAAGCGCTATGGTGAGTAAGACCATGCCGGGAATGAGAAATTCGAAATAGGCAACGCCATCAATCTTGCCTACGATTTGTTGAAAACCCATTCCTAAGAACAAGAAAAAGATCAACGGTAACAGAAGATTTAAAACCCCCTCACCGATAAAATTCCGCCGATAAAGAACGAATTCGCGCCACCAGAGCGCACGGTATGCATTATTCATCAATCATCTGCTCCTGTATTAGCGTGTGAATAAATGCATCTGCCAGTCGAGTCCGTCTGGGAATGAAGGCAACCAGATTCCCGGGTTTAAATAGCTGAATGATCTGTGCCTGGGCGGCTGGTGATTTGGTGATAATTTCATAGACATTTTCGTTACGCGAAATCCCCAAAACAAACTCAGCATCCCGAATGGTCCGATATTCTTCCTCCGCGTAGTCCCTAACGGTGGCCTCTAACACGAGGTTCGGTTGTTGAGCATACAGAATTTCATCAACCGATCCATCCACCAAAATGTGGCCACGATTCATGATAATCAATCGGTCAGCCACATGTTCTACTTCAGCCATGCTGCTCGTGATCATCACGATGGTAAGACTGGACCGGTGCTCTTTCAGGTAATCCCAAATTTTTAATGCTGTCTGACGGTCGAGGGAGCGCGTGGGTTCATCCAGAAGCAATATTTTGGGTTGCGTCAGAAGCGTCCGAACCAATTGGATTTTTCGGCGGACACCATAGGCAAGACTTTCAGGTAACTCATGCAAAATGTCCATTAAATCAAACCGTTCAGCCAAACCCAGAATTCTCGCTTCGGCTTCCTGGTCATCCAATCCATGGAGTTTGCAATGGAAAACGAAATTCTCCAGTATGGTGAGTTGTTCATCCAGAATCACCCGTTGTCCCATATACCCGATTTGCTGCCGGATCTGCCAGGGTCGGGCAATCAGATTCTGGCCATTGATGTAGCCTGAACCCTGGGATGGCGCTAACATGGTCGCCATGATTTTTAACAAAGTACTCTTCCCGCAACCGGAGGGACCAACAATGGCGAAAATCGTCCCGTGTTCCACCCCGAATGAGAGGTTGTTCACGGCAGTCACTGCTCCAAATTTTTTCGTTATATTTCGCAGGGTAATCGAAACTGCCATACCCGAATAGCCTTTACTCTCTCTAGCTGATAATGTGTTTATACTCTGGTTAAATTTTTGTGCTCTGATTGTCCTGAGTATCCAGAGGTACTTCCAACCCCAGTTTGTCAAAAGCAACCCAGCACCGCACATTTAACCCTTTTTCCGCATCATAAAAGACCAAGGGGGGTTCATGCTGACGACACCGATCTTCCACAAATTCACAGCGCGGATGAAATTTACATCCGGCAGGAAATTCAGTCGGAACGGGAACAACCCCTTCAATCACCGCCAGCCGGTCAACCTTCTTCGCGGGGTTGGGAATCGACTTGAGTAATCCCTGGGTGTAAGGATGTTTGGGAGATTTGAAAATGGTGCGAATATCCCCCTCCTCAACAATTTTACCTGCATACATGACAATGACGCGCTTCGTGACTTCTGCCACCACACCCAAATCATGCGTAATAATGATGACCGACATGTTCAGCTTTTTCTGAAGGCTGGCAATCAGTTCAAGAATTTGAGCCTGGACAGTCACATCCAAGGCAGTCGTCGGTTCATCCGCGATGAGTAATTTTGGATTACAGGATAATGCCATGGCGATCATCACCCGTTGACGCATACCACCGGAAAGCTGGTGCGGATACTCGTCCACCCGTTGATCCGGGTCGGAGATTCCCACCAATTTCAGCATGTCAATCGCACGTATTCGGGCTTCAGTTTTGTCAACCTTTTGATGCAGTCGAATGGCTTCCATAATTTGGTCGCCACAGGTAAACACCGGATTCAAAGATGTCATGGGTTCCTGGAAAATCATGGATATTTCGTTGCCACGAATCCGACGCATCTCATCTTCAGGTAATGACCGGACATCAATTCCATCGAAATGGATTTTGCCATTAACAATCTCACCCGGAGGCGTTGGAATCAATCGCATCACCGATAATGCCGTAACCGATTTTCCACAGCCAGATTCCCCCACGATTCCCAGAGTCTCTCCGCGATCAACATGAAAAGTCACATCATCGACCGCTTTAGCCAGCCCCTCTTCTGTGGAGAAGTAGGTTTTAAGATTCTCAACATCCAGCAATCGATCAGTCAAAATGACTCCTTATCTTGCCCGACAATCTGAAATATTTTAAGCTTCCTCGGTTGATCTTCCACGCTCCCGGAATGCCTGAAAGCCCAAAATAATGACGATCAAAGCCAACAGCCAGTAAGTCGCGTGATAGTATTGGGAACCACTGAATTGGATCAGGTCGTAAAACCGTCCAATCAAGAGTGAAATTCGTCCCATCACCGCAAAGCCAAACGCGGCACCGAATGAAACCATTAAAAACCAAATTCCGACGCGGCTGATTTTCCCAAAAACACCAGTATGCTCCTTGGAGAAGAAGAAGTAAAACAGACCGGTCAGTGTACCAACGATAATGATGATGGAATTAATTGCCGTACCCCATCCATCGAACAATGAAAGCGCTGACCCACGCACCTGGGCCAGGATATTGGAATTAAGAAAACCATAAAGTCGTAATCCTGCTGCCAAACCTACGACGTAAGCCATTGACCATCGAGCCAGCCACCCCAGTTTTCGGGACAGTCTCAGCAACATGAAAATTCCCAGTAAAAATGGGATGAGGTAAAACAGATTCAATTCGTGACCCTTGTCGATCCCGCCACCCGGGAAAATCCCTTCGTGAAACCACCCAAAGAAGTCATAAATCCCGTACCATGCTGCTTTTATCCCCGATGGTTCCTCAGTGAGTTTGGGCCACAACCGTCCAAACAGGTTCGGTTGGATTTGAGTCCAGAAAAAGGTACTGGCCCAATATCCGGCAGAAACACCCACAAAAAGGTGTTCGGCAGCTTTGTAAAATGGATTGTCTTTGTAGAGAAAACTAAATATGGCCAGGGTCAGGAAGACTGCGAACCAGGCACCAATGATTTCAGTGGTATACATGCTCTATCTATCCTCCTGATTAATATTTCTTTTCGGAACGTCTACGTTCCAGAAAATAGGTGATGTTGCCAAAGATAATGAACAAAACGATGACCAGATGCGCTATGGACTGAGCATCCATTCCGGAAGTCCCCAATCCCTTCTTCCCTATCAACGCCTCATACTCGGCAGCACCAGGCATTCCCGCGATTACTCCGCGTAATTGACCGGCATTTTCATAAGGAATAATCTCGTTGACCTGGATCGAGGCGGTTCCGGTGGACATAGGAACGCCCGTTGGATCACTTCCGTACTGCACCCATTCAACGGTTCCCGGATAGCCAGCCGAAAAGCTGAAGATCAATTTGAAATCAGCCAGACTATTCACGCCCTGCATCATGGGGATGGACTCCACGAGTGTATTTTGATAATCCACAGTATAGAGTTTACGCAAATTGCTCGTAATTCCTTTCACCACCGCTTCCCCACCCGGGCGGAATCCAAGCAGGACATAATCTTCTCCGTAAACAGCGTTGTATTGCGGAGCGATGGCGTTCAGGGCATCAATGGCCATAAACTGTCCATCCGGCCACAGACAGACGATGTAAACCTTCATCCCTTTGCTGAATGCGTGATGTAACACCGCCTCAGCCATGGGATGAATTTCAGGTTTCGTACTGGGACCATATTCAAAGGAGAGTAGTAGTTTGTCGCCCTGCCCTAACGCATCCACAGCGTTAAACGACCTTTGCGTTGTGTCGGTAGCCCGAATGGGCAACCCGATTGGAAAAAGGAGTGGCAGCAAGACGACCACCGCAATCAGGAGGAAAATGACCCGACGGTCAACCTTCCCCAGCTTTATTACAATACTGATGAAATTATTTTTATCCACGGTGCTATTCCCCCATGAAGGATTTTTCGATTCCAAGAATAATCCGCAAACTCGTGCCGATCATTCCCAACGCAATCCCAATCATAATGGCACGAGCGCCAGCGATATTGGGTACCGTGTAAATCCATTCCTGCAAAACCGGCAGGTATAGGAAGCCCGGCTTATCCACCGGCCAACCACTGACCCAGCCCAGAATCGTCACCAGCAAAATGCCGCCGGTCACCACAGCGAAAGTGGTCATCCGGTTCTTCCAAATGATATTCGCGCCCATTCCGGCAGACAAGACGATGATGTATGC
>Ga0210009_1002391_pt1 | contig 13804 bp, 12 predicted proteins | sample CryGeyCG2114_065_FD_185457 | JGI IMG/M metagenome (GOLD analysis project Ga0210009, IMG submission 185457) | Groundwater microbial communities from aquifer - Crystal Geyser CG12_big_fil_rev_8/21/14_0.65 (SPAdes) (version 2) | ecosystem: Environmental > Aquatic > Deep subsurface > Groundwater ... | reverse complement strand
CGGACATCTCCAGCCGTGATGAGACGCCGTATGGCGCTGGAGGATACGAGTTCTCCGTCGAGCCGGACCGGATCCAGGGTGTGGACCTTGAAGCCGTGGGATCTGCCCAGTTCATTCAGCGTCTGGGGGGTTCCAGCACCCCCCGCTCCGAAGGTGAAATTGAACCCAACAACCACTTCGCGAGCCTGTAACCGATTGACCAGAACATCGCGAACGAAAGTCAGGGGGTGCCATGTTGAGAATTCAGGTGTGAAACGGATCACGATCATGTGATCGAGGCCGCATGGGGCCAGCAGAGAAACGGTGGTCAAGATCTCACCTAAACGGGGCTGCGGCTTTCCCAGTAGAATGTCCTTCGGGTGAGGATCGAAGGTGAGGATAACTCCGGGATACCCGGTGGACCGAGCCCGATCGAGAACCCGATCGACGAGGGAACGATGCCCCAGATGAACACCGTCAAAAGTCCCGATTCCGACGATCGAGCCCTCAAGAGTCAGGTTGCTTTTGAAGAGATCAAACTCGGATTCCATGGGTCCCCGATTGCGGTCTGGAACGGTCCTGAGGCGATGAATCAGACCGTCAATATCGCGAGAGTTGCGGAGGATACCATGCGACTGAGGAGCCTCCAACCTTTACGCGGGCTACGGGAAGGATACAATGGGATTCCATCGAACCGGAGCGCCAGGAGGCACATGTGAAATCGATCGATCCCAGCATTCGGGTGTGGCTCGAAGACAGGGGAAAAGCTATCCGCGACCCGATCTGGGAGTACATCTACCTCTCGAAGGGCTTTGAAGCCCTGGTCGACACCGAGGACTTCCAGCGGCTTCGACGCATTTCCCAACTGGGGCATGTGTCCTGGGTTTACCCCGGTGCGCGACACTCACGGTTTGAGCATTCGATGGGTGTTCATCATCTCTCGAAGAAGTTTCTGCTCAAACTTCTCGAATCAGAACCGCCTCTCGCGATCTCCGAAGATGATGTGAAGGTCTTTCTGACGGCTTCACTCCTTCATGACATCGGGCATTATCCCTTCTCTCACGTCCTCGAGGAACTGGGCGACTTGTTCATTCACCACGAGGAACGTGGCCGTCGGATCATCATGGATTCGACTTCTGAGATTCACGACGTCATCAGAAACACGCTGGAAATCGATCCCGTCCGCGTCGCAAACGTCATCGATGCGGACAACCCGAAATTCCCGATACCTGCCGAAGACCGTCTCCTGAACAAGATCATATCCGGAACTCTTGATCCGGATAAAATTGACTATCTATTAAGAGACTCCCTGTATTGTGGCGTCCCGTTCGGTCTGTCGGTGAACAAGTGGCAGCTCATTGACTCGATCACGTTCGATGCAACCCGGCAACGACTGGCGATCACGCACAAGGGCATTTCATCGATAGAGTCTCTCATTTTCACCAACTATCTCATGTACCGGAACGTCTACTGGCATCATGGAGTGCGTGCCGCGGTCAGCATGTTCAAGCGAGCTGTATGGGAAACCGTGGCTCATCCGGATTGCACTCTCCGGGTCGAAGATTTTGAGCGGATCGATGAGTTTCAGCTCGTGGAACTTTTGCGTCGTGAGATCCGGAACCGGGACGATCCCCACCTGCATCGATTGTTTGAGGACATGCTGAGACGTCGCCTGTACAAGGTCGGGCGCATATTTTATTCTCATGAGAAGGACACATCGTTCGTAAAGCTCTTCCATGAGCTCTACAAGCATCCCGGAAAGCGATTCGAAACAGAGACGGGACTTTCAAAGATATTCGCCAAACGGCTTGGGAAGGAAATACCGGACAATGCTGTCCTGATCGACATACCCAGCTTCTCGAAGAGTCTGGAAATCGATCTGAAGGTCTTCTATGGAGATCATGCTCCCGAAGGATGCGAAGATCCGCTTGCATTCGATGACTGGCACGTCACCAGACTCAAGGAGTACCTGGTCGACAACTTCGAAGAGCATGCCAAGGTCTTTCGCATATTCTGCCTTGATGACGAGGGTCTTCGTATGGATCTCAAGGACAACGTCAAGAAAATGCTGAGTCAACCCCTATCGGCCGCGCCTTGAGGAACACGTCTTTCAAAGCACGCATTGAGGAACGCGCCTGCCGAAGCATGTCAACGGGACTCTGTTTTCCAGGTTTGTCTGCCAAGTGATCTTTCTGATGGATAAAGCCAGGCCAGACGGGGTCTTCTAGACAAGTCATTTGCCTGAGGAGTATAGTCGGCAAAGTTTTTTCAACAGAATGAAGCTGTCATGAAAATCAAATTCTGGGGCACACGAGGCTCTATCCCGACTCCTCTCCCGACCCACATGAAATATGGCGGGGACACACCGTGCGTCGAAGTCCAGACCCGATCAGGCGAACGCATCATCTTCGATGCCGGCACGGGAATTCGACGCCTCGGGAACAAACTCATGGCAAATCCCGGGAAAGAAGAGATCACGATATTTCTTTCTCACACCCACTGGGATCACATTCAGGGCTTTCCGTTCTTCCTCCCGATCTACAACAAGAATTTCAAGTTCAAGATTTACGGCCCCTTGCGAGCCGATCAGAAAATGGAAATGCGGCTCCATGTTCAGATGTCCGATCTGTTTTTTCCGGTCAATCTAAAGTATTTAGAGGAGACAATGGAATTCATTCCGATCGTGGAGGACCCCATCACGATCGGAGATGTGACGATTCTTCCCCATGCCTTGAATCATCCGATGGGAAGTTTCGGGTATCGGGTCACCGATTCCGATGGCAAGGTCTTCGTTTACGCGACCGATAATGAACATGTTCCAGAGGGCGATTCGAGCGAGATTGAACGACTCGTTCATGATGCGGATGCGCTCGTATGGGACTCTCATTTTACCGACGCCGAGTTCCCGAAATTTCGTGGCTGGGGACATTCGACCTGGGAAGAAGGGTGCCGTGTTGCGAGCACCTTCAACGTGAAGAACCTGATCTTGTTTCACCACGATCCCAACAAGGACGACGCCCAGATCGACGGGATCGTTGAACAGGCACAGAAAATGTTCCCAGGTGCGATTCCCGCTATTCGAGACTTCGAGTTCGAGATCTGAAACCCCAGGAGCCCGTCGGGTTAACGCTAACACCCTCCGGACTACCTGTTGTTAAAGGGCCTTGAGATGACTGTGAGGGGCCAAGTGGGCTTACTCGAAGGACCGGGGACGCATCGATCGGGGCGGAAGCTGTCCGGGGTAATACGCTGTGAAGTCATCCCGTACGAGTCGGCGCTTCATGTCTTCGATTTTCTTCATCGAGTAGCGGTACTTCTTGTCTGTAAAATAGTCTTGTAGTTTCATCAGCAGCATCTTGAGACTGTCTCCGCCGCCATAGATTTTCGGCAAGATCTTTTGCTTGATACACAGATCAAATGCCGTATCTTCATCAAGCAGATCCTTGGCATTCAGAATGTAAAGTTCGATCTCGTCGCGGATCCGGTAACCAAACTGGAAGTTCATGGTTTCGAGCATTCGCCAGATATTACCGATTTCACCGCGCCAGCGAAGAGAGACCTCGCGAATATCAGGATCTGTCAGATCTTTCCGAAAGCGTGTGAATTCCGGATAGGTAAAGTTGACGGCCTGGGGCAAGGCTTTCTTGATCGATTCCGCGTAAAGATCATCGATCGTCATCGTGAACTCGATCGAATTCGCCCGGTCCAGAACCTTGTCCGAGAACGAATGCGTGGTCTCGTCCATGTTGACCGTACCGATGAAAAAGAGATTTGGAGGCCACACCAGGACTTCCCGGGTTCCGTCGAGAATGATCTTTCGATCCTCGACAAAGGTTCCTTCCATCGCCGAGAGAAATTTGGCGAAATAATGTTCCACTCGAGCGAGGTTCATCTCGTCGAGGCAGAGGAAGAAAAGAGCGTCGGCACCCTTCCGATAGCTGAGGATGGCAGCTTTCAGATAGGTGACAAGAGCCGTCTCCTGGTATTGCTTGGTATCGGGATCATAGAAACCGAGCAGATCGCGGTCTGACGTCCAGGACGAGGAAACCGGAATCAAGAGGTAGTGAGCTCCGATTGCTTTGGCGAACAGACGCGTGATCTGCGTCTTCCCAATGCCAGACATCCCAGCCAGGATCAAAAAGGGTTTTGTCTTGAGGCAAACATAGTAGTTCTTGAGCATCTCGTCAGAAAACGTGAACCCAGCGTGTTCGATGAACTTCATCGCGAGGGCGATGCGCTCCTGCTCAAGAGTTGCCATTATACCGCTCCCAGCCCGCTTTTTATCATCAGAACACAAGCTCCCGGAAGCGTTCGACCATCAATTCAACATCTTCAGACTGGGCGATCGTCCTGACCAGGTGGTTGAATCCCGTGTGATACAGCTTGCGGAACGTTTCGACCCGGGCTGACGAGACGTCACTGCCCAAGAGTCTCAAGGCGTCGTCCATGGCCTCGACCAGGTGCTCGAATCCCTGTGGTCCCTGGTACTTTGCTGACGCCACTTCCTGGAGGGCCAGGATCACCTGGTGAGCAAACAGATTCGGACGGGGACGGGGCTTTGTTTCATTTTGAGGGGTCATGTCACTCGGAGACCCTATCATAACACGTGAATCGGCAGATCGAATCCGCTCCGGTAGCCCGCCCTCCGACTTCCTCAGCTTGATGGGATCCGTGAACAGGAAGTATGATAACGGCCATCATGAACTCAGAGAACGTCCGCCCGCAACGCGAGAATTCGAGACGTGGCGACGCGCTCTGGCTTCTCATATCGACCCTCATCGTCGTCTTCGTCCTGGGGATGAGTTTGAGCTACATCTACCGACAACAGGTTCGGGAGATCAGTCGCCATAGTCGGAAGATCCAGGCCTATTATGTAGCCTCGTCAGGAATCCAGAAGGGTCTGTTTCACGTCAAGGAGCTCCTGAGAAAAAAACTGGTCGAGGTCATCCAGGACCGAAACCAGGAAGAGCTGATCATCCAGGAAGAACTGCTGAACCTTCTCGATGTGGACAAAGCTCGTGGTTTCTCCCGCGTCTATACCTTCGAGGGCCAAAAGGATGGGCTCCCGGACCTTGCCCAGGTTCAGGTCACCCTGGAACTCATCAATCTCACTCGGAACCCCTTCTCGACCCACATCGATCGGGTCGAGAAGATCCCGTCTGCCCTGGAGCCTTATCGGGAGAAGCGCGATGATGACGGCGACCCTATCCCTGGAGCTCTTCCCCTGGGAGGATGGTCCGCTCATCTGAGAGTCACCGCCCGGTCAACCTATCAGAGTCAGAGCGTTGTTCTGGAACAGGTCCGGGATATCCGGATCATCGACATCTCCCCGCCCGCGCCCGACCATACGATCTTCATTCACGGGAAGCAGACCGAGTATCTCAAGCAAGGCAAATTCGTCTTATCCAATCTGGAGTTGCCGGAATCGGTACTCGAGTTGATCCACAAGCTCACGATCAAGCTCAATGAGATCTTGAGAATTCCAGAGATCTCTGGCAACAGGGCTGATGTTCTCAGCAATGTCGAGGTCATCAATCAGAGATTGAACCAGACTTCCGGTGACGCGGATCCCGGGGATGCTCTCGAGCAGGCATATGCACTGGCACAACATGCAAGCGATGAAAATATCAAGGATATGGTTGATAACATTATCCTGTCGCTGAATCCTCGAGACTGGGGACGTGTTCGTACAAACGGAGTTCTGCAGATCGACCTTCCATTCTTTGCTCCGGACGATATCATCAATTATTTCGCAGACACTTCAATTTTCGGTCATCAGCGCCCGGAAATCGGGTATCACAACTGTTATAACCGGCTCCATGACCCTTACCTTTCGGTTTACACGCACTACGAAGGGTATGTGTACAAGAACTACAGAAGGCTCAACCCCCTCGTCCTGGGTCCTTCAAACACCGCCCAGGTTGTCCCGCCCCAGCGATATACTATCAACACGAGAATGAACTACGTTTTGCGGTACCCCGATCGGGAAGAAGTTCCGAACCTTTCCCGACTCGAGAAATTTGGTCAAAAATACAGCCACAGACTATTCAAGGCACCGGTAACTTTGATCGGCACGGAGAGAAACCCGATTCGCCTTGCCGGAATCTGGTATTCCCAGGAAGACGTGACTCTGGGCGGGCCGTACACCGGTCGAGGTTTGATCATTTCCGAAAAGAACATCATCATTTCCAGTGATCTCACTCCGGTCGTCGACGGCCAGGATTCTCTCGGGCTCGTCGCGCTCAAATCCCAGGTTCAACTAGGCAAGAAAGTCGGTCGAACCATTATCCATGCGGCAATTTATGCGCAGGAGGGACTTTCCGGATCGCAATCCACGGGAGTGAACCTTTTTGGAAATCTCGCTGTCGAGAACCTCTACCGCGATCGCATGCCAAGATGGTTCTTCTGCAGATTTAATCCGCATATTAAAAATCACATGGTTGATAATCTTCACGGAACAGTAAGTCAGAAAATTCTGTGGTTCAAGATCTTGAGTGACCAAACTCAACTGCGAGCCATATGACCAATCCTGAATCGGAGGATGTTCCTGTCGATGACGGACTGTTAGCCAACTCTGAGGATCCGGGAAAAAGACTCGACAAGGATTCGACCTTCCATGACGACGAAGAGGTCATGTCGCTGGTCGAACATCTCACGGAACTCAGATCCCGAATCATCATTGCTGTCGGAGCTATCGGGATGATCGCTTGTTTCACCCTCTATCATTCCAAGACAATCACCCAATGGATCATCTGGACGGCTCCGCAGGGAAACGACGGGGTTTCTTTTCAGGTGTTGTCCCCGACGGAAGCCATATTCATCCAGCTCAAAGTCAGTATTCTCGCGGCCCTTCTCTTGAGTTTCCCAATCGGCGCTACCCAAGCCTGGGCCTTCGTGAGACCGGGTCTCACCGCGTCCGAACGAGGCATGGTTCGGGTCTTCCTCCCTCTTTCCTCGATTTTCTTCTGCCTGGGTGCCTCATTTGCCTATTTCCTCGTGATTCCCATCGGTATTCGATTTTTGATCACGTTTGCGGAGGGCCTCGCGGTCGTCCAGTACACTCTCGAAGCCTACACATCCTTCGTCTTGTTCTTTCTGCTGATTTTCGGCCTTATCTTCCAGACGCCTTTCGTCCTGATCATTCTCGCAAAAATCGGCGTGTTGGATTCGCGGAAACTCATCGAGATGCGACGTCCGATCATCGTTGGTATCTTCGTGGCTTCGGCCGTCATCACACCCACGACTGATCTGGTCGTCCAATGCCTGATGGCCGGTCCCGCGTGGATCCTGTTCGAGATCACGATTCTGGTCATGCGAGCCATGAAACTCTGATTTATCGAAACCGAACTGGCGCCGATTACAAGAGGACTGTCATCATTCACTATTGGTCCCGTTCCGATGGCACCTGATCCAGGAAACGGTGGCGCTGATCCAGGAAACGACGTGTCAGAAGACAAGACCACCCTATCGAAACGAACGAATCGCTCCAGCAGACCGAGCCTGGGTGTTTCCGCGACCGCGATGTCTCCCGGCTTGAGGGACCGAATGGAACCCTGGTTCGTACCGCTGGCAGGTGTGGCTACCCTGCTAGCCCTGGCAACCGTCGCCTCTCTTTGGTTGGGTCGCAGCACCGAGGAAGGATCGCTCTCAAACCCGAAACCCTCCTGGGTCGAACGCCATGAAGCCATGGTGGATGATCCCCAGATCATCCTTCCCGCATCCTCATTCAAGAATACGGTTCCCCTGAAATGGTTGGGGCTCACATTGGGGACACGCAAAGACGCGATCTCCACGGGGACACTGGAAACTCTGGACAAGCCCCAACCCTGGGCAGACTCGCTCTATTTCCCCGATTCGGCGGATCGCCAGACCTCCCTTGGACTCTCTTTCCACCAGGATCGCCTGTATCGAATCGTTCGCCATCTGGGTGATACATCACCCGTTCCGGCCCAGAAGGTCCTGGCGCTTTCCATGCGACTGTATGGCAAGGCCGACGGATATGAGTACCTCACCGCAACTTTTCCACACGTGGTGACCCAGTTCAAGAGCGACTCGCGACGCCTCAAACTCGATTTTGTGAAAACCACGGAAGGAATGTATGTCTACCAGATCGAATTGATTGACATCGAGGAAGCAACACTACGGGAAACCGCTGATCGCAGACCGTAACACCAAGGTTTAGTGATCCGAGCGCACGCCCCCGATCAAGGATTCGATCCAATCCAATCGTTCCCTCAAAACTTCCGGGTTGAGCGCCTGGAGATTCAATCGAACAAGAGGTTCGGTATTCGACTTGCGTACATTGAACCAGTAATTGGGAGATTCGAAGGAAAAGCCATCCAGATGACTTGTTTTTCCCTGGTCCTCCAGACTCCCTTCGATTGTTTTCAAGACCGCATCTGCGTCACCAACCTTGAAGTTGATTTCGCCGGTGCGTGGGTACCGATCGAGCGATCGAGTCAATTCGGACAGGCTCTTATCTGAATTGCTGAGAAGCTCAATGATCTTCAAGGCGCCCAGAATTCCACTATCCAGAAAGTAGAAATCCTTGAAATAGAAGTGGCCAGACAGCTCACCACCTAGGATCCCGTCTACTTCACGCAACGTTTTCTTGATGAAGGCGTGTCCCACTCGAGAGATCACGGGCTTGCCACCATTAGCCTCGATTTCTTCAGGCACGACCCGACTCGATCTGAGATCGTAGAGGATAGGAGAACCTGGATGGTCCTGAAGATAGCGACTTGCAAGCAGTGCAAGCGCCAGGTCAGCCATGACGGTCCGGCCCTTCTCATCGAGGAAGACAACCCGATCGCCGTCACCATCGAAGGCAACTCCAATATCGGCCTTCTCGGTGAGGACGAATTTTCGCAAATCATCGAGATTCGATTCGATGAGCGGGTTGGCCTCGTGATTGGGAAAGGACCCATCAGGCTCAAGGTAGAGACCGGTCGTTTCTGGATACACCGACTGGAGAAAACCGTATTCGTGGTAGCCGATCATGCCATTGCCGCCGTCGACGGCAATCTTGAGGGTCCGGGGACCGGGCTTGACCTGAGTACGCAAGAAAGCTGAGTAGGTCTCACGAATATCGACTTCACTGACGCTTCCGATCGGTTCGGTAGCCCGGAACGAGAGTGCTTCGCGCTGGACCCAGGACTCAAGGTCGAGAATCCCGGTATCACCGGAGATAGGGATTCCCTGCTCTCGACAGAGCTTGAACCCATTGTATCCGCCAGGATTGTGGGAAGCTGTGACCATGATGCCGCCAGCGAAACCCAGGCGAGCTACGGAAAAATTGAGCATGGGCGTGGAACACAATCCCACCTTGACAACACCGAGCCCTGTCTCCTGAATCCCCGTGATCAGGGCTTTGGTCAGGCCAGGTGATGTATCTCTCATGTCGTGGCCAACAGCAATTGGTCCCTTCTTGAGGAAGACGCCAAAGGCACGGCCAATATTCAAGGCAAGCGACTCGTCGAGCTGCTCCGGGACAAGACCCCGAATGTCATAAGCTTTGAAAATACTCATCGATAATCCCCTGGGCCACGAATTAATGGGTGAGGGCGTACAGCACGACGTTGATGGCCATTTGAAGCCCCGTTTCTCGGATTTCCGGTGAATCCTGGTGAATTCCAGGTTCTTCGAGACTGTCTCCGATATCCGTATTGAACGAATAAAAGACCACGAGTCGGCCTTCGTGGAAAAGTCCAAGAGCCTGGGGAGGACCCCCATGATGCTCGTGGATTTTCGGGATGCCGTCGAGTTTGTAGAAGGTCTTGAATATCTCATGGTCCTTCGGAATCTCGACAAAATCCTTGTCCGGAAAAACCAGCTTCATTCCCTGACGGAAGGACTCATCCATTCCGAAATCATCATCGGCAAAAAGGAATCCCCCTCCCATCAGGTATTGTCGAAGTTTTTCGGCCTCCCCTGAGGAGAACCAGACACGGCCGTGACCGCTCAAAGTAATCAGCGGATAATAAAAAATTTCATTAGAGTTCAGGCTTACGACGGCCTCACGACGTGCTGTCGTCAATGAAGTGCGAAGTCCTAAAGCTTTGAGCAAATTAATCCAGGAAGATTCATTTCCGTACCAATCGCCTCCCCCTGAGTATCGGACTCGCGCCAGTCGGAACTGGGGGTCTACGGAAGGTTCGGCGCCGACTGGAGCAGGACCGTAGAACTCTGCGAAACACAGTCCCAGGAAAAAAACGGTCAGGTGGGGCAGCCTTTGAAATGAGGATCTGGTGACCATGTTGCGAAATGAGCGGTTCATCAGGAAAGGTGAGCTTTGAGTACACATGGTCTGAAATCGACTCACTTAAGCCGTGCCTTCGCCCGAAAACGAGTCTTCGCCCGAAAACAAGTCTTCACCCGAAAGCGGTTCCTCGGCCGAAACCAAGCCTTTGCTCGAAAAGCCTGTTGCTTCGAGTTCCGATTTGAGTTGCCTCTCCTTGGACTCGAACAGAACCTCGAGTTCAAGAAGAATGTCTCGAGGATCCCGAAAACCGCGATACACCGAGGCAAATCGCAAATAGATGATCGGATCAAGGGTCTTGAGTCGCTCGAGCAACCATTCGCCGATGACCTGGCTTGCGATCTCTCGGGTCATGGATTGCCCCATATGCTGGACCAGGTTATCCACGATATCTTGGAGTGCTCCAGGGGGCATCGGGGACTTGGCGATGGCTCTCGTGAGTCCTCGCTGGACTTTCTCGGCCTGAAAGTCTTCCCGCCTCCCATCTTTCTTTATGACCTTGAGCTGAGAGGCTTCCAAAGTTTCATAGGTGGTGAACCGCTGGTGGCATTCAAGACATTCCCGTCGACGCCGCACCTGACGATTTTCGTTCGCCGGGCGGGAATCGATGACCTTGGATTCGCTCTGTTGACAGGTCGGGCAGCGCATACGAGCGGGATTCTTTCAGGAAATGAGAGCCCATCATATCAGATTGCCGCGGAGAGGGACAATTGACCGAACGAAATGAGAGGGAAAGGGATCGAGATTGGATCGACTTGCTCCCCGATGATATACTCGCGCCTCCCTTTGAGAGCTTGCTCTCACCTTTTATAAAAGAGAAGTAATCAATCACATTAATAGAGTCGTGGAAGATGTGGAAAACGAGCTTCAGCCTGGATCAGGAGCGAATCTACACCCGTGGAATCCATGAGGAATCCATGTCATGACATCAAGAGCTTTTCCACATCTTCCACACCGGCAGGACGCGTCCCAGGGTTCATCACCAACTTCCACTCAATGTTCACATCACTACGATCGGCATCAATAAAGGCTTCATGGGAGTTATAGGGCTAGAAATACGATGCGACAAGTGATTGTGGAAGATAGGGTAGGATTGTGGAAGTAGCCGCCACAGCACCTGAATGGGCATCATGACAGAATCGAAGCACGATCGTACTCTCTGGGACCGGACGATTTCGCGTCTGGAGAAAGAACTCCCGGCATCGCAATTCGATGCGTACGTGCGCCCCGTGAAGTGGTCCCACCGAACCGATCAGGAACTCGTTCTCACGGCACCAGACGAATTCGTGAAGAGCCAGGTTCTCGAGGTCCTGGCCCCGAAGATTCAGACGATTCTCGAAGAAATCTTCTCCGTGTCTCTCCCGATCACCGTTCAGGTTCTCACGGAAGACAGGATCGAGCAACCCGGTGCATCACCTCGGCAGGCACCAACTCGAATTGTGTCCCTGGATCGATCGGGTCTTAACCCGAAATACAGTCTCGAGAACTACGTTGTTGGCGATGCGAACATGTTTGCCTATCGGGCCAGTCAGGCTGTCGTAAAAGGACTTGGGAGTACCTACAATCCATTTTTCATCTGGGGAGCCGTTGGCGTCGGGAAAACTCATCTGATGCAGGCTATCGGCCATGCGGTTCTTGATGAAAATCAAGAACGATCGACCGCCCTCAATGTGAAATATGTAACAGCGGAGAGTTTCATAAACGAATGGTTCGAAGCAATCCAGGAAGGCAAGAATGCAACCCAGGATTTTCGTAAACGATACAGAAACGTCGACCTGCTCATGCTTGATGATGTCCAGTTTTTTGAGAAGAAAGAATCGATGCAAGAGGCCTTTTTTTATACTTTCAACGAACTGTACCAAAAGAGAAAGCAGATCGTTTTGACGTCGGATAGACCACCGAAACAACTCGACCGCCTCGAAGAGCGCCTGGTCAACCGATTCGAATCAGGTCTTACCGTACCGATTCAGCCCCCACTGCTCGAAACACGAATCTTGATCCTGGAAAAACTCGCCCGGGAACGTCACGTCGCCGTGGATAGTGCTTCATTGCAAGTCCTCGCCGAGAATGTGGAGGCCAGTGTCCGCGAACTCGAAGGCGCTTTCACGAAGGTGACGGCCTACTCGAGCCTCCTGGGGGTTCCCATCACGGAGTCTCTCGTTCGTGAAATCATCAAGGAATTCAGCACGAAGTCCCGGGTCCAGCGTCTCGATGCGGATCTGATCATTCGGTATGTCGCGGAATATTACAATCTGAAGGCGGAGGAGCTCAGAGCCAGGCGGCAAACCCGTGTCATCTCCGGACCCAGGCAGGTTGCTATGTACCTCATCCACGAATTGATCGGAACGACGCTCAAAGAAACGGGTATCCTCTTCGGGAAGAAAGATCACACGACCGTACTCTATGCATGCGACAAGATTCGCAAGGCGTTGGATGACGACATTCCATTGGCACGAGACGTGAAATTAATCAAAATCAAAATCAAAGAGACGACTCGTCAAAGCGCGACTTCTGTGAATGATCTCCCATGACTGGAAAGAAATCAGGGCAAACCTCGTCAACAGCTGGTTCGATTTCGCGATCGAGGTCCAGGCCTACGGGGTCCAAGTCTTCAAAAACGTCGAACAAGAATTTACCGAATTTCATCCCGAAGAAAGAAGGTCCTTCGACTCGCCATCGCCGCGCACATGATGAAATGAAACTGGGACAGGTCCCGATCACGGTACTTTCAAAGATCACGGGTCAGGGATCAAGGCTGAAGCTCTATATTGAGATCCAGCAAAATCTGGATCAAATTTTGGGTCGGGAGCTCATTCGCTCAGTCAATATTCTTGCCGTTGATGAGACGACGCTCACTTTTTGTACCGAAGACCCGGTAATGGCTCACGAGATCGAGCTCAATTCGCGTCAGATACTTGGAAACCTGACTCGACTCAAGCTCATAGGTCGTATCTCGAGAATCCGGTGTCGTGTGCGGGGACTTCGACCCGATGAGAAGGAGTCCGAGAGCTTCACCCTCAGCACCTACGCCAGCGAAATTCAAGATTCCGTGGAACCCGAACCGAAGAGTCTTGATCCGGAGAGACTGCCCCTCCGGGCCCAAATAGCCCTCAAGAAGGTTCTGGCCAAGGTCGAAGATCAGGCCCTGCGCTCGATGCTCCAGCGAGTCCTCGTTGGTTCCAGTCTTCGCTTTCCCGCCGCCGAAGAATCCGACGAGCGATCTGACGACGAATTCGACCCATCGTGATGCCCCGGCGTGGGATGAGTCTCGGTGGGCACGAATCGCTCAAATCTGGATTCTCAGCGGTTTGAAATGGTATACTCGACACCTCGTTTCACCGGTCAGAAGGAGCTTTTCATGGCGGACGTCCAGTCCAAAGACCCCTCGGGGGAGAATCCCCCTGAGGAGATACCCTCCGACGTCAACATGTCGGCAGATGACACCGATTCCGACACCGACACCGATTCCGACACCGATTCCGATTCCGATTCCGATTCCGACACCGACACCGACACCGACACCGATTCCGACACCGACACCGACACCGATTCCGATTCCGATACCGA
>Ga0210009_1002388_pt1 | contig 13832 bp, 11 predicted proteins | sample CryGeyCG2114_065_FD_185457 | JGI IMG/M metagenome (GOLD analysis project Ga0210009, IMG submission 185457) | Groundwater microbial communities from aquifer - Crystal Geyser CG12_big_fil_rev_8/21/14_0.65 (SPAdes) (version 2) | ecosystem: Environmental > Aquatic > Deep subsurface > Groundwater ... | reverse complement strand
AATGCCCAGGATTGCAAGCGTGTATCTTAACAGGCTAAGAATTGGAATGAAACTTCAAGCCGATCCGACCATACAATATCTGCAGACAAACGGCTGGAAAAGATTATTATTTGAAGACCTGAAAATTGATTCGCCGTATAATACATATTTGTATGCGGGTTTACCTCCAGGGCCTATTAATAATCCGGGTAAAACAGCAATACTTTCTGTACTCTATCCTGAGAAAACAAAATATTTATATTTTGTTGCAAATGGAAAAGGTCAACATAATTTTGCCAGGACTTATAATCAGCATTTAAATAATGTAAATAAATTTAGAAGATGGTTGATAGAACAAAAACGAAAAGAAAAACAAAAAGCAAAACAAAAATCCTAATACCTATCTTAAGTTTACTTTTGCTTACAGGCTGTGCAAATCAACTTCCCCCGGGTGGGGGTGATGTTGATACTATTCCGCCTAAAATAGAAGAAATTTATCCTCCAAACGGTACAATAAATTTTAAAGATGATCATATCAGTTTCGATTTTTCAGAATATGTAGATAAAAATTCTTTTAAGGAAGCAGTATTTATTTCACCACAAATTAATGGTGAATTAAATTATAATTGGAGTGGTACAGAGGTTACTTTGGAATTTTCGGAAAAGTTAAAAGCCAATACTACATATGTAGTTACAATAGGTACAGATGTAGCTGATGTGCATAACAGAAACAAAATGTCACAATCTTACAATTTAACTTTTTCAACCGGAAATGAAATTGACAAAAGAACAATTTCTGGAAAAGTTTATGATCCTAATCCCACAGGTGTTATGATATTTGCATATAAAATTGCAGAAAAAGAATTAGATATAGAGAATGTAAAACCCGAATATGTAACACAAACAGGCAAAGACGGGGAATATAAATTAGATGGAATTACAAAAGGAAAATTCAGATTATTTGCAGTGAGAGACAAATACAAAGATTTTTTATACCAACCAAAGCAAGATGATATAGGAATTAGTTCTACTGAAATCTATTTAGAGAAAAATGATACTACTGTAAATAATATAAATTTCAAGATGACAAACTTTGATACTGAACCACCCAGAATTTTAAAAGCAATTATGACTGATGAACATCATTTGTTGGTTGAGTTTACGGAATCTCTCACTCATAGCTCAATAAAGTCAGAGAATTTTTATATTATGGATTCTACACTTAATAAAAAGATTTCCTTAAAATATATCTATGCTAAGGATCTTAAACGGACAAAGTTAGTTCTGATAAATGAAAATAAGTTAGATGGAAATTCAGATCTATTTTTAGAAGCTAATAATATTGAGGATGTATTTGGAAATAAAACAATAAATGATGCAATTAATTTAATATACAGCAACAGAGTTGATACAACAAAACCAAAATTGATTTCTGTTGAACCACCAAAAGGAAATGATAACTCAGATTTTTCCGGGCAAGAATTTAATTTTTATTTTTCAGATTATATTGATACTACATCAGCTAAAGAAGGAATTAAGTTTGTTGATTCTGAAAATATAAATATACCGTATCAAATAGAATTCTTTGATAATGCCTCATTTAAAATAATTACCTCAGGTGATCTTTTACATGTGAAAGATTATAGCATAAATTTAGAGTTAAATAAATTTAGAAATCTAAATGGTTCTGTTGCTGACTCAAATTACATTTATAATTTTACTACAATAAATGCACTTAATTTTTCGGGAATAACAGGCAAAGTTAAAAATTTAAAAACAGAACTACTGGTATATGTGGTTTTGGAAGGAGTAAGTAATAATAAAATTTATAAGCAGCTTTTAAATAAAAGCAGAAAATTTGAAATTAAAAGAGTTGTCGCTGGTAAATATAATCTGTGGTGTTTTGTTGATAGTGATAAGAATGAGAAATATTCTTTTGGTTATTTCAATCCCTATAAACCAGCAGAACAGTTTATTTATTTAAATTCAGTCTTAGAACTGAAACCCCGCTGGGTACAAGCTGATATAATACTAGAATTTAAGTAATAAAATTAACTTCTTAATTTATTATTTATCAAGCTAGAAATTTCCGAACAAGTATTTTTTACACCTTCAAAAATAATCTCAATTCTCTTTAAATATTCATTCCCAATAGTCTGATTTGAAAGGGAAGTGCAATTAATAAGAACATTCAAAAAAGCTCCTTCTGCCGCTGTATTGATCAATGAAACAGCAACTCCGGCATCTGATAAAGAATTCTGATTACCTTTTTCTGCAACTGTTTTGATTAAAGGTAATATATCTTTACAAGTATTAATAACTTCAGCCGGTACTTCTGCCGCACCAAAAGTTGCTTCATCTATTTTTTTTGTTCTTGCATCTTTTTCTTCATCTGTTTCTTTGGGTAATTTAAATGCATCCATTACTTTATCAAATGCAGTATTATCTTTATCAGCAAGTTCAGAAAATTTGGTTTTAAATTTTTCTAATTCATTTTTTGTATCATTTATCTCAGCTTCTACTTCAACGTATTTCTTTTTACCCATGGTTAAATTGCAAACCATTATTGCTAAACTTGATGCCAATACTCCACTGAATGCAGCAACATTTCCACCACCCGGTGTAGGTGATTTTGAAGATAAATTTTCTAAATAATTATTTAATGTTTGTGTGTAATCCATAATATTTCTCTTTTAGTTATTTATATTTTGTAATTATTCTTTTCTTGTCATTTCGATCCCGACAAAGTTGTGAGAGAAATCATTCACTAAAATCTATCAATTAAGAAAAAGATTCTTCTTCCTTCGTCCTCAGAATGACATATAAAAATTTATATTGTAAATTGTACACTGTTAATTGTTAATTGTTAAATCATATATTCAATAATTTTACTTTCTTTCTTAAAAGGTGTAACACTGTTTAATCCTAACTTATCTATTGCTAAATCAACCAATTGCTCTTCATTCATATTTTCATCATTTGCATAAAATTTACCTGCAGCAAGTATTGCTTCCAAAGGAACCAGCCCTACAACTTCACTTCCTTTTACTTCAACCTCCATTATCTCTGCTTCTTTTTTTACTTCTTCAAATGCAACATGCATAGGTGTAATTTTATAATTGGTCAAATTCATTGAGACCTGTGTAATGTTATGTTTTTCTAAAGCAACCCCCATGCCTTTTAGTTCTTTTAGTCTACCGGGTATTCGAACTGTTTTTCCATCTACTTTTATTATTTTTCCTTCTTCATCTCTTTTAGGTTTTCCGGATTCTCTTAATGTTTCTGCTATTATTTTAGAGTACTGCAAATCTGTAGAATTTATATTTACATTGTAAGCAATTAAAAAGAATCTGCTTCCGGTTACTAATGCACCAAGTTTAGGATTAAAAACAGCTTTACCAAAATCCGGGCTCCACTCAGGGTCTTTTAATTTTTCTTCCAGTCCTTCATATTCTCCTTTTCTAATACTTGAAAGATTTTTTCTCTCAGGTTTTCTTGCAGATGCTTCATATAAATAAACTGGAAGATTTAATTCTTCGGCAACTCTTTTACCAAATTCTTCTGAAATTTTAACGCATTCCTCTGTAGTAACATCTTTTATTGGAATAAATGGAACAACATCAATAGCTCCAAGCCTAGGGTGTTCACCTTTTTGATTTCTCATATCTATATTTTCTGCAGCTGCTTTACAAGCATTCAAAGCTCCTTCAACAATACCATTTTCATCACCGGCAAGAGTAACAACAACTCTGTTATAATCACCGTCAGGTTCAAGATTTAATAATTTTACACCATCAGTATTATTTACAGCATTTTTTATTGCTTCGAAAGTTTCTGTTCTTTTACCTTCGCTAAAATTTGGTACGCATTCTATAATTTTCATTTATTAACTCCGTATTTCATTTTTATCTTTTTTCTTTAAATTATAAACAAAGTATGAGTGTATTAATGAATGGATTTATACTAAAAAAAAAGTCTAACATACATTCATATAGTAGTCATTCATCCATACAATTTTACTAAACTTAATTAATCTTAATTTTCTTTGTTTGTTTTCCTGTTGTAGATCAATTTTCCGTTTTTAATTGTTTTAATATTTAGATTTTCTCCTGTTTGATATATAATATCAGAATAATTATCCGTTCCAAAAATTGAGAGATCAGCTTTTTTACCTATTTCTAAACTTCCAATTTCTTTACTAAGTCCCAAAGCCTTTGCCGAGTTTATGGTATATGCAGAAATGATTTGTTCAATGCTCATTCCTAATTTTAATGCAGCCAAACTCATAATTAAACTAATATTTTTAATATTAGATGAACCGGGATTAAAATCAGTAGCTAAAGCTAATATTACATTATTATTAATAAGTTTTTTTGCCGGAGAATATTTGTGATTAAGAAAATATGAAACTCCCGGAAGCAATACACAAACCATTTCTAAATCAGACAATTTATTTATTTCTTTTTCGGGTATAATTTCCAGATGATCAATGCTTAATGCATTATTCTTTATTGCAACATCAATTCCACCAATGCTGTTAAATTGATCAGTATGTAATTTACATCTTAACCCTAATTCATTTGCTTTTTGAAAAATTTTATCAACTTCATCTGATGAAAAAGCAGTTGATTCACAAAAAGCATCGCAAGAATCAGCAAGATTCTCTTTTTTTATAAAAGGCAGTAATTTATTCAGTATTAAATCAATATATCCATTTCTATTAGATATAAATTCATTTGGAATTGTATGTGTACCAAGAAATGTTGGTAAAATTGTTATAGGAAAAATCTTATTTAATTCACGGATTACTTTTAATATTTTAATTTCATTTTCAAAATCTAATCCATAACCACTTTTTATTTCTAATGTTGTTACACCTTGCTCAATAAAGTGTTGTACTCTTTTAGCAGAAATTTTTAATAGATCATCAAATGAGGTTTCTCTTAAAGAATTAACAGTTTTATTAATTCCTCCACCATTTTTTGCCATCTCTTCATAAGAAGTACCACTTAATTTTTGTCTAAATTCATCTGCACGTGAACCTGAAAATACAAGGTGTGTATGACATTCGACTAAACCGGGTAGTACAATATTATTTTTACAATCAATTACTTTGTCAAAGTTTAATTTAGAAGAAGTGTGGTTTGGTAAAAAATCTTTTATAATATCATTTTCTATTAATATAGAATGGTCTGTTAAAATTTCTAAATTATCTAAATTATATCCTCGTTTATATCCTTTTCCATTTGTATTAACTGTTAAAATTTGTTCTGGATTTTGTAAAAGCAAATTCATTTAATAAAATATCCGGTTTATCTATTTATAATAATATTCTCTCTCACAATTCTTGCATCAGAGTAACCTAATTGTTTGAATTTAAATTCTAAATCCTCAGCTAGTGAATGTACTGCAAAATCACCAATTTGAAGTTTATAAAATGGTGGGTCAAATAAAATATAAATATTTTTTTGAGTGATTTTATTCAGCACTCTATTTTGCATCCTTTTTGCCTGCTCAAGGTTATCGGTCGCTAATATTTGTACTCTAAAAACGTTAGAGTTATCATATGTTGAAGTAGTATCACCTTTATAATCTTTGGGATATCCATACCAAACATTAAGATATGAGTTTTTGATGGAATTAGATTTTGGAGGGACATTTATTTTTGTTCTATACGGTGTTATAATAAAATCTTCTTTAATATCATTAAAAGTTATCTTTTTATCTCTATTTGAATTTTTATTAGAATCATTTATAGTAGAAGAAGATGATCCGCAAGAAATTATTGAGATTGATTGAAAAACAATTAGGCTAAATAGACAAGCTTTTTTCATATAATTCTAAAATTATTATTAAAAACAGTATAAAAAATATTAAAATAAAAATAAGTGTCCAAATGAAAGGATTGGAATACGCTAAAGGATGGTAAATTCACCTATAAATACATAAACATTTAATATAACTAAAATGAAATATAAAGCAAAGAATTTTTTGAGATAGTTACAATATTTTTGTAAATTAGCATATTCAACCAAAAAAATTTTGAAGGGAAAATGTCTGCAAAAAAATATAAAGTATTGTTTGTAACTTCAGAGGTAGTTCCTTTTATAAAGACTGGTGGATTGGCAGATGTTTCAGCTGCTTTACCTCAAATGTTAGTAGAGTTAGGGCACGAAGTTAGAATTGTTGTTCCTAAATACGGAGCTGTTGATGATAGAAAATATAAAATTCATGAAGTTGTAAGGCTCAAAGATATCAAAATAAAAATAGGTGAAAAGGATGTAATATTTTCTTTAAAATCATGTTTCCTCCCCGGACAAAGAGTAAGAGTACAAATTTATTTCCTTGATAACGAAGAATACTTTAAAAGCAGAAGCAGTCTTTATACCGACCCACTAACAGGAAAAGATTATCCTGATAATGATGAAAGATTTACTCTTCTTTCTAAATCAGTATTTGAACTTATAAGTAAACTCGGTTGGGAACCGGATATAATTCATTGTAATGATTGGCAAACCGGTCTTATACCTGCATATTTAAAAACAGTATATAAAGATGATCCATTATTCTCTAAATTTAAAACACTATTTACTATTCATAATTTAGCATATCAGGGTGAATTCAAAACTTCATCGTTCAAAAATTTAGGACTTGATGATAAATTAAATTCTGATTCCGGTATTTTAAAAGACGGTAAAATAAATTTAATGAAATGTGGTTTACTCTATTCGGATGTTATAAATACTGTTAGTAAAACTTATGCTGAAGAAATTAGAACCCAAGATGAGATGGGAGCAGGGCTTAAAGATATACTTGCCAAAAGGAAAAAAGATCTGTATGGAATTGTAAATGGAATTGATCTAAAGGTATGGAGCCCTGAAAAAGATAAACATATAAAGAAAAAATATTCTACTAAAAACCTTCAGGCAAAAAAAATAAATAAAGAAGTACTGGCAGAAAAATTTAACCTTAGTGCAAATGATAATACTCCTATAATAGGTATTATTGCAAGAATGTTTGATTCAAAAGGATTTGATTTAATAAAAAAAGCATTTGCCGATATAATGAAATTAGATGTTCAAATGGTTCTGCTGGGTAACGGTGATCAAAAATATCATACGTTCTTTAATAAAATGAGTTCAAAACATTCTAAAAAGTTTGCCTGTTATTTAGGGTTTAATGATGAATTGGCTCATATTATAGAAAGTGGTGCCGATATGTTCTTAATGCCATCAAGATATGAACCTTGCGGATTAAATCAAATGTACAGTCTTACTTATGGAACAGTTCCTATTGTAAGAGAAACGGGAGGGCTTGCTGATACTGTTGTGAACTATGATGAAAAGAAGGGAACAGGCAATGGATTTATGTTCAAAAAATATGATGAAAAAGAAATGCTTAAGGAAATTAAAAGAGCAGTAAAAGTTTATAAAGATAAAGATAATTGGCAGAAGATAATGAAGAATGGAATGAAATCAGATTTTAGCTGGAAGTCATCAGCTAAACAATATGTTGATCTTTATAAAACAATCCTTAATAACAATTAATGCCTAATCACGCTATTTTTATAGACAGGGATGGAACTATAAATGAAGACCCTGGGTATCTGGGTGAAATTGATAAAGTTTTTTTGTTACCTGGTGCAGGAGAGGGACTTTCAATATTAAAAAATGAATATAATTTTAAGTTAATTGTTATTTCTAATCAATCTGGAATTGCTAGAGGATTATTGACACATAAAATAGTTGAAGATATAAATAATAAAATAAATGAATTGTTAAAATCCTTTAATGTAAAAATAGATGATTTTTATTATTGTCCGTTTCATCCAGATTATAATAATGAAGAAGAATGCAAATGTAGGAAACCTTCTCCTTTGATGGTTTTAGATTCAGCTAAAAAACATAAAATTGATTTAACCAAATCTTATTTTATAGGCGATATGGTCTCAGATATAGAATGTGGTAAAAATGCCGGTGTAAAAACAATTTTGGTTAAAACCGGAAATGGGGAAAAATCTTTAAAAGCCTTGAAAATGCAAAATAATTTACCAAGCTTTGTTGCTCAAAATATTTTAGGATCTTGTAATTTTATTAAAAATGATTTTTTTGGAGCGTCTTAATTGATTAAAAAAATATTCCTACTTCTCTTTGCAGTAATTATCATTATTCAAATACCATCTTGCAGTGATGAACCAAATACCTTTGGTATTGGTTTGTTAGATTCTGATTTTATTGTATTAGACACACTAAACACTACAATAGATTCTGTTGCTCAAACTTCCTCAACATTTAAAACCGTTGTGTCACTGGGTGCATCTGATAACCTGTTAGTTGGAAAAAAAGATAATATAGAAGCATCATTTTTAATAAAATTTGTACTTGGGTTAGCTGATTCACTTAAAACAGATATTAACTCCGGTGCTACAACAATTACAGAGGCAAAAGTAAGACTAATAGATACTTATCAATGGGGTGATAGTTCAGCGGCATTTAATTTAACGGCTCATAATGTTACATCTGATTGGACTTCTATTGGCTTTACATCCGATAGTCTTACTTCATTAACTTATGATGCAACAAATTCTGCATCATTATTAAACCTAAATGATTCAGTCAAAACATTTAACTTGGATCCTAATCTGATTAAGACTTGGTTACAATCAGTTATAGATACAACTTTAAAAACCAATAAAGGTTTGTATGTAAAATCAGATGCTTCCTCTAAAAAAGTATTTGGCTTTAGAGCTAAAACTGCTTCTACAATCTATCAACCAGAATTAAAGGTTGTAATTAATAAATCAGGTGTTTATACAGATACTCTAACTTATTTTCCCGAAGGTGATGTAAGTGTTGTTGATGGCCCATTGCCAACAATAGGAGCAACAGATATAGCTGTTCAATCCGGACTTGTTATAAATTCAAAAGTCTGGTTTGATGTTTCTTCCATTCCTAGTGATGCAATTATTAATAAAGCAAAACTCATTCTAAAAACGGATACGCTTTTAACTATTAAGGGAACAAATATTGTTGATGCAATTCTTGTAAGTAACATTGTAGATAGCACAAACAAAATTATTGATTCAACTATTTCACAAGAAAATTTATTTCCATCCGGAAATGGATATGAGGGATTGGTTACAACTTTTGTACAAAATTGGATAGGTAATGGGAAGAATGAAGGTCTTTTATTATCTCCAAGTGTAGGTATTAATGGAGTAGACCTCTTTGTATTTAAAGGCAGCGGAACTACAGTTTTTGCTGATAGACCTAAGTTAGAAATAATTTATACAACAAGAAAATAATATGAAGTTTAATAAAATAAAAATATTAGTAGTATTACTACTGGCTCAATTAAGCATATTCTCTCAATCAAGTTCTAACTATACTAGATATGGTATAGGGGAAATGGTTTATTCATATTCAGGAAGAAATTTAGGGTTTGGAGGATTGGGAGTTTCAGTTCTAAACGAAAATCATTTGAATTTTATTAATCCGGCAAGTTTAACTAAAATAAGTCTCACAAGAACAGAGTTTGGTGCTAATTATAGTTCTTTATTTATATCTGATAATACTAACAGTGGATTTTATAGCAGCGGAGGATTTGACGGTGTTACTTTAGCGTTTCCAATAAGTCAGCCAAACGGTATAACTTTGTCAATGGGATTGCTGCCATTTTCAAATATTAGTTACACAGATGTAAAAACTACTGCTCCAAGTTCTGATCCATCTGAAACTTTTATTACCACTTACGAAGGTTCCGGAAGTCTTTCAAAATTATTCTTAGGAACTTCGTTAAAACTACCTTTTGATTTAAGCTTAGGTTTTACTATGGACTATTATTTTGGCAGTATGACCTATTATTCTAAGCTTGAATATCCTCAAAATGTTTCATTTCGTAAATCTGAATTCAATAATAAAAGAAGACCTAGTGGATTTGGTGGTACAGTTGGTGTTATCAGTCCTGATATAGCAAAAATGTTTTCTTCTAAATCTCTTTCAGATTTTCGTTTAGGTCTTTCAGTAAATTTCTTTTCAGATCTTGATACCGATACGTTATTGATAAGGACTACATCACTTGGAATTGATACTTTATCCAATGAACAAACTAAAATGCATATTCCAATTAGAATATTTGCTGGTATGAGTTTTATTATTAATAAAGAATATTTATTTACCTTTGATTATACTGCTCAGAAGTGGACAGAATATACGTTTAATGGCAATAAAGACAACAATTTAAGGAATTCATATCGCTTTAGTTTTGGAATCGAGCACGATAATCAGAACAATGTTGGTGGATATATTAGGGAACATATGGTTTGGCGATTGGGTTTAAGTTATGAAAAGACATTATACGAATTTAATGGTGAAGGTATAAATCAATTGGCGTTTAATACAGGATTATCATTACCATTAAGTCAAAATAATTCATTAGATTTGGCATTAGAATTTTCTATGAGAGGAACAACAGCTTCAAATTTAATAAAAGAAAATAGAATTAAATTTAGTGTTGGCCTAAGTTTAGGCGAATTATGGTTCCTAAGAAGAGAAAGATAGTTATAAATAAATTATAGGTATAACATTGAAAAAAATAGTAAAAAATATTTTAATTATTGTTGTCTTATTATTTGCATTTACTAATAATAATTATTCATATACATTACATAATAACTATAACAATAAAACAGTAATTGATTCAGTTAATATTCTTGAACAATACAGCCTTTTTTCTGAATATTATAAAAATAAAGACTTCAAAAGTGCGCTGCCTTACGGTTGGAAAGTACTAAGTTTAGATCCAGAAAAATTTAGTAAATGGGTCTATTTTAAAATAGAAGATATACTATGGCAAATGCATGATTCTTCAACAGTTGCTCCCGAATTTAAAAAAGAAATTGAAGATACAATTATGTATGTATATGACCTTGCATTAAAATATAATCCTAACTCAAAAAATTTCTTTTTACCAAGGAAAGCTTTTGTTGCGGAAACTTGGTTAAAATTAAGTAATGAAAAAGTTATTAAATATTATTTAGATGCAATTAATTCTGATCCTAATATTTCAACATACTGGATAAACAGACTAGGACAGTTTTATAAAAATAATGCTGATGATACTAACGATTATAAAGTAAAAGCGATTGATATTTATACTCAATTGAGTGAAAAAGAACCTGATAACCCTTTATGGAATGCTCAATTAGAATCTATGGTTGAAAATATTGATGAACTTGTTACGCTTGCTGAAAAAACCTGGAAAATGGATAAAGATAATTTAGGTAAAGCTTGGAAATTTGTTACTATTGCCCAAAGAGCCAGCAATTATGAAAAAGCAATTTCAGGATTAGAATTCTTAGTTTCCAAAGCGCCAAAAACAATTAATTACTGGACACAATTAGCAACAGCTTACCAAAAAATTGGTGATTTGAATAAAGCTGAAGAAGCATATAAAACTTTGATTGAATTAGAACCTGACAAAAAAGAGAACCATCTTAATCTAGGAATTATTTATAAGGACAGAGGTATGTTCTCAAGTGCTAGAAGTGAATATAGAAGTGCTTATAAATTAGATAAATCCTGGGGCTTACCAATATTTTATGAAGGTTTATTATACGAGATGAGTGCTAGGCAACAAAAATTTAATTTTGAAACAAAACTTGTATATTTATTAGCAGTTGAAACCTATAGGCAAGCCTTAAATATTGAACCTTCACTTGATCAGGCAAGGGAGAGAATATCTGCAATGTCTTCATCTTTACCAACTAAAGAAGATTACTTCTTTAGAGGATATAAAAAGGGGCAAACGATAAGTATTACCGGTAAAGGATTTGGATGGATAGGAAGAAGCGTTACAGTTCAGTAATGGATTAATATTTTAATTGTTTTAAAAAGGTTTCAAATTTTTATTTGAAACCTTTTTTGTTTTAAATTAATAGCTTTTTCCTTTGTAGATAAAAAAAATATAAATAGTTAACTTAGTATCTTAAAATTATAGCTAAAAAATATTAAAGGTTGAAAATTGATAAACGATAATGAAATATCAAAAGTACTTGAACTTGAAACAAGCAGACAGTTAGAAAATCTAGAATTAATTGCCAGTGAAAATTATGTAAGTCCAAGTGTATTAGAAGCAGCCGGAACTATATTAACCAATAAATATGCTGAAGGATATCCCGGTAAGAGATATTATGGTGGCTGCGAATATGTTGATATGGCTGAAGATCTAGCTCGGGAAAGACTAAAGAAAATTTTTAATGCTGAATATGTAAATGTTCAACCACATAGTGGATCACAAGCAAATATGGCTGTGTTAATGACTCTTTTAAATCCTGGCGATAAATTTTTAGGACTTAGCCTTGCTCATGGTGGACATTTAACTCACGGTTCGCCAGTCAATTTCTCAGGTCAACTTTATCAAGCTGTTGGTTATACTTTAAATAAAAATACAGAAATGCTGGATTATGATTTAATTGCCGAAACAGCTAAAAAGGAAAAACCAAAAGTTATAGTTATGGGTGCAAGTGCTTATTCACGCGAATGGGATTACAAAAAATTTAGAGAAATAGCTGATTCAATCGGAGCTTACTTAGTATGTGATATGGCACATCCTGCTGGATTGATTGCAAAAGGATTACTTAATAATCCACTGCCTTATTGTGATGTTGTAACATCAACAACACATAAAACACTTAGGGGACCAAGAGGTGGGATTATTTTAATGGGAAAAGATTACGAAAATAAAATGGGCATAACTGCACCAAAAAGCGGAAGAACAAAAATGATGTCAGAACTAATTGACAGCAAAGTAATGCCGGGAATTCAAGGTGGTCCTTTGATGCATATTATTATGGCTAAAGCTGTTGCTTTTGGTGAAATATTAACTGACTCTTTTAGTTCATATGCAAAACAAGTAATAAAAAATTCTAAGACATTAGCTTCCAAATTAAATGACTTTGGTTTCAGTATAATTTCAGGGGGAACTGATAACCATCTTATGTTAATTAATTTGACTAATAAAAATATAACTGGCAAGAATGCTGAAATTGCATTAGGCAAAGCTGGAATAACTGTTAATAAAAATATGGTCCCATTTGATGAAAGAAGTCCATTCATTACAAGTGGAATTAGAGTTGGAACAGCTGCAGTAACAACGCGTGGAATGAAAGAAAAAGAAATGGCTGTAATTGCTGATTTTATTAATCAAGGTATTCAAAATAATGAAAATGAAAATGAATTAGAATCGATAAAAGAAAGTGTAAAAGAAATGTGTTCTAAATATCCATTATTTAATAATAATTATTAACCAACTTGTCTGAAAAAGAATTAAGCGAAAAAATTGATGAAGAAGATCCTCAAGAAGGTTCTATGTCATTTCTTGAACATCTTGAAGAATTAAGATGGAGATTAATTTATTCTTTTATAGGTATTGTCATAGGTACAATACTAAGCTGGATATTTATTGATTACTTAATTAATGTAATATTACTACAGCCTGCTAAAAATGCTGGTATAGATCTTCAAAACTTAAAACCATTTGGGCAAGTATTTGTTTATTTAGAAGTCGCAATAATTTGTGGATTAGTATTAAGTATTCCAAATGTATTCTATCAATTTTGGAAATTTATTGCCCCTGGATTAAAAGAAAAAGAAAGGAAATATATTTCCAGTATAGTTGTCTTTTCATCACTGTGTTTTATTATAGGAATTGTATTTGCTTATTTTGTTATGCTTCCACTTTCATTAGATTTTGCTTCTCAATTTGGTACTAAAGATATAAATAATCAGTTTGCAATAAATGAATATTTAAGTGTTATAATAAGCGTTATGCTTGGAGCCGGTGTTGTATTTGAA
>Ga0210009_1002385_pt1 | contig 13850 bp, 8 predicted proteins | sample CryGeyCG2114_065_FD_185457 | JGI IMG/M metagenome (GOLD analysis project Ga0210009, IMG submission 185457) | Groundwater microbial communities from aquifer - Crystal Geyser CG12_big_fil_rev_8/21/14_0.65 (SPAdes) (version 2) | ecosystem: Environmental > Aquatic > Deep subsurface > Groundwater ... | reverse complement strand
GAGCGGCGACATTCCGAGACCGGAAACCAACCGCCCATTATGTACTTTTTAACCAACCGGGAATGTGCCGACGCACAATTAGCCAAAATGGCCTCTTGAACTGCTACCAAAAAAGGGGCGCGGTTCCTTCTGACGTACGGACACAAAAAACCCGTTGGGCTAAGTTGCATATAGTTGGTATCTTGAGGGTACGAACAAACAAGTCCCATGCAACACCCAACGGGTTATGTCCAATATCCGGATCAGCACCGACAATTGCACGTCGTCCCGGCATCGAATCTCGCGTATTGACACCACTTCGGACTGCCTCTCCTCCCGCGGTGGCCTGGTGCTCTTCGCACGCTACCTCGAAGGCATTGCCCTTCTTCCGCACCTTGAGCGGCTCTTTGGCAGCATCCGCAAAAACGGCAAGGGATTGTCCGTCCAATCGCTCTTCACGCAGATCTTCTGCTTCATGGTTGATGGAACCAGTCGTCACTTGACCTACTTCGATGAACTTCGGCAAGACACGGGGTATGCGGCGGTGATCGATACGCCCGCCTCGAAGATGGCCTCTTCCCACCAGATAAAGCGGTTCCTTGCGGGATTCTCGTTCGTGCGCATTTGGCTGTTCCGGCAGGTGTTGCAGCAACTCTTTCTCTGGCGGCTTCGCCTCGAACAGCCGGAGGTCGTCATATTGGGTATGGACACGATGGTGCTGGACAACTCCGAGGCAGACGTCCGTCACGGGGTCGAGCCAACGTACAAAATGGGTGTCAAGGGCTTCCAACCTCTGCAGATAACGTGGGGCCGGTTCATTGTGGATGCCGTCTTTCGTGGCGGTAGCAAGCATTCCAACGACGGCGACACGGCCATCAAGGCGCTTGAGCACGTCATCAAGTTCATCCGAACACGCTACCGGAAGGTGCCCGTCGTCGTTCGCATGGATGCAGGTTTCTTCGACCAAAAGATCATGGCATCGCTCGAGGCGCTGGACGTAGGCTACCTGATTGGTGGCAAGCTCTACAAGAGCATCCGCCAGGAGGTGGACGCCGCCCCGGCCGAGTGCTGGAAGCAGTTTTCGCCGGCCGACGACGGGGACACCTGGCTTTTCCAGGCGCTCCTCGACAAGCGCAAAAGCTGGTCGACGTCGCGCTACGCCATCTTCATGCGGCGCACCAACGAAGACGGGCAGGGCATTCTCGACTTTGCCCGTCGCGAGTCCATCATCTACACGAACATCGCGCCGGACACGGCGCCGGGCAAAGCCCTCATGGCAGCCGGACACGAGGACATGCTCGGCAGCAGGGCCCTCATTGGCCTCTATCACGACCGCGGGCACGACGAACTCGTTCACCGGGCGCTCAAGGACTTCTGCAGCGAGGAACTGCCGTGCAAACGCTTCGAGGCCAACGCCGCTCTGTATTTCATGCGATTGATTGCCTTTTTCCTCATGGAGACGTTCAAGGAGGACGTTTGCCCGGGAGTGATTGAACTCCGGAGTTACGCCACACGGCTTCGTCGCCGTGTCATTGACGTGGCCGCCAAGATTGTCCGAACCGGTGGACGCACCATCATGAAGGTGACGGAAGCCGCGTACCGAGCGCTCAAGCTGGATGTACTCTGGGAACGAGCCGGAGAGCCACCCCGCATTGTCTGGGGATGAACAGTCGGAAGGAATTGGGCCAAGAGATCGGAATTCGATGGAAGAGGTGCGCCCGATCGGCAGAAAATGAGCCGTAAACGGAGCACTTTCGAGCAGAAACCGGTGACCGGGACCGATGCCGACCCCGTTCAGAGCCACTGAAGAACCCGGCTGGTGGTTCACCACAAACAAATCAGCGATATTGGACACTTCAAAACCACGAATCGCTCAGCTTAGGTACGAATATCTTGTCTGACGTACAAGTTTGGCACGCCTTTTTGCACTGTCCGCGCTTTCTGGAATTGATCGATTCGCGCGCGTCACCTGGAGCAATGTCGTGCGTAGACGAGCAGCATGAAGCCATCGCAGACCATTCCGACTGAACGCATGTCCCGCTACGAGCGGCAGGCGCTGGAGGAAATTTACCGCTGGCGTAATCCGTTGCGGGCGTGGCACGCGGATTACACGGAGCCCCTGGGCCGAACGTGGAATGACGTCACAGATCTCGTTCACCGCGTGCCGGGGTTCGACTGGACGCTCGAGAATGTGGTGGCAGGCCTGCTCGATCTGGTCAACGAAATCACGCAGGACAGTGTTTTCGATCGCCCACCTCAGGACATCCATAATCAGGATCTGGAGGATGTGGACCGCTCCATGGCCGAATTGCCCGACAAATACGTCGCGCTGGCGACGGCCGAAGGCGCTGCTACCGGGCTTGCCGGCGCTGCCGGGATGGTCCCCGACATCCTGAGTCTGGTGGCCATTACCATGCGGGCCGCGGGCGAGACGGCCACGTACTGCGGATTCGACATCACGCGGCCCGAAGAGCGGCTCGAAGTGCTCAGGGTGTTGGACACCGCCGCCTCGAGCGGGGATGCACGCAAGCAAATCGTGGTCACACCAGCCATGCGTACGGCATCGCGCGTGGCAAGGCATCAGACATCCCAGCTCCTTGAACAGATTGGCCTGAAGCTGACCGAGAAAAAGCTTGCCCAGCTTATTCCGCTGGCGGGTGCTGTCGTAGGCGCCGGACTCAACTACCTCTATACCCGAAACGTGTGCACCACGGCCCAAAATCACTATCGGGAACGGTTTCTGCTCCGGAAATACGGTGGCATCGAGCCGTACAGGGATATGTAACTTTCATTGTTACATATTTTGCACGCGACCATGGGAACGATGAAACCACTGTGGTTCGGGATGAAGGTAACCCCCGAACAAAGCCGTAAAATCAAACGTCTGTCGAAGGGCCATCGGATCTTTCATCGAATCCGAAACATCTGGAAGGATTCGGGAAATAGCCGCAATCATGCAGATCCTCCTCGATACGACATTTCCTGATCTACCGGGCGAATGGGAAGCGGCCACTCAAGTTCATCTTACCGTAAGCGGATGAAGCGTATATTCATGGGAGAAAGTCGCGAATCATCCTAAAGAAGTGCACGTTATGTGCGATACTTGACAGGGTACGGGGTCGGCAGCGGTGCCGGCCCGACGCGAATCCAAGAAACAGCTTGCTATGAGCCAGAAAGAAGATGTCATCCGGTGTTCGTTCTGTGGCCGTACGGCACATGAAGTCAGCAGTATGGTCGCCGGACCGGAGGTGTACATCTGTGACCGCTGCATTACCGATGCGGCGGGCATCGTAGGGCATGAGACGAAGCCGCGGAAGCAGTCGTCCACGCCTCGGCCGCCGACGCGTCGCAGCGAAGCCGGCCACCGCCTCAGCCCGACGGAAATCAAGTCGTCACTCGATGAATACGTGATTGGCCAGAATCAGGCCAAAAAGGCGCTCTCGGTTGCCGTCTACAACCATTACAAGCGTATAGATTCGGGGCAACACTACGGCGACTATGCCGACGTGGAACTCGAGAAGTCGAACATCATGCTGATTGGGCCCACGGGCACGGGCAAGACGCTCCTGGCACGTACGCTGGCACGCGTTCTTGACGTTCCCTTCTCTATCTCGGATGCGACCGCACTGACCGAAGCGGGATACGTGGGCGAAGATGTAGAAAGCATCTTGGCCAACCTGCTGCACGCCGCGGATTTCAATGTGGAGCGCGCCGAGCGCGGCATCATCTACATCGACGAAGTCGACAAGGTAGCCCGCAAGGCCGACAACGCATCGATCACGCGGGACGTATCGGGCGAGGGCGTACAGCAGGCGCTGCTCAAGATCCTGGAGGGTACGGTCGCGGGTGTTCCTCCGAAGGGCGGCCGCAAGCATCCCGAGCAGAGCCTGATCAACATCAACACGTCAAACATCCTGTTCATCGTAGGTGGGGCGTTCGACGGCCTGGCAGATATCATTGCACAACGCGTCTCAACGAGTTCAATCGGATTTACGGCCGGCCAGACAAAGCGCATGGACAAGTTCGATCCGACGATTTTCTCCTACGTAGAGCCGGACGACCTGCTGCGCTTTGGACTCATCCCGGAGCTCGTCGGTCGACTGCCGGTGATCTCAGCGCTGAATGCGCTCACGCCCGATGCCATGAAGAGCATTCTGCTCGAGCCCCGCAATGCACTCCTCAAACAGTACCAGAAGCTCTTTTCCATGGACGGCGTGGATCTGGTCTTCGAGGAGAGTGCCATCGAAGCGGTTGTCGAAAAAGCCCAGAAGCTGGGTACGGGCGCGCGCGGCCTCCGCGCGGTGCTTGAGGACACGATGCTCGACCTGATGTTCGACATCCACACGAAATCCGATGTAGCCACGGTGCGGATTACCCGCGAGACCGTTGAGCACAAGGCAGAACCCATTCTGGAGCCACGAAAGGCGACGGCGTAATCAACGCCCAATGACAAGTGGGTGCAGGCAGGCCGACTCGGAGCCCTCCGCCGCGAAGCGCAGGAAATATGAACCACCGGGAAGCGTATTGACTTCATGGGTCGATACGCCTGGTCGCGACGCGTGCCACCCGCCAACATTCCTACCCAGCATGTCTACGATTTCCAGCTGACCAGGAGCTGAAACGTCTACGGTCAATTCATGGTATGCAGGGTTCGGGTATGCAGCAGTAAGCCCGCACGGAGCACTTTCCTTGCCCGGGTGCGCATGGTCGATAGACGTCGCCGTGAACGACATTTCGTAGGGGCCGAGGTCGACCGTTCGGTTGGGCGCCGAGCCCTCCTGCATTACGAAGCGTGGGTTTCCCGCAAGGTCGAGCGGGACCGGTTCGCTGGTATCTCCATCCATGTCCACGTCGAAAAAATCGGGAGGTACTATAGCGTTTGCACCGGCGTCAACAGCCGGAGAGCCAGGCAGTAGACGGTAGTTTTCATCGAAGAGTGGATCTACGCCCTGCTGGATACCAGCGCCGAGCGCGGTGAACTCCGGCAGCTCGCCATTCAGGATGGAGTACTCTGACATAAAGGTTTTCACGCCTGCGTCAGGCGGACGAACATTTCCCATGACCACACTGTCGTCGTCAAGAATGCTGTTTTGAAAAACTACCGTGGACGTTCTGTCGACACGCATCCCATCTCCCCTTCCAGGATCAGCAACGTTATTGGCGATCGTCGAATTGACTACCTGTAATCTGGAACTGCGTTGAATCAAGACGGCACCTCCAAATGTGGGCACGTCAGAACTACCATTTTGTGTAATGAGTGATCCGTAAATCAGAGCTGAGCTACCGTTGTCCATGAAGATAGCAGCACTGGCAACGGATCCTCTTTGGACATGACTAATGCCTCTGTTATCAGTTACTTGCAATGAATTCATGGTGACAAAACGCTCCCTGGAAGAAATACAAATGGACCAACCGTCGAGAGCACGGTTCTTCTCAAATTTTGAATGTGTTATCATCGCGTTTGCGAACGATATGCTTACAGCACCTCCGCATCCATCACCTCCATTGTTATTTATAAATTCGGTATTCGACACAATCAGTAACAGGTCATGACTTAGATAATCACCGGCTACGGCCAAGCCACCACCCGTTCCGAATCCTGATATACATTGATGCAAATCCAATGTACCAGCACCATTTGTATTAAACATGGAGTCATGGACTGTCGCGAGTCCGGAAGAGAAGACCCCACCGCCACAACTCATTGCATAATTAGAAGTAAATGTAGCATTATAAATTCGAGACACGGCCCTCCGCGTTATATACAAGCCACCTCCATACTCCCCGATTATGTCTTCATGAAAATCGGTAAGCTTCAATTGATCCTCTCCTGCATGCCCCGCCTGAATCGTAAACCCATCCATGACAACCTCAAATGACTGTTCATCGGCACGAGCAAGCACTACCACATGCGCCGAATTATCATCCCTGAGCGGATTCGTCGGGTCGAACACGTCCCCATCATTTCCGAGCAGATCTCCTGAAAGAATGGTCTCGTTGGCTTCGATGTCGCGCTCCTCAAGTGACGTTTCCGTTCCGGCAAATCCACCGTAAAGCGTCAGGTCATGCGAAATCAGAAACGTTGCCACTCTGTCGCCTGCCGTCTGGTTCAGCCCTTCGTCAGGGCGGTAGGTGCCTGCGGCGACCCAGAGGACGTTGCCGGGACTTGACGCCGCAATGGCGTCCTGGAGCGTCGTAAATACGTGCTCCCACGACGTGCCGTCATTCTGGCCTGTAGCCGCCCTATTCACGAAGATCGTCTGCTGGCGAGCCGTGGCGTCACCGGCCGGGGCGATAGCCACGAATGCGGCAACCACGAGCGTCGCGGTCAGCAGGTGTTGTGACTTGTTGGGCTTTTGCTTTGCGCTCGTTCTCATGGCTCAATTCCTCGTGACGGTCGTGCGGTAGTACGATCGCGAACCGCCATCTGCGTCCACCTCTATTTCTATGAGGTACAGGCCGGGCGCGAGGCCCGAGAGGGACAACCGCGCCGTATGGCTTCCAGCGCCGAGAGCCCTGCGGGGCTGCCGGAGTACTTCGCGTCCAAGTACGTCGACGGCGCGGATGACAACCTGCGAGGTGGCTTCCAGCTCGAACCGCATTTCGGCTGCGCCCCGCGCCGGATTGGGCCAAATGGCGAGCTTCGTGTCCCTCGGCACGGCCGCTTTACCTTCTGTCCGGTCAGCCCCTTTCTTCAGCGCGGCGTGCTGAAGCTCAGCATCGATCATCGCCAGCGTCATCCCCTTCTCCTCCTGTGCCCAGTAGGTCAGCTCTTCGCGCAGGAACGCGACCTCAGCCGCCGCATCCCGGCGCGACTTCGGAACGTTCGTCACACCGTGGAGGACGGCGAGGAGCCGGAAGTCAACCGCAAAATCGGGCGAGGTGATGTCGGCGCCGCGCTCAGCAAAAAACCTGACGGCTTCGTCGTGCGATTCCGCGCGCAGAGCCTCACGGAGCGTGAACACAGTAGCGAGCTCCTTCGTGCGCGTCGTGGCCGCCGCATAACGGCCCGACGACGTGCGCACAGACTCGAGTACGCGGTCCAGTTCCGCCTTGTAGGCCGCTCCTCCGGCACCCGGCTGCACCACAAGCGAATAAAACGCCGCCAGATGAGCCTCCTCCAGGCTCGCCTCAAACGCCATAAGTGCCGCCCTAATCTCATCGCCCGTCCCGTCTCTGCGATCTGCAGGGGTTGCCGTGAACTCACCGCCTCCTTTTGAAAGACCGCTGCAGGACATGAAGGGATCACGATCCACCGAGCCATTGAAAAGCGAAGCCGCAGGAGCCGAGGTCGTATTCCAGCAATTGTACTCCGCCGTGACAGCGGCAAAGGACGTATTGTTCACGTAGAACTCGCCAGCAGCGGGCGTCGACGTATCAAATATCGTGTTCTTTCCGCCCGTCGAGCCACCGGTAGACGTCCCCAGGTAGGCCTTGCCGGTCGACGACACGGTGATTTCATGAAACGCGTTGTTCTTGATGGTATTGAATGCACTCGTGCGCATATCCAGGCTGCTGACCGAATGCACAGCGATCCCGCTACGCACACCGGACATCAGGGAATTGGACGCTACCAGGTTATCCGTGAACGAATCCGACGTCGCGCTCGAAAGCCATACGCCATCCTGTCCGTTTTGCCGAACCGTGACATCGGACATGGTGAAATTGGTGTGGAAGGCGACAACTCCTACCGTCTGATGGCCCTCAATGACCGAATTCGTAAGGTCAAAGCCGCTCATTGTGGTCCCGCCACCCGGGAGCGACTTGAAATAGGAGCTCACGCCGCGCAAGCCACCGGTGGACATGATGTTGTCGAACGTGTTGCCCGTTGAGCGGACCTCCATGGTTTTATCGGCACCATCAAGTTCCACATACTGCAGCGTATTTCCGTCCGCCGTCAGATCGATATAGTCCCACCTCTTGCCAGACGTGAGCTGCTCGAAGCGAATGGGCTCCGGCGCCGTGCCCAACAGCGTTATTGGACTTGAAGCCGTCAGCCGAGAATGCTCGCCCATGCGAAAAACTGTGCCCGGATCTGCATTGAACGCGTGGGCCGTACCCCCGCCAATATTCAGGCCTTCAGTGATCGGCACGTCAATTCCCTCAGGAAACGTCACGTCGATGTTGTTGAAGTCCCAGACTCGGTCTGCAGGCTGGACAAGGTCCTTTGATGTGAAAAATAATGACTGAGTGGATATTTGGGGAGAAAAATAATACGCAATTTGCTTGGGATCACACGTTGTAGCTGACACAGCGTTACAGATGGTTTGTACATTATACGGTATAATCCAATTTAAATCCTCAAATATACCTGTAATTTCAATTAGACCTGGTCCGACTCCTGTAAATGAAAATTTCAAGTCCTCCGCACCAACAACAACTATTAAATCGTGCAGATTTGCTCCCTCATCGTTGGGGCAAAAGAAACCATGTGTAGAAATGTCAACTGTGCTTGGATTACAATCCATCCACAGCCACGACTGCACGGTGCCAAGAACGTCTAAACCACTCACCTCTACTTCATACAGTTTATTCTCCTGCGCAAGAAAATCTTCTTGCCCGATGTCTCCGGATGCGTTTACGAGCACCTCTCCCTGCGAAACAATAGTAGTATCAAATAGTAATCTGAATGGCGTTACTTCTGCATCCAGTATTCGAATATGCACATCACTTGCACCGTCATTTTCAATAATCAATTCAGCGCTCAAGGACTGAACTGCTTGCTGACCAAACGTTACTGAAGCATCCATACCAAACACAAGTCGCCTCCGTATTTCAGATTGTCAGTTGAAAATTGTTTGACACGAGAGATTTACGAAGCACGCATCTGATACGCAATTTTGGCATGCATTTTTATCCTGGAGGTATCTCTTGTCACCCTGAACCGCTCAAGACCAATTCAGACGGACAAGGGACGGCACGCATGGGCCGAAAGTCATGTTTTCCGGGTAAATGAACGCAGGGCGGGCATGGTCGTATCAGGAGCGGTACCCACACTCCGGCCTGCGGCCTGCCTATGTCCTTCACCCGCTCCATACTGCGCGAACTGCGCGCCAAGCCTGTGTTCCTCTGGTCGCAGGCCGTAGGTTTCAAAGTGCTCGTGGCGCTCGTCCCGGTGGTTCTTCTGGCCACGGGCATCCTGGGCCAGGTGCTTCGACGGGACCGGCCTCTGGGCCTCGTGCAGTCCACACTCCGCGATGTGCTGCCTGAGTACCAGTCTGCAGAGATCCTCGAACTCATAGGCCAACTCCAGGGCGTTTCGGGTCGTCTGACGTTGTTTGGCGCACTGGGCCTCGCCGTTACGGCGGTGACCCTGTTCACGACACTGCGGACCATCCTGGCCGGCATTTTCCAGGAATCCTGGCACGAAGAGCGCTCGCTGCTCGGTGGGTACGCATTCGATCTGCGCATGGCCATACAGGTGGGTATCGTGTTCACGCTCTCCGTCGTACTGACGGTCCTCGTACAGCAGATGCAGGCGGGCGTGCTCTGGGGTCTCACGGAGCTCGGACTGGGAGCCACATTCCTTGAGTCCGGGTGGCGGGTACTCCTGCAGGTGGCGGGCTACGCCGTCCCGCTCCTACTCAGTTTCGCCATGTTTGCGCAACTGTTCTACTTCACGCCGGTACCGCATCCACCGTGGCGCAGTGCGGCCGCTGGTGCGCTTGTCTCGGCCATTCTCTGGGATGCCGCCAAAATCCTGTTCTCGTTCTACGCATCCAGAATAGGGGGCTTTGACAACCAGGGCCTGACCGCACTTGGCGACACGTTTGTGCTCGTCATCATCCTCGTTTTCTGGGCCTATTTTTCGGGCCTTGTATTCTGTATTGGAGCCATCACCTGTGTCATCCACGAACGTCGACATCGAAGCGAGGTTACCGTCCATGGGTAACGGGTGGATGCGACGCGCTCGGGCGTGGCCAGCGGGAGTGCTCATGGGTCTTCTTCTGGCAGTCCTTGTGCCCCCTCAGGCTTCGGCGCAGGACGCCCTGGTGCTGACCAACCGCGACACGCAGGTGACGGGCATTTCCTTCCGTTTTCCGCAGACGCGCACGTTTGAGGATGAGCGCCTGCTCTCGCAGATGGTGACCCGGGCACCCGGTTTCTCGGACCGCCTGCGAAGCGCGCTCCCACTTCTGTCAGGGGGTGTTTTTCCGTTCGATCCGGTGGAACTGCAGCGGGACATGGCCCGGCTGCGACGGTTCTACGCACGGAACGGTTTTCCGGAGGTACGCGTCGACTACCCGGCCTCCCAGTTCAACGCCAATAAAAACGAAATCCGGGTCATCGTGACCATTCACGAGGGACTCCCGACGGCGCTGGGCGAACTGGACATCCGGTTTACCGACCCGCTTTCGGAGTCGCTCGCCGCGACGTGGGAGAAGGAGCGACAGCGGCTGGATGTGTTTGCCGGTGAGCGTCTTACGGACTTTGAGCGCCTGACGATTGAAAATACCATACTCTCGCTGCTTCAGGATCGCGGACATGCGTTTGCAGCCGTCGAAACGGACGTACGGCGACGCGCAGACGAGCACCTTGTCGACCTTTACGTGACGGTCACGCCCGGACCCCTGGCGCGCATTGAATCCATTGACGTCGAGGGTAACATCAGCGTATCCGACCAAGTCGTTCTGCGAGAGTTACCCTTCCAGGTGGGCGACATCTACTCGCGTCGGCGGCTCATCGAGGGTCAGCAGCAGCTCTTTGGCCTCAACCTGTTCCGGCTGGCGCTGGCCGACATGCCAGAGCAGGAACCCGATTCGAGCGTCGTGGTGCGGTACCGACTGCGAGAGGCGAACATCCGGTTCCTGGCGCTCCAGGGGGGATTCTCGCGCGAGACCGGACTCTCGCTCGACGGGGAAATCAGGCACCGGAATTTCCTGGGCGGCGCACGCGAACTGACGCTGGCGACCGACACGCGGACGGGGCTTTTCGCATCGCCCGCATCGGGCAGAAAACCGGTTCGATCCGTGAGCACGAACCTGTCGCTGAGGCAACCCTACCTGGGGTCGACGCATCTATCCGGAAGCCTGGCCCCGTTCTACAGCTGGCTCGATGAGCCCAACCAGGATACCCGGTTCTTCGAGTTCGGCCTTCGTACGGCGCTTGTCTGGGAGCTCCTGCCCTTCCGCAACCTGTCGGCGCAGCACACGTTCAGCCGCGCCGTTCCGCTGGAGGGCCAGGGTTTCGGCAACCGGATCGATGTCTTCAACCGGAGCGTGTTCTCGGCCGGCGTGGCGCTTGGCAATCTGGATAACTATCTGACACCGGCCCGTGGCTGGATTGTCCGTCCGTCGGCCAGTACCGGCGGATTCCTGGGCGGCGCGGTAGAGTTCCTCAAGGGGCAGGTCGACGCCCTCTTCTTCCTCCCGCTGTCCAGGCGGCTGGATCTGCTTGGCAGCGTAACGTTGGGGCGGCTCTCGCCGCGCGGAACATCGCGCAATCAGACCGATGCCCAGAATGAATTCCGCTTCGACGCTATCCGGTTCTATGCAGGAGGATCGAACGATGTGCGGGGATGGGGGCTGAACGCCCTTGGACCGCAGGTGGCCGTGGCGGACACGGTTTTTGTGGATGCGGACGGGCGCGCCGTGGCTGAAAATGCGCGCTTCGAAGCCATCGGCGGTCTTGTGAAAACGTCGTTCCGCTCGGAACTCCGCTCCCGCATTCCCGGGCTTGGGAGCGCGTGGAGGGCGGCCGTATTCCTTGACGGCGGGGCCATTCCAACGGATGTGGAGCAGACGTCCGTCGGCGCTACTCGCTTCTCGGACGAACAGATTGCTCTTTTTCGGGACCGTCTGACGCCCCGTGGCTCGGATTTCAGGTTCGGGTCGGGCGCGGGAATCCGCTATCGGACGCCCGTCGGGATGCTGCGCCTGGATCTGGCCTGGAAGCTGAATCCGAGCGCCACGGACCTGCGCGATCCGGAAGATATCGTGCTCTGGGAAGCGGGGCTGGTTGAATCATTGCCGGGCGGACGACAGATCCGGCGCCTCAACCTGCACCTCAGCATTGACCGGTCCTTCTGACATGACATGGAAAAAAGTCATAGCGTGGTCGGTAGGAAGCATTCTCGGCGTTGTCGTGCTGGTTCTGGCGCTCCTGCACGTGCCGAGCGTTCTGCGCCCCGTGCTGCTCGGCGCGCTGCGCATGACGCTCACAGATAAAATGGAGATGTCGATCTCGGCTTCGCGCGTTGCCGGGTCGCCCTTCTCGGGGCTCAGCGTGTCGGAACTCCGCCTGGCGACCGCGGGCGATTCCACGTGGATGAACGTCAAGCGGCTCGACGTCGATTATGCGTTCTGGCCCCTGCTGCGTGGCCGCGTCAACGTTGCCCGCTTCGAGATGGAGGGTACGTCATTCGCGCTCGCCCGGCGTACGGACGGGCGGTTCATCCTGCCGGTGTGGGAGAGAAATCCGGACAACGAACTGCCCGGTGTGCGGGTGGATATCATCCGACTGTCGGACATGGCCGGAAGCATTTCAGAATTCGCGGGAGATACGACGGCGGCGGCCAGCCGATCAGCGGTGGCCGGCGGGCCGGAAGCAGTCGGCGCGGCGGCCGATACGCTCTGGGTGCTGCGCAGCGCCGGGCTCGAGGTCACGGATCTGGCTCTTGGACCCGCTGCGGCGGATGGCCTCTTCTCGGTCCGCGTCGATACGCTTCACGCGGCGTTTGATTATGCGTCGACTGATGGTGCGGCGCCTGACAGTGCGGCGGCGCAGGGCGGGCGGCTGGCGGCGCGCGGCGCGTGGGCCGGGCTGGACCCTGTACCGGTCAGCACGCTCGCGCTCTCGTTCGAGGCGCCCCACAGCCGGTTGGCGCTCTCGGCCGAAGGCGCGCCGCGCGCCGCCTCCCCGACCGGACTTGAAGCGCTCGAGGCATCGGCCAGCGGATATGTCGGACTCGATGATCTGGCCCCGTTCATTGCCGGTGTCCGATCGGGGACCCAGGTCCAGGTGGACCTGGCCGCCCGCGCCGACTCGCTTGAAGCCCATATCGACGCGCTGTTTACGACCTCCGCCGGAGGATCGGTCACGCTGAAACTGCAGGCCGTGCCCAAAATGAATACCCAGCGCACGGCTTTTTCGGCCCGGGCCGATGTCTCAAACCTCTCGCCATCCGAGATCCTTACGACGTTTCCCGAGGGTGAAACGCGGCTCGGCCTGTCGGCCAGCGCCGACGGGTGGTTCCACCGCGCGGACACGCTGGCCTACGCCGCGGATGTGTCTATCGATCTCGAAGACGGCATACTGGCTGGCTGGGCGCTGGGCGCCGGGCGTGCTGACATCACGGCCGGGCACGATGCCACATCGTGGACGGCGCGCGTCTCGTCACGCGGCGCTGCCCTTTCATCGCGCGGCCGGTTGGGCAGGGATGGCGCGCTTCGTGCAGATATGGACGTTTCCGGCATCACGCACAGCACATTCGGTTCGCCGGGCAGCCCACCGGACAGCACCGCGCTGCCCTTCCGGATGAACTTCGGTGTCACCGCCCGCGGCCGCCTGGATTCCCTTGCACTCGGCGTGCGCCTTTCCGATTCGAGCGTCGGTGACTGCCCGCTTTCGCTCACGCGCGGCCGCGGGCGTTTCCAAGCTGGCCGGTCCCGCATGGCACTGGACGTTCGAGCGTGCGATGCTCCGCTTCTCGCGGCTGTCCTCAGCGAGGGCGGCAATGACGCAGCGACGGACTGGTCCGTGACGGCCGACCTCTTCCCTGCCCCGCTCCATCGCATGCTGCTGCTCGACGACAGCACATCGGCATCGGGCACGTTATCGGCCCGCCTTAAGCAATCCCGCCCGGTGGCCTCCTCCGACGCAGCGGCCATCACCGCTCACCTGCGACTTTCGGATATCGTGGCGGGTGGCGC
>Ga0210009_1002382_pt1 | contig 13856 bp, 12 predicted proteins | sample CryGeyCG2114_065_FD_185457 | JGI IMG/M metagenome (GOLD analysis project Ga0210009, IMG submission 185457) | Groundwater microbial communities from aquifer - Crystal Geyser CG12_big_fil_rev_8/21/14_0.65 (SPAdes) (version 2) | ecosystem: Environmental > Aquatic > Deep subsurface > Groundwater ... | reverse complement strand
CAATTGTGGCGGTTATACTTTAGAAGCGGAATTAGGTGTAACTCCTAACGGGTATTCAGAACCTGATTTTATGGGGTGGGAAATTAAACAGTTTGGTGTAGCTAATTTTGAGCGAATAAATTCTGCTGTGATTACACTTATGACTCCTGAACCAACTGGTGGAGTTTATAAGACTCACGGTGCAGATTACTTCATAAGAACTTATGGTTATCCTGATAAAACAGGACGACCCGACCGATTGAATTTTGGTGGAATTCATAAATCAGGTGTAATTCATCCTACAACAAATTTGGAGATGAGATTGGTTGGTTTTGACCTTGAAAGTGGAAAAATTAGAAGTTCTAATGGAAAAATTGCTTTGCTTGATGGGGATGAGAATGAAACAGCTTCGTGGAGTTTTTCATCAATGCTTTTACATTGGAACAGGAAACATGCTCAAGCGTGTTACGTCCCTTCTCAGTCAAGAACAACGGGGGATAGAAAATACAAATATGGAAATAATGTAATTCTGGGAACCGGGACTGATTTTCAATTGTTTCTCTCTCAAATGGCACTAGGAAATATTTATTACGACCCAGGTATTAAACTTGAGAATATCTCTAATAATCCAAAAATAAAAAAACGAAGTCAGTTTAGAATCAAATCAAGATTTCTATCTAATTTGTATAAGAAAAATGAAATCGTAAACGTGATGGAATAATGCCGACCCTCCGCAACCATACACATTGCCAAGCCGCTCAAAGCAACCACACAAGCCAGAACTTGCAAAAGAGTATATTCGTCCTAACACACGGACGACAGTAAATAGAGCAAGAAAGTACATTAATTAAACCCTTAGGTATGCAGACAGTGAAGGACCTCGAAATCCCGCACCACGTATAGCCTCAACCGGTATCGGTAAACTATGAAAACGACGATGACAATCATGATAATGTTAGCGATAAGTTCTTGCCATTCTCAAACAACAATACAAATGGATGGAATAGACAAACTTTTAACAGAACAAGTAGAAAGCTATAAAACACCTTCCGTTCAATATCTTATTTTCAATCAAGACAGCGTTATTCACGAGTTTCAATTTGGTTTATCTGACATAAAAAATCAACATCAGACATCCAAAAATACCACTTACAATGCGTATTCTGTAACAAAGACCTTTACGGCTTTATCAGTATTGCAGTTAGCAGAGCAGAAAAAATTAGATATTGAGCAACCTATAAAAAAATATTTGTCTGAATTTCCCTACTCGTCAGAAATTACGATTCGGCAACTAATGACACACTCCGCTGGTATTCCTAATCCTATTCCTTTAAGCTGGATACATTTAGCAGACGAACATCAATCATTTGACAGAAATAATTTTTTCGCCCAAATCTTTATGAAGAATAATGAGACAAAATCAAAACCGAATGAAAAATATGCGTATTCCAATTTGGGCTATGTTATCTTGGGACAACTTATTGAAAAAGTTTCAGGAATAAGTTATGAAGATTATGTTCGGCAAAATATTTTGCAACCATTAAATATCAAACCAAACGAATTAGATTTTACCATAACGAACTTAAATCAACACGCAAAAGGGTATCACAAAAAATATAGCTTTTCAAATCTCATATTGGGTTTGCTATTGGACAAGTCAAAGTATGTGGACACGACTGAAGGCAAATGGAATTCATTTAAAGATAATTATGTTAATGGGACTTCGTATGGGGGCCTAATCGGAACTTCAAATGCTTTTGTTAGATACATTCAGGAACTTTTAAAACCTAATTGTAAACTAATAACCGATGATTACAAAAAAATGCTTTTCACGGAAAATTACACAAGCAATAACAAAAAGACTGGAATGTGTTTATCTTGGTTTAGTGGAGAATTGAACGGAAAACAATATTTTGCACACGCTGGTGGTGGTGGCGGTTATTATTGTGAAATCAGGATTTATCCAGACCTTGGAATTGGGAGTGTCATTATGTTTAATCGGACAGGTATGTCTGACGAAAGGTATTTAGACAAACTTGATAAATATTTTGTAAATGAAAAATAGCCAATTCATGACAGCACCCATAAAATATTGCCGGGACAGTACTTATTCGTGCGGCACAGCTCGTATCAAAAGTAGGTGTAACTTGCCAGGAAATCACATGCAATCCCCACCTTTTCAAACACTCGCCAGTTACCGCCAAGCAAAAGACACAGCGATTGCGGAGAAAAAGCAGCTTAATCACAGAAAATAATGCGGCGAATAGTTTGTTCGCGGCGGAAAATGATTACATTTGTAGCAAATTGTGCGGAGAATGAAGTTGTACATACACGAAAATGATCATTGGACAGAATTTGTTTGGGATGAAAAGAAAGTTTCTCAGAAGCTGGCAGAGACGAGAAATTTGCAAGGTCGTTTGTTGGGAAAAATGGGATCTTTAGGGTTTGACCTGCAGGATGAGGCTGTTTTAAACACCTTGACCACAGAAATCGTAAAATCATCAGAGATCGAAGGTGAGATTCTTGATTTAGAACAAGTCCGATCTTCAATAGCCAGGAGACTTGGGATAGAGCTTGCCGGAGCAATCGAATCTGAACGGTATATTGACGGTATTGTTGAGATGATGCTTGATGTCACACAGCGTTATCAATTACCATTAACAAAAGAAAGACTTTTTGGGTGGCATTCTTCCCTTTTTCCAACAGGTTGGAGTAATATGGCTAAAATTACTGTAGGACAATGGAGGAAAGACACGACTGGCCCCATGCAAGTGGTATCGGGACCTATGGAAAAAGAAAAAGTACATTACCAGGCTCCCGATTCGGATAGAATTGAGGGTGAAATGGGAAAATTTATCGATTGGGTCGAGAATGAAAGAGGAGTTGACCCTGTTCTAAAAGCGGCAATTGCTCATTTATGGTTCGTTACAATTCATCCCTTTGAAGATGGTAATGGAAGAATTACCAGGGCAATTACAGAAATGCTGCTGGCTCGGTCAGACAAGAGTGTAAAACGGTTTTATAGTATGTCTTCTCAAATAAAATTGGAGAGAAAACAATACTATGAGAACTTAGAGCGTACGCAAAAAGGTAGTTCTAATATAACTGGGTGGGTATTATGGTTCTTAGAGTGTTTAGACAATGCTTTTGATTCTACTTCAGAAATTTTGTCAAAGATTCTACAAAAGGCTGATTTCTGGAAAAACCACTCTAAAACACTTTTAAATGAGCGTCAACAAAAAATGCTGAATAGACTTTTAGATGGTTTCACTGGAAAGTTAACAACCTCCAAATGGGGGAAGATATGTAATTGTTCCCAAGATACAGCGCTTAGGGATATTCAGGATTTAGTTGAAAAAGATATTTTACAAAAAGAAGCGAGTGGGGGAAGAAGTACAAATTACGAACTGCGAAGCCCTAACCGAGGTAATTGAAAGAATCACCAGCCGGTAACAACCGGTACAGCCATTCAGGGTTCTTATCCTGTGCGGGGGTTTGTAATCGGCTTCAGCTTTTTTTTGTAACTTGCCAGGAAATCGCCGGCAATCGGCAACAAACCATGCCATCAACCATTAAGGAAAATTCAAAAAAATGAACGGAACGATTCTGAATTTAGTCATGGCGACCCTGTCCATTGGACTGGTCATCGTTATTTCCTAAAAGAACAAACTTTCTTACAAAAGTGACCTGGGGTTGGTATTTTCGGATTGGAAAAATATGGCCTTTTGGATTTCTCTTTTTGTGTTATTGATCGTTCTTGAAGGCTATGTCTATAAATGGTTTGGAGATGGTATCACCGAATCCTGGGCAGGGAAGTATACAATGCCCCAACAAATACTACGGGGAATAGGGATCGTTATTCTGGCCCCCATTTCAGAAGAACTTATCTTTAGGGGACTTTTGTATTGGCGGATAAAGAATACGCAATTGAAGTATATTGGTGCGATTATCATACCAGCAATTCTATTTTCAGTACTTCATATTCAATATTCTGAATTCCTGACTTTGGGAATAATTTTCGTTGATGGTATCTTCTACGGGCTGGCCAGGCATTTTTCGAGATCCGTAATATTAACCATGATTCTGCATGCTTTGAGCAACTTGGGAGCGGTCCTTGAAAGAGTGTTTTGAAAAAAAATAGTCAAGAAAAAATTCGTCATCGCGGCACTGACAGGCGCTATTTCAGTCCTGAAAAACTGATACGAGGTAATTGTCAGTAAATCGCTTCTAATTTCCCCACAAGGATCACATCTGACCCTTCCAAGCCCGTCTGAGAGGGCGGTGGATATTCAATTCCAACCCCAAAATCAACCCTTATTCCACCCCCCGGAAAATAGGAAATAAAATTACCCCGGCTATATTGGTCAGTGTCTCACATAAAACCACCGGGAGGTAAAACAAAATTAGATGATCAACAGCAAACCAACTTCGAAAATCATGTTTGGGTTGACAATATGGGTCGCCCTGATGCCGTTGGCATTTATGTTTTCACAAGACGGGACACAACTTCTGCTCCTGGAAACTTCATTTAGGGTCCTCGTTTGGAGTTTCCAGATCATTTTGTTGCTACTGCTATTTTTCACAGGGAACACCCAGAGCAAAAAACAATTGATGGGGTTGTCAGTGCTGTGTTTACTGATTCCGTTTGTGTTTACGTTCAACGAGAACGGCGTTTCCTTTTTGATTTTGAACCAATATGCCAGCTCAATCCTTTCCTGGGTCATTGCGAGTACATTATTCGGTAAACTTATGTTACCACAGTATTTAAAAGAAAAAATTTCGACTTGAATTTTCCATGACAGCGAAACGCAAACAAGAAGTTCTTTTGGCATTCAGCATTTTCCTGGCCTTGTGCTCAATCGGTTTTTCATTTAGCGGGACAACTTATTTATGGTTTTGGCAAAAGGTCCCGATTGTTCCCATATCGTTGATGCTATTTGCGTTTTATGCGGTTCGTCGTTGGTTAAAACTTGAAGTAGAACGGCAAAGTCAGTTCATCCTTTCCGCCTACAAACAAAGTATCAAAACCAAAGAACAGGCCGATTTTAAGAGTCTCCTGTCGAATCGAGAAATCGAGGTGTTGGAGCTGATTAATAGCGGATGCAGTAACAAAATAATTGCCGATAAACTATTCATATCAATGGCAACCGTTAAAACACACATCAACAACATCTATAAAATATTGGATGTGAAGAGCAGACGGGAAGCCATCGAAAAAACGAGTCGGAATTGAAACGCCCGAACCCCTGACAGTACTGGTCGTCACTTATCTTTTGTGAATGTATTAAGCCAGGTTTCCGGGCAATTCGAGTTCTACAAAATCTTCCCTGGTAAAATTAAAATGGCTGGTGGTTCCTGACGCATCATCCGCCTGCTGGTCATGGTGAAGAGTTTCCTCCCCCCTGAATGGTGGACGATTGTCCGGTAACCTCTCCGGACAAAATGCGCTGAACACGTCTGAAGATTTCCCGTTTGAGCTTTTCTCGCGACCCATGACAGCCGGGGAATGTGAATGGCGTTGATTATAAGACAAAAATTTGTCTCCATTTTATCTCTCGGCAAAAAAAGCAGATTGGGAATTCTCAGGCGCAAACCAAATCGAATTTACTCAAAGTTCACAGTAGGTACGTCGGTAAATAGCGTTATACTTGAGAAGCATTCGCACATGAAGGATGCAAGAGACGAGCAAATGATTTCAGTAAAAACCGTTCAGAGACAGGTCAATAAAGGCGCATTTTAAGGGCATCCTATAGCATGAATTACTTAGAAAAAAGGCTCAGTTTAACGACACAGCATCACACTGTGAGCTATTATGACGAGGGATCAATCCAGTCTCAGCCCATCATTTTTATTCATGGCTTTCCCCTGAATAAGACGATGTGGCACCAGCAGATAGGGGAGTTTAAAGAAAATTACCGTGTCATTGCCTATGACATCCGGGGTCATGGAAATTCTGATGCGGGGACAGGTGACTTCTCCATTGAGCTTTTTGTAAATGATCTGCTTGGTTTGATGGATGCCCTGAAGATTGACAAAACCATCCTGTGTGGCTTTTCCATGGGGGGATACATCGCGTTAAACGCGATTGAAAACTACCCCGAGCGGTTTACTGCCCTGGTTTTGTGTGATACAAATTGCACAGACGATAATCCTGAAGCAAAAGAAAATCGGATGAAGGCCATTGAAAGCATCAGACTGAAGGGTTTGGAACAATATGCCGATGCCAGTCTGAAAAAACTGTTTGCGCCCATATCCATTTTAAAACAGAGAGCAGAGATCGCTATTGTGAGGGAAATGATCATGACAACGCCCAAGCAATCGCTCTATAAAACCTTGCGCGCATTGGCTGAGCGTCAGGAAACCTGCACCAAACTGCATGAGATAACGGTGCCGGTTCTGATTATGGTAGGGAAGGAGGATGTCATTACGCCGCCTGTGGTTGCCCTGGCGATGCATGAAAAAATGGAGGGTTCTACCCTTCACAGGATTGACCATGCCGGTCACCTGAGCAATATGGAAAATTCAAAGGAATTCAACACTGAGCTGGCTGGATTTCTTTTAAGCATAAAAAGGTAATTTTAATATGGAAAAGAAAAAATTAACCACCGCCAGTGGCCGATCTTACACGGAGTTTGACAATTCACAGTCCGTTGGCAATCGGGGACCGATTTTGTTGCAGGATTATTTTCTGCATGAGGACATGGCGCATTTCAATCGTGAACGAATTCCTGAAAGAGTGGTCCACGCCAAGGGGACTGGTGCTTTCGGCACCTTTACCGTAACCCATGACATCACCCGCTACACCAAGGCAAAAATATTTTCCAAAATAGGCAAGCAAACAAAGGTATTTGCCCGGTTCTCAATTGTTGGCGGTGAAAAAGGGGGAGCGGACAGTGAAAGGGATCCGCGTGGTTTTGCGGTGAAGTTCTATACCGAAGACGGCAACTGGGATTTGGCGGGCAATAATACACCGATCTTTTTCATTAAAGATCCGAAAAAATTCTCTCACTTCATTCACACACAAAAGCGGGATCCCAAGACCAATTGTAAAAGCCCGACCATGATGTGGGATTTTTTCAGTTTGAATCCCGAAAGCCTGCATCAGGTAATCATCCTCATGAGTGACAGGGGCACGCCGTTTTCATATCGGCACATGCACGGTTTTGGCAGCCATACTTTTTCGCTTTACGATTCAAACAATCAGCGGGTATGGGTCAAATTTCATTTTGTGAGCTTACAGGGTGTGAAGAATTTCACCGCTAAAGAGGCTGATGAGATGAAAGGGCTTGACCTGGATCAGGCACAACGGGATATGGTGGAAGCCATTGGGAAAAAGGATTTTCCCAAGTGGGCGTTAAAAATTCAGGTCATGACTGACGAACAGGCCAAAGCGTATGAATGGAATCCATTTGATATTACCAAAGTATGGTACCATAAGGATTTCCCATTGATGGATGTGGGAATCATGGAATTGAATAAAATTCCTGAAAACTATTTTCGTGATGTGGAACAGGCTGCATTTGACCCGGCACATGTGGTTGACGGCATTGGTTATTCGCCGGATAAACTGCTGCAAGGACGATTACTTTCTTATCCGGATGCCCAGCGCTATCGCCTGGGGGTGAATTATGAGCAGATTCCTGTAAATCAATGTCCGTATGGCTCTTCAAATTACCAACGCGATGGTCTGATGCAGGTTGGCGATAATGGCGGTGCCAATCCGAATTATCGTCCCAATAGTTTTGATGATATTGTTGTTGATGAGCGTTACAAAGAGCCGCCCATGCAGATGGAGGCGACTGTTGCCGATTGGTTTGACCGCAACGAAAACGACGATGACCATTTCACCCAGCCGGGTTTGTTGTATCGCGAGGTGATGAGCGCAAAGGACCGGGAAAATCTGGTGAGCAATATTGTGAATTCAATGAAGGGCATTTGTGGAGGAAAAAAGGATGAGATCATTAAGCGGCAATTGGGGCACTTTTTCAAAGCCGACCGACAATTAGGCCTGTTGGTTTCAAAAGGATTGGGCGTCACCATTAATGAAACACCGTAATTTGGAAAGAATGAGAAATTTAAAGTGATTGAAAAAACGATTCAGATAGAAAACCCGGGAACGCTCAGAGCAGCGTATGTCGAAGTAGAACCGAATGTTCGCCTCCATATTACCGATGCAGGCGAGGGCCGGCCAATTGTTTTGATCCACGGCTGGCCTTTGAGTGACGAGATGTTCGAATACCAATACAATGCTTTGATCAAAAATAACTTCAGAGCAATTGGTATTACCTTACGGGGATTCGGCAAATCCGATAAGCCCTACGGCGATTACGGTTATCATATTCACGCGCTGGACATTCATACGGTTTTAGGCGCCCTTGAGATAAAAGATGCTGTTTTGGTTGGTTTTTCAATGGGTGGCTCGATTGCCATTCGATATGTTGCAAAGTATCGAACTGCTCATGTCTCCAAGCTGGCATTGTGTGGTGCCGCAGCCCCGGTGTGGACACAACGGAGCGATTTCAAATACAACCTCCCCAAGAGCGCGGTTGATGATTTAATTGCATTGAGCGAGAAGGACAGGCCGCAATTATTAGCCAATTTTGGAAAGATTTTCTCCGCAACGGAAACCTCTTTAAGCAAAGGCATCCGCAGTTGGCTGTATGGGATAAATTTGAGCGCTTCCCCTTATGCAACCGCACAATGTTTAATGGCATTACGGGATACCGACCTGAGATCTGATTTGGAGAACATCACCATGCCCACGGTGATCATGCATGGCAAAAAAGATAAAATATGTTCTTTTGATTTGGCTGAACAGATGAAGCTGGGCATCAAAAATTCGCACATTGTTAGCTTTGAAAAAAGTGGTCACAGCATGTTCCTGGAGGAGACGGCCAAGTTTAATTCAGAGTTGATAAAATTTGCCGGGAAATAATTTTTTGTCATGCCAAAGACCCACGGTTTCATATTCATGAAATGGGCAGGAATCGATCGGCAGTCTGTGGGTAGAAAAAATGTTCAGTTGCGAGTACGATCCTCGTGTTGAAAGGGCATCGGGAGCTTTGGTCCCTGCCCGGACAAAAGGTGATGAAAAATCCTGATCATCATTCGTGGACAGCGTTCACCGTTCAGGGGGTTAGTGGTTATTATTTATTAGGTTAATGTGTGGCAATAGCGTATTATTGTCGAAATTGACAACCGAAATGTTAACTCTCGCTACCATAACAGGTATGGCACCCATCCTCTCAATCAACCCGATTTTACGAATAAACCTGATATAATAATATGACTGACCACATAAGCGTTTTTATCGTTGATGATAACCGACTTCTCCGGGAAGGTCTGGTCTCCATGATGGAGGAAATACCGGACTTTATCGTCAGCGGTTCAGCCGAGACGGGCAGCGAAGCCTTAAAACATATAAAAGCTACCAACCCGGATGTGGCCGTCATTGACATCGGGTTGCCGGACAAGGATGGGATTGAGGTCACGGAAAAATTGCGCCAGACCTGTCCCAATGTTAAGGTCATTATCCTGGGTATGCCTGACCTGACTGAAGAGATCATGGCTTGTATCGAAGCCGGGGCGTCAGGCTATATGCACAAGGAAGCTTCCTTTGATACTTTGGTTGAGACGATCCGGGCAGCGCATCGCGGTGAATCGTTTTGCTCGCCCCAAATGGCCAATTCACTGTTCTCCCGTGTCGCCGAACTGGTGGGGAATCAAGTTCCCCGGGAGGATTTTCAACTAACAAGTCGGGAGTTGGAAATCATTAGCAAGGTTGCTCAGGGAATGTCCAACAAGGAAGTTGCCACGGCGTGCTTTATCGAAGTCCAAACCGTTAAAAATCATATTCATAACATCCTTGACAAGCTCCAATTGCATAATCGCTTTGAAGCGGTGAATTATGCCCGGGAAAGAAATCTCCTCAATCCAAAATCCTAGTACCGGAATGCTTTTCCACTAAGTACTACCCATTCCCCTCATAAACCTGTTTTAGGTCCCCCTCAACAGACAGACCCCGTCTGGACCCTTATTGAATCTCCTGGTCCATTGCCCCGTCATTAACCCATCTCAATATTGTTCATGTCCATATTGGATGGATGATGAGAAACAATTGAACTGAGGTGACCGATGAAATTAGTGAATAAAGCAGCAATCCTCCGGGGTCTGACCCTGTTTCTGGTGATGGGTATTGCCGGGTGTGATGACAACAGTGGTCCTACCACGCCGAACGGGGATACCTATACGGTTGCAGCCAGTTCAAATCCTGCAGCCGGTGGTACCACAGCAGGTGGTGGCGGGTATGACGCAGAATCTTCAGTCACTGTCGTGGCGACACCCAATGCAGGTTTTACCTTTACGAACTGGACCGGGAACGGCGCTGTCCTGGCCACCACCGTCGGCTACACCTTTACCCTTACTGCGGACATTACGCTGGTGGCGAATTTCTTTGCCGTGAGTACTGTTGGTCAGGCATCGGTACCACTCGGGACCGCCAGTGACTTCGCGTTGCTGTCAAGCTCGGACATTACCAATATCCCAACTTCTGCCATTACCGGTGATGTTGGAATCTATCCCGGTGTACGGTCATCCATATCCGGATTGACGCTCCCGGAAGTATCGGGAACGATTTACGCCGCTGATGATGCGGCTCCGGTACCTGCCAATCTCATTGCCGCCAAAAACGATGCAGAAGCAGCTTACCTGAATGCGGTTGCTGCTGCCCGAGGAACACCCACACCGGCATCCGGAAATCTCAATGGATTGACATTAACACCGGGTCTGTATGAATCCGGAAGTTCCATGGAAATTTCACCCGGCGGCTTGCTTTATCTGGACGGTCAGGGTGATGCCAACGCCGTGTTTATCTTTCGCAGCGCCACCTCCATCACCACCGAATCCACCAGTGAAATCGTGCTGAGCAACAGCGCTCAGGCAGCAAATATCTACTGGGTAGCAGGGTCAGCAATCACACTGGGTACAAACTCTAAAATGAAGGGCAACCTCATCGCCAGCACATCCATTTCGTTATTGACGGGTGCGCGGTTAGACGGGCGTGCGCTGATTCAGGGTGCTGCAGCCGGACAAATTTCGCTGGACCAGAATGTCATTGTCATACCCTGACCCGTCATCATTCGGGATGAAGCGGTATGACCGACTCACCCTTCGTTTTTTTGAAATCAAGGGAGTTGTCCCTCTTCCGAACGGAGATCGGATGAAACGACTGTCTGAGACAAAGGATTAAACCACATGTCAAAAATAAAAGTACTCTTGGCAAGTCAACCGAAACTGCTGTCCGATGTGATTCGAAATCTCATTGAGCATCAGCTCGACATGGAGATCATCGGTGAGGTTACCGACCCGCTCAAACTTTTGATTACGACTGAAAATAATAAATTTGCAGATGCGGTGATCATCACACCCCTGAAAGCCAACGGCGAGCCAAGGCTTTGCAGACGGTTGCTGGCAGCGCATCCGGCCCTGATGATTATCACCCTCGACACGGCAACTGATACAGCCTATCTCTATCGGTTGAATCAGGATCGTATGCGTATCCAGGCACCTTCCGGACTTGCAGTACTGAATATCCTAAGAGGAGGACCGATGCCACCCACAGAATAATGGTGGTGAGCATTCCTTTTTTTTAAAAAAAATGTCGAATGCGGTAAGTGGATTCAATTCATCACACCGCACCAAAACAAAACAAAACAAAACAAAACATAAAAGCGGACTCATACCAACAAATGAAGTTCGATAAACACAGGAGAGTATCATGAAATCAATGTTAAGTTCTTTAGCCAGGCGCACACGTCGCTTGAGTGGTTTGCTCAGTCTTGGGCTAACCCTATCCATAGTATCCCCCGCCATTTTGATGGCCCAACCCCAGGCCGCAGTCGCTCTGGGAGCAGCTGGTGACTTCGCAATCCTCGCCGGTTCCCTGGTCTCCAATGTCCCGGCATCAGCAATTACGGGCGATCTTGGTTTAAGTCCTGCAGCAGGCAGCCTGATCACCGGATTTGGTGACGCTGAAGTTACAGGAATTATTTACACCGTGGACGCGAGCGGTCCTGCTGGTTCAATTGCCTCCCCTGCATTACTGGCAACAGCCAAAGGTGATCTAACCATCGCTTACAATGATGCTGCCGGTCGTGTGCCGGTACCAACGGATGATTTTCTGAATCCCGGATCTGGCAACATCGCCGGACTGACGCTCGTCTCAGGGCTGTATAAGTTCACCAGCGGTCTTTCCATCGCCGGGGCTGATGTCACTCTCACCGGGAGCGAGACCGATGTCTGGATTTTCCAGATCGCATCTGACCTTGTGGTGGCCAATGGTGTACAGGTAATCCTCGCCGGGGGTGCTCAGGCTGCGAATATTTTCTGGCAGGTTGGAACGTCAGCAACACTGGGAACCAGTTGCGTTTTTCACGGGACGATCCTTGCTGATCAATCCATTTCGTTGGGTACCGGCGCCGTGTTGAATGGCCGGGCTCTGGCCAGTATTGCCGCAGTAACCATCGCTTCCAGTACCATTACGGTTCCCGTGCTATTGACCAGTACTGTAGAGGGTGATTTGCTGCCAGACGGATTCGGTCTTTCCCAGAATTACCCCAACCCCTTCAATCCCTCAACCATGATCAATTACCAATTGCCCGTGAGCAGCCAGGTTACGCTGACTATCAACGATATGTTGGGTCGGGAGCTGGGTGTGTTGGTAAACAATGTCCAAGGCGCCGGCCGTCATCAGATTGAATGGGATGCACGGAATTATGCCAGCGGTACCTACTTCTACCGTTTGCAGGCTGGAAGCTTTGTGTCCGTGAAACAAATGGTTTTAGTCAAATAAATAAAAGAAAAAAACTCAGAGATCCCTGATCTCAAAGGATTCATCATGAAAGTTGCTAAAACAATTCCCATAAAGAAAATCACGGGAATGCCCAGCGCGGTGCTGCGCCCATGGACGCGGTATGCAGTGGCGGCATCACTCCTGATTTCCGTGACATTCGCCCAACCATTGGCTCCGGTTGATCTGTTATCAACCGCTGATTTTGCGATTTTGGCGGGATCAATGGTCTCAAATGTGCCAACCTCAGCCGTTACGGGTGATATTGGTTTGAGTCCGGCAGCCGGTAGTTACATCACAGGTTTTGGTTTAACCGAGGTAACCGGGACGATCTATACTGCCGATGCTACCGGACCTGCCGGATCGGTTACCGCAGCAGCCATGCTAACAGCAGCCAAGGGCGATCTCACCATTGCCTACAACGATGCTGCGGGTCGGGTGCCGATTCCAACCGGCGCATTCCTGGATACGATGGCTGGAGAAATAGGTGGTCTGACAATAGGTCCCGGGCTGTACAAGTTTACCGGTGCCCTTTCCATCACCGGGTCCAACCTTATACTGGAAGGCAGTTCCACGGATGTCTGGATTTTCCAGATTGCCGCAAATCTTGTGGTAGCCGATGCCATCCAGATAACGCTTGCCGGTGGCGCATTACCCGCCAACATCTTCTGGCAGGTTGGGACATCAGCCACACTTGGGCCGACTTCCGTTTTTAAGGGAAACATCCTCGCTGACCAATCCATCTCCCTGAGTACCGGTGCTACCCTTGATGGCCGTGCATTGGCAAGGATCGCGGCAGTGACCATTGAGTCCAGTACCGTTACGGTACCGGCCATTGTGCCGGTGAGTGTTCATAATGATAAGATGGAACCAGACGGGTACGCACTTTCACAGAATTTCCCCAACCCATTTAACCCTTCAACAACGATTCGTTATCAGTTACCCGTCACAAGCCGGGTGACCATGACGATAACCGATTTGTTGGGCAGGGAAGTGGGTGTTTTGGTGAACGAAGTGCAAACTGCAGGAG
>Ga0210009_1002375_pt1 | contig 13881 bp, 12 predicted proteins | sample CryGeyCG2114_065_FD_185457 | JGI IMG/M metagenome (GOLD analysis project Ga0210009, IMG submission 185457) | Groundwater microbial communities from aquifer - Crystal Geyser CG12_big_fil_rev_8/21/14_0.65 (SPAdes) (version 2) | ecosystem: Environmental > Aquatic > Deep subsurface > Groundwater ... | reverse complement strand
AGCATTGTGAGCACTTCGTTTCCTGTGACGCTATCAAGAGCGCCAGTGGGTTCGTCAGCGAGGATGATGTCTGGATCGCCTGCAAGGCTTCTTGCGATAGAGACTCTCTGCTGCTGACCGCCGGAGAGCTGGCTTGGTAGATGATGCATTTTATCAGTCAGTCCGACAAGTGTGAGTATCTCTTTAGCCTGCTTCTTCGCTTCTGCATCATCATACTCAAGGAATTCCAGCGGCAATAGGACATTTTCAAACGCGGTCATCGAATGTATGAGATTATACTGCTGGAATATGAAACCGATCGTCTTCCCACGAAGGCTCGCAAGATCAGATTCGCTCAGGTGCGAGATGTTCTGTGAATTTAGGAACACATCGCCCTTTGTCGGTATGTCAAGGCATCCAATCAGGTTCATCATTGTCGATTTCCCGCTTCCTGAAGCGCCGATGATTGCGATAAAATCTCCGCGCATTATGTCGACCGTGATGCCTCTTAACGCATGCACATCGACTTCTCCCATTCGGTATGTCTTCCAGACATCTTTGAGTCTGAGTATGACGTCCCCTTTTTTCTGTTTCATTGCTGATTTCACGGATCCTTTATTTATTAAGTGAATGGATTAATAGTCCATATTCTGCGGTGCTGTAGAAAGTCATCTTCTCTTGCAGATATATGTTCATCTTTTAAGCTTTGAGCACCCTGCCCTATGGCTAGCGTGCGCTTTTCGCCCTTGCATGACGGACCATGGATGTATGATGGATCAAAGATAGTGGGGGCAGACTTGTGTTCGGGCCGCTTTAAGCGGTCCGGGACTCTGCGAAGCGGGGATATGAAAAGGATCTGTTATCGGTGATCAAGACACGACTTTCTACAAAACCATATTCTGCGTAATTTTTATATACTGGATTCTCTGATATACGTGCAACAGAGGTGATTCGTATGAGTTTGATGAAATGGGTCGAGAAGAAGACCAAGAGATTCACAGCATGGGATTTTGCCATATTGAAAGTGGGTCTGATTGCATTCGGCATGGTTCTTGGAGCATATCTGACTAGTTTCGTGAAGCAGTATGTCTGGATCTTCGTGGCATTATGGGTCGTTGCGTGGGTCTATCTGTGGATCAGGATATTTAAGAAGTGAATTTTTAGATTTTGTTTATCTAAAAATCGATAGTTATATATACTCCATTGTTATCTATTTCTAACGTATTGTTTGAAATAACTAACATGGGTGATAAAATATGTTCGCAAGACCAGAATGGTTCAAAAGAAGAAAGTATGGTGGCTGGGGTGTCTACCCGGCGACATGGCAGGGTTGGGTATATATATTAGTATTGCTGCTGCCTTTCGCCATATTCCAGATACTTGGCACAATCGATGAACAGACAAAGACTTATGTGACTCTTGGATGGGTCGCGCTTGTGCTTTTTGACATAGCGCCTGTCGTCGTCACCCTCAGAAAAGATGAACGAGAACATAAGATCGAAGCGATCGCTGAAAGGAACGCGGCGTGGGCGATGGTCCTTATGCTTGCGATAGGTATCGGATATCAGGCGGTGACAAAGGGCAGCTTCGATATTTTCCTGATAATCACTCTGTTCGCAGGCGTCGCAGCGAAAGCGATATCAAATATCTATCTTGAACGGAGGGGGATCTGAGATGAAGACCAAGTGGATCCTTTCATTCGCATCGGCAGCGTTGGTGCTGCTTTTCGGATTGACTTTCTTCTTTTTTGGTGATGTCAGATCGCTTTCGATAATAAATGTCGGTGTCGTCATGGCGATTGTTCTTGGCTTGAAATATCATCGCATGAAAAGACGCCCTGCGCTGGACGAGCGGAACATAAAAGTCGCACGAGCGGCGATCGGATATTCATGGTTCTTCTCTTACCTTGCTGTGGCTATACTGATACTGCTTGACTACATGGACCTTTTCCGGTTGTCTGCGATACATGCGCTTTCGATTGTTTTATTTATGATGGCATCTGTACAGATGATATCTTATTTTATCCTGGATCGGAAAGGAGATATATCATGAAGACACGGATAAAGGAATACCGGGCGAAGTTCGATCTGACACAGGAAGATCTCGCGCAGAAAGTGGGTGTCAGGAGGGAGACCATCGTGTTCCTTGAGAAGGGGAGATATAACCCCTCGCTCAAGCTCGCGATGGATATCGCGAAAGTCCTAAAGGCAAAGGTCGAAGACCTGTTTATACTATAGCAGACATAAAAACATTAATATACTAGTATTCTATTTTGTATACTGGGGTGATTGTGGTGCTATGCATTGGAAGTTTTTAGTTGGAGGTAGTATTCTTATCTTTGCGATGATTTCGTCTGTATTCGCTTTCTCTTTAGGCGAGTTCCTTGGTTTTGGCGGAGAAGAGCCAACTATTGTCCAGGAGCTGATGGATGATGCCCGGCATGAGACAGTCAAGAGCGTGCTTGATATGCCTGACAAGGTCATTACTCTGCTTTCTTGTGTCTTTGATGTAGCTGTCGATAAGAACGTCACGCCCTTCCATGTGGCCAATAAGCGGGCCTTTCTTTTTATTTTTTGCCTATCAGGAACAGCGCCCAGGGAAAACAGAGCCCTGTGAAAGCTGACTCTTTCCTGACAGCCTCTCCTCTCGCGATAAGCTCTTCAGACCCGTCCATCTGCGTTATCTTAGAAGAATATGCTTCGATTGTCGAGCTTACATCATCAAGCATGCTTTTGTCGAATATATCAGTGTCATCGAGATAGAAATCGATCTGATCGACACATGAGAACTGTCGCATCATTGAGACGATCTCATCTCTCTTGTATGTCTCCCGATGATAAAGGCCGCTGAACCTGTTCACTGCAGCCATCCAGTGATGCCAGTCGATATGGTTCTGCTGCGCTTCTGTTTGGTTGCCGTCGCAGTACATCTCTTCTACGATCAGATGTCCACCTGTCTTCAATACACGATACATCTCGCGCAATGAATCTTCAAGTCTCTCAAAATGATGCAGTGAGAAAGAGCATGTAACTGTGTCGAAGCTCTCGTCGGCAAATGCCATCTCTGAAGAGTCCATCAATACGTGCTTTGCCCCATATCTTCCTTTATATAGTTCCATAATTCTCTTTGAGATGTCGACAGCCACAACTGAATCATGGCTTCTGATACGTCGTTGCACATAATCGATGAAATAACCGTCCCCAGTGCCTATGTCCAGCACTCTGCCGCCATATATCCTGGCGAGCGCTTCTGTGATTTCCTCTTCCATAATATATAATTGTCATCTCATGATATAAAAATCTTAAGAAAAATTTTTGCAAATTTCTCCTGTCCAGTCTTCATTACGGCATAGCACGGAAAAATATCTGAAATACTTCTTTCAATCTATGTTGATTCCTAAGCGATACTGTCTTTACTTGGTCAGGATTGATGCAACGGCATCAGCCCTTCGATTGCATTATATAAGCCGGCCGGTTATTGCTATTTTATTCAGTAAGGGTTAGGGATTTACATGACAAGCAAAAGAATGATTTTTGAGGTATATGCAAGACACATTGCAACCTTTGTGCTCTTTGTTTTTTGTTTTGGATCAGTCTACGCACAAGGAATACTTGACAGTAATGCACAAGGAATTGATGGGAAGAATCTAGGGCAGAGCTATGATTTCCTTCTTGATACGATGCTTGCGAATGACGCGGTCGTGACCAGCATCGGGAACAAGATGTGGGTACCATGGTATTCATCAAGCTCAAAGTGTGGAGTCGGAGATCTTCAGTCCGGCGGCGCATGCAATGCCCCGCAGATAGATTCGACACATAACTGCATGGTCACTGATGAGTTCAGCCAGGTCGGCATCATTGTCTCGATGGGAAAAGACCAGAATAGGATGGATGAGTTCTATAACACACTTCCTGCCATACAGAGCACAAACGGAAAGATTCCTGCATGGAGAATATATAAGGATGGGGATCAGATAAAATCCTGCGAGTCTGGTATCAATGGCAACTGCGACACAGCAAGCGACGGTACTGCGAGGATAATAATCTCTCTTTTCACCGCTGCGAACAATCCATATTTCACAGACGTGACGAAGAAGGCAGGTTATCTTAATCTTGCGAAACAGCTTGCTATAGATATGTTATACTATGAGGTTGACAGGACATGTAGGCCAAGCGATCTTGGATATGGTGATATCTGCAATTGGCTAGCTGCAGGAAGCGAAGCGAAACGTGGCGGTCTTTCATCATTTGATTACGCATATACTGGCTATTACCCAGATGCGATCATCGCAATGCTGATGGCTTGCACATCTACTGGCGATACGCTTTTTTGCGATGCGGCAAAAGATTTCGGCCTAAATTACCTGCAGGCAGCAAAGTTCGATGGAAGCAATTTCAGGACACCTCCAGGAAAGAGTTTCAGATGGATCAATCTTGGCGGTGTGCCAAGTGCTGAATGTACTGGCTCATGTTTCCCTGTGAAATGGGATGACGCTGATGCGCCTCGTGCCCTTGGTATCTGCCAGGCGAACTATTATGCGAAACAGATCGGTGTGGTCCTTCCAGGGATGGATGCATACTGTGGGCTTTGGGAAGAGAGATATCTGAGCGATCCGACAAAGGTGCCGCTCCAGTATTATCCTGATGGCTCTATGCAGAACTATCAAAGCGGTTATTTCGCACAGGGTCTTCAGTCACTTTCGCTGATGGATTCTGACAATAAAGTATTATATAAGTCATCGCTTGCGAACGCGCTCTCACATTTTTCGAGCGCGACGAAGACATGGGACTACACCCAGTGTTTTGGTGTGTATCATCCTGCGTTCGTGATGCGAAGTCTTGGTAGCGGTCTTGGTCGGGATCTTTTTTCGGGTGCACCAGTGAGTGTGCCGGATCCAGTCGTCCCAGATAATACACCAGTCAATGATCCCGTCAATCCACCAGCTGATACATCCGGTGGTTCATCATCAGGTACACCAGCGCCAGCCGATACACAGACATCGAAGACAATCGCAGATATGAGGGTCTCTATCGACAAAGGCACTCTCCTGTCTGATGTCACCGTTGGCACCTGCAGGACTGTCAAGTTCGATTCCGCAGGAAACGCTGGCGAAGTGCGTGTGCTTGCGTGCGAGAAAGATGGCGGCAAGATAGAAGTCTATCGACAGGCTGCGCCATCTGGTCTTGTGTTTCGGGCCTGCGTTGGAAGCGGTTGTGTCGATCAATACGGCGGATTCGCAAGCTTCATCCCAGTGGACGCAGATTACGTCTCTGTTCAGGCTGATAGCGGACAATCTTCTGTTGTGAACGACACACCGACGGGCACATCAGATACAGTACCACCTGTTGTTGATGCAACTCCACCGACATCAGATGCAACTCCACCTGCTGCTGATGTCCCGATTGTCACCGGTAAGTCAGTGGGCGACCTGAGGGTCTCTATCGACAAAGGCACTCTCCTGTCTGATGTCATTGTTGGCACCTGCAGGACTGTCAAGTTCGATTCTGCCGGAAGCGCTGGCGAAGTGCGTGTGCTTGCGTGCGAGAAAGATGGCGGCAAGATAGAAGTCTATCGACAGGCTGCGCCATCTGGTCTAGCATTCCGCGCATGTGTGGGCAGTGGCTGCGTCGATGAGTTCGGCGGATTCGCAAGCTTCATCCCAGTGGACGCAGATTACGTCTCTGTTCAGGCTGATAGCGGACAATCTTCTGTTGTGAACAACACACCGACGGGCACATCAGATACAGTTCCACCTGTTGTTGATGCAACTCCACCGACATCAGATGCAACTCCACCTGCTGCCGATGTCCCGATTGTCACTGGTAAGTCAGTAGGCGACCTGAGAGTCTCTATCAGCGAAGGCACTCTCCTGTCTGATGTCATTGTTGGCACCTGCAGGACTGTCAAGTTCGATTCCGCAGGAAACGCTGGCGAAGTGCGTGTGCTTGCGTGCGAGAAAGATGGCGGCAAGATAGAAGTCTATCGACAGGCTGCGCCATCTGGTCTAGCATTCCGCGCATGTGTGGGCAGTGGCTGCGTCGATGAGTTCGGCGGATTCGCAAGCTTCATCCCAACCGACGCAGACTACTACACTTGATAAAGAGTCTAATCTAAGGCATGTATCTGAAGCCCAAATACAAGGGGTCACACTAGCCTCACGTCTGACGATTCAGAATCACCCTACATAGAACTTCAGTATGTTCTATCGTAGTCGTCATCAAGTGGTTCCATATTGTCGTCTTCGTCAAAGTCCGCAAAATTTTTTTCGAGATTTTTCATAAATTTTGCATCTGTCTTAGCGATGTTCTTTGACACATGCTTTTTTTTATTTTCAATTTTTGCTTTTTTTTCCATCTCTTCCACCCCGTGTTCTGTTTCAACCGGTAACATGAGTCTTCCGGATTGATCGTGAATTTATATTGCTTATTTGTGGCCATTGGACGTTAGCCTCATCAATGCTGCTTTTGGCTGAATTCATCAAGCGCAGAGCGAAAAGCAGCCCATGGACTTGTGATTTTCAAAGATTGCGATTTGGTAGGAGCATGGTCTACACCATAAAATCGGACATAGGGGGCTTTAATCAAAAACATAAAAATCAAAAAAAAGATACTTGTCGCCCTTTTGTGGGCTACATATTTTTGGTTTCTGTCTTTTTTATCCATTTTTATCTAGCCCTCATTATTTTGTCTATCATTGTCCTTAGAATATATCCCCAGAATATTAAATCCTTTTATGAAAAATTTACTCATTGGAGATAATGAGCTAAGGAAATTTGACCAGTGAGCCAGATGATTGATATATACACGCGATTTTTTCTCAGATAATTTTTCAGACTATACAGTAAATATAATATGACTATAAAAAATAAATAAATAAAAAAATCAAAAATCAATTGATCTGTGTGGTTGTAGAATCAGTGAAGTATGCAAGATCACCAGTTGTGAAGCTCCAAATATAATCCTGCTGAAGCGGCTGGCCTGCGCTGTTCTTGATTCCTTTGCCTATTGTCACAGTGTATACATTCCCATATTCCTGGTTCGGATAGAACCGGATATCTGGTTTGAATGTCGCTATCCTATCATGGATATTGTATGTTATCGTTCCAGGTAATTGAAGCGATCTGATATCATCAACATACGGCGTTGTCCTCTGCATCACGGTGAATGTCTTTGCATTTATTGTTGAAGGATCCATGTCTTCATTGAATTTCACCGCGATCATCGCATCAGTAGCTACATCCATCTCGTTATTCGTCGGCGACATAGAATCAGATGACGATTTGACAAACATCATCGAACTTATCGGGCCAGACGTTGCATTCGGACAGGCCGTGTTGATCGGGCTTGTCATTGGCATATCTGGATTGTAGTATTGATTGTTTTGATTGTTTTCGTAGTTGACTATCTCAGAATTCAAATAATCTATCTGGTCAGATTGATTGATCGCTTGCTGTTTCATGACAGTATAACCAAAAGCCATGCCTGATAGAAGAACGATTATTATCGACACACCGACAAGCACCATGATCAGATCAGTGGTATTCCTTGACTGATTGACTTCTCTTGCTCTCGTATTGCATCTTCTAATCTCAGAATCCATAAGTTTCTCATTGATCTTGATTTTTTGAGCAACTCGGTTGTCTGCTTTTAGGACTTCGATCCTGCCTTTCTCAGCGACCTTTGCTTCAGTCCTCTTTTTGTTGGCCTTTGCCCTGTCAGAGACTCGCTTTTTCTCAGCTATTCTCTCTCCCGGATATTCATTCTGTTTATGGTATTCATAATCCGGGTCCATTTCCTTGTTTATTTCCTCATCCATTGTAACCACCTCGGGGGTCCGTCATTTAGTCTTTATAATTCAATAGAATACTGATGTCTGTATATAACCATCTATGTGGTTATTACCAGATGACTCATTTTAGGCGGTTGTTTTGACGAAATTCCTAAAAGTCAGCTGGGATGATCTTCAGTCACATCAAAAATCCGCTTGCTTTGACTCAAGCATCTTCAATTTTTTCCTAGGTCTCATATCTTGTGACATAAGCCTGCAAAGTCAATATTGATTCCTGCATCGTGAACTGACCGACTCTTGGAATAGATGGATCGAGTTCAGGTATCGCGCCATAGATATCAGAATCTTTATCTGTCACCTGGAATCGGACAAGCTCTTCTATCATCTTCCTGCTAAATTCCGCATCATCCAACGCTATTGCTGCTCGTCCGACAAGGGCGTATACCCATGGCGAATCGCTCGACGAGATAGGGTCTCCATTGGAATTGTACTTTGTATATAATACTAAGTCTTTTTCATATCTGGATATATAGAATGAAAGGCCCTTTCGTGCGCTATCCATCAATTCAGTGTCGTTGCTCTCCGCAGATCTTACCATGATCCAAAGTGAATTGATGCTGTAACCGCCGCCATCAGGACCAGTGCCATGATCACGTTTCAACGTGAGCTGTTGATTATACAATCCATTCGCGATCTGGGCATCAAGCACCGCTTTTTTCATGTTCAGATATACTTCATCCCATGGTTCGCCATATCGTTCAGACAGCTCTGCGAATGCAGGGAAATATGTGTATGATAGCCATACTTCCTGGGTGTTCCAGATAGATTCCTTTCCAGATGCTCCACCGTATGGCGCAAGCAGTCCATCATCAGTGAGACCTATCTTAAGGAGCGCATCTGCGAGTTGTTTTGACAAGATATCATATCTCTTTTCAGGCCATCGTTCCGAAGCGATCTTCAAGGCATGAATCGCACGAAGATCCGCATCAGTCGCCATATTGATGCCATCCCCTCTTGCGATGTCACTTTGATCCAGACGCCACATCATATATCTGAAATCCGGCTGCAACATATGGTTTTCAACAAACATGACCGCCCTGTCAAACTCTTCTTTCATGCCCGCTTTTGCAGTCCAGAGCATCAGGTAACTTATGGCTTCACTGTTTGTATCATATTGCCCATCAATGGTTTTTGATTTGTCGATGGCATAATATAGGTCGACATGACCATTATCTTTTATCATCTTATCAATAAAAAAATCCTGAGCCGCTTCAAGGTTCTCTGCAAAATTGGTCTGGTTCTTTTTTGCCACACTGAGCTCATATGCATCAACAGGCAGTGGAAGCTTATCGATTATACCAAACGTCACCAGGCCATAGAATATTGTGCCGAATGTAAGGTATGCTGTTATTATGCTGATCATGAATATGATCTTGGATCTGTTTATCTTTGTTGTCATCACATGTCACCCCTTTTGAATCTGTGGATATCTGTCTTCAATCTTTTCGGCAGAAAAATGAAATAGATTATGAGTGTGATGATAGTTAGGATCGTCACGACAAGACCTACTTTTGCAGGTGTGTTGAATGAATATTTGAGCTCGATTGTATAATCGCCCGATCGATTTGGCCAGATGAGCATGAAGTCAGGTCCGAAAGGTTCGATGCTGATCTCCTTACCATCGATAACCGCTGAGAAATCATTATCAAATGTCATTTTCACGATGACAGCGGTATCATTATCTGCATCAGTCACATGGATGTTGTAATGGTCTGGATCTATCATTTCATATTCGGCTGTTGCCTGATCGCCTTCATCCAGAAGTTCGACATAGGCTGATATGTATCGGTATTCGACGGGGTCATTTGTCACAAATTCTTCTCCAGCGCTTCCACAGTACTGTTCTTTGTACATCTCTCTTTTGCATTCAGGCTCTAGCTCTGCCACTTCGCGTGATCTACTGTAGCTCAGCGCCTGCGCGAAACCAGGGTCTTTGAGCGGTATCTCAAAGTACGAATACCTCTCATTCTGTTTTATCAATGGTGAAAGCGATCCATTGACACGTTGCATAAGCACTTTTGATTTTTCGCCTTCTTCTGTGTTGACATACAGCCTTCCGACATTCACCGCTTTTAGATACGTTATTGTGTATTCTGCGGCATGGAATCCAGATGAGACCGAAAATATCTCATCAAGATATGGATTGGTTATCCCTTGCTCATAATAGCCGTACGTCTGCGGTATTTTCGTAAATGAGCTTCTTACTGAAAGGCTTTGATCAGTGTATGGAAAAGATATCCTGCCTTTGATATCATCATATATGAATTCCGGCCGATCGCTTATCGTGTCGACGGTAGACCACTCAAGCTGGACCTTATAGATAATTATCCCAGATGCGAGTACAAATGCGATGAGCAGTGGGTAATAGAACGCTTTTCTTAATCGCGTGTCAGCTATGTTTGACATCGCCGCGACTAAGAGCGCTGCTGTTATGATGAATTCTGGGATGATCCGATGATATTGGATGGATCTTAGTATATTCATCGGGAATATATTATACAATTCAAGATAATAGAACATCACCATCAGGAAGAGCACAATAGCAGTACCACCGATGATCTGATTTGTATAGATCGATTTTTTAGTTTTTGCAGGTGTCTTAGGTGTCCTATTTCTGTTTTTCAGGAAATCTGCGAATGCGAAATATATCAGCAGGACAAGCGCGATCATGATGATCGGACCAGGGCCCTTCAGATTACCAGTATCGGATAGAAAATCTATCGGCGAGATTATATTGAACGGCACTTGATAGAATGGCAGATATTTCACTCCCATGTGAGCTCCGGATGTCACCTGTGTGTATGTGATCTGCGGGAAGAACTGTACTGCGCCGATCAGCATAGAACAGATAGCAAGCAGGACATATCCAAATAAAGGGTATAGATTAGGTTCAGGATTGCTCTTGTCTTTCCTGAGAGCGATCAATAAGAGATACACACCCATGTACATAAGGAGTGAAAACCATATCAATGGATGGGCCAGATACGCAAGTCCAAGGAGCAGTATCAAGGAAAGGCGGAAGGGCCGCATAGGTTCTCTAAGGTATAACATGAGTCCTATCGGAAAGATGAACATGAAGACGACAGTTATCGGCTCCCATCCATAGCTCCTGATCGATAGGAAAGTATTTGATAATAGGAATATCGATGCGAGCGCTGACACAAGTATCCGCCTTGACACCTTATAGCACAGCACAAAGGTGAGGAGTGTTGCTATGAGATGGCCGAACACGATCATGAGTAAAGCAGTCTTTGCTGCTGAAAGACCTGTCAGGATTATGAAAAATGCATGCACAAGATAGAATCCAAGCTGGTAATATTTTAGGAGGGGCATCCCTAGATACCAATACGGATTCCAATGGAAATTTGGGAAGTTCTCCATAATATATTCAGTCTTCCATACGTGGGTCTCAAGGTCCCACGCGCCGAATGTGTGGAGGTTCCCTTCATTTGTCCGCCAGTCTTCGCGGTCGTATGTCTGCGAGAGCCAGTCCTCACCGAAGATAAGTTTCTGATCAAGATAGAACCAGACTGCGCATATCAAGAGGATCGCGAAGATGAATGAGATTATCTTTTTTGTGCCGACGATTGGTCTGTTCACAACAAGTTCATCATCCAGATAACCGTATTTTGTGGATCTCATTCTCTATTCACCGATTGTATATCTTTCATCCTGTTCTCAGCCCAGCCTCGATGTTTGATATTTGTTTCCCGATATTGGTTAGTTTTCATATCTGTTGAATGTCTGGTGAGGGTGCTTCCAGTGAACATCGAAGACATATCTCTCTTTGTCGAGACCATATCGAAGAAATGTCTCTGCGTTGTGAATAGGTCAGCTATCGATGGCGCTCTGAATGATGCAGGGGCAGGCACATTAGCTATCGCAAGCTCTTTTTTCGTGCTCACAAATAACACTGAGCTAGCAAGCACTGTTGAATAGAAGAGCAACCATAATGATACTGGTATGAATGTCCTTAATCCCTGTAATGTTGATTGGATACTACTTTGGTATAATGCATATGTGCTCAACCCAAAGCATAATGCTGAAAGAACAAGGTTCCATTTCACATGACCAAGTCCTGATGTCGCTTTTCCTTTATCTGTGCGTTGGAAGCCTATATACCTCTTAAAAAACACACCGATTGCAGATTGGATATATATGAACATGCTGTTTGTTATCAGGCTGTATTGGAGAAAAGCATCCATGATAGTCACTTCGTCTTTTGGATCTCTGCCGTGAAGCGAGACATATATCATCAATATGCCAAGAACGACATTTATGTATAATAAGCCCAGTACTGACCCTGGAAGCCATGTGTGGTGAGTCGCGAGCCCAGTTGTCAATGAGATTATTGGTACAAGTATGAATATTAATGTGCATATCCCTATCATCCACCATCCAAGTGTGAAAAATGTATGGATGAGATATTTTATACTGAATCTTCTGCCGAAAATGAGTTTTATAAAACTCTCACGCAGTATGGCAAGATTCCCATTGGACCACCTACGCTGCTGTACGCTATAAGCCTTGAAATCGGATGGCGCATATCCATAGACCAGGATGTCAGAGACATATTCTCCATGATAGCCCGCATCATTGAGCCTTATACCAAGTTCGATATCTTCTGTCGATGTATAATAGACAAAACCATTCACCTTCCTAAATGCCTCGGACCTTATGACCACGTTTGTTCCGCAGAACGGTATGGCACCATCTTTTGCCTTGCTATCAGTCTGAGCGAAAAAAAATATATTGGCCCCAAGTTTTGCAGCACGCTCAAGAGGTGTGCCGTCATTGACGAAATATTGCGGGGTCTGGACAAACCCGACTGTCGGGTCGCTGAAATAATCCATTGTCTCAAGAAGGAACTCTTCAGAGGGTGCCTGATCTGAATCAAGGACTATGAAATATTCTTCCGTGACATGTCTTTTTATCGCGTTGTTTATGTTTCCTGCTTTGAAGCCGATTCGCCCTTTCCTTCTAAGCATAAGATCACCGGACATAGGGGTTTTCATGCTGTCCGTCACTATTGAAAGTCTGTATTTTTTAGCGATTGCATCCATGTCTTTTAGGCTTGCTTTATCTTTTGAATCATCAAGGAGATATATCCGGATGCCACCTGGCCACTTGAGCTTTCTCACTGCATCAAGAGTCCGCTCGACTATATCCCGCGGTTCATTATATACGGGGATAAGGACAGCCACCCGTGTGTTTTTACGGTCTTTAAACTGTTCTGGTGCATCTCTCTTCTTTGATTCTGTCAGGAGCAGGTATACAAAATACAATGAGAATAGCAGCGTGAATATCTCTGCTGGGAATATCAACAGGGATAAAGGGTATCTACTAAGGGAATTGATCGGGAATTGGTGTGTTGTCGTGAAATGTATGACTGTGTCAGATAGATAATAGATCAGGAGAAGCAGGCTTCCGATACCAAAGACAGCATAGTATATCTTATATTTCCAAGCTTGTCGGTTCAAAACTTTTTTCATCTTAATCTACCTTTTCTTTCTTGTCTTCTTTGATCTGAGAATCTCAGCAAATGGCCCATATTCGTCTTGATAATCATCTGGTATCTTGCCTTTCCTGGCCCGCCCATCAATATTCGCGACCATAGGGATCATGAAAAATCCACCAATGATGGCCATCATGATAAACCCAACTTTTGTCGGAAAGAATGGTTCTTTTATCGCATCTAATATGTTAAATCCAGTGATGCCGGAAGATCTATTCCGCTCTCCACTAACGTTCAATCCTTCAACCCCTGATTTTGGGTCTGCTTCGACATAGAACGACCTGCTATCGACAATGATCTCTTTCTCTATCCCTTCAAAGTTCATCATTGTGATTGATCTGACTGAATAGGTCGTGTCAGGTTCATCAGCCGAGATCATGCCGCGCCATGTGCCGTATGTACTCTTTCCAGTTGTCATACTAAGGAGAATCACTTGTGTCTCACCGTTTGAATTTTCTACTAATGCATCTATTTTTTCTATCCCAACATGATCCTTGGCATCAAGTGTCAGGAAAACATTGCTTCCTTTTGTGGTCTTT
>Ga0210009_1002374_pt1 | contig 13886 bp, 10 predicted proteins | sample CryGeyCG2114_065_FD_185457 | JGI IMG/M metagenome (GOLD analysis project Ga0210009, IMG submission 185457) | Groundwater microbial communities from aquifer - Crystal Geyser CG12_big_fil_rev_8/21/14_0.65 (SPAdes) (version 2) | ecosystem: Environmental > Aquatic > Deep subsurface > Groundwater ... | reverse complement strand
ACAATCAATCGCTGAGTCTGAGCAAGCTTCAAAAAGAGACGAGTATCAGTCAGGCCAACTCGGCTCAAGCCATTATTCTCCCCTCGGTTGACCTGAGCTTGTCCGGAAATTACGCCGGCGCATTTACACCAGAGACCATCACCGGGATTGATTCCATCGTTACCACAGCCAGAACAGTCTATTATCCCAGCACGCAACTCACGGGAAATTATGGCGATATGAGTTGGGCTGACCGCTATTCCCTCAGCCTGAGCGTCAGTCAGAATGTCTATGACGGCGGCCGTTGGTGGAACACACTAAAAGCAGCCTCCGTTTCTACCGACCTGGCTGAAGTCACTTTTGATCAAAGTCGCGTCAACACCGTCTATCTGGTGAAACAAGCCTTCTATGCCTATTTGGGAACAGCGCGATTGAGGGAGGTTTATTCCGAAATTTTAAAATCCGCCCAGTACCAGCACGATCTGGCATTGGAAAGATTCAAGGTCGGGGCGGCATCATTGAATGACACGCTTCGCACCCGGGTCGGTGTAGAACGCGCTCGTTTGCAGATTATCAACAGCAACAAAGACCTTTCTGCCCGGGCTAAGGAACTTAATCTGATTCTCGCCCGGCCGTATGATACACCGGTGGCATTGGCAGAGGCGACCTGGGCAGCAGTAAAAATTCCGGGGTATGATGAGGCTTGGGCATTAGCCCAGAGCCAAAGTCCGGAAATTCGTCAGCTTGAACGAAACCGGGAATTATCCGATTATAACCTGAAAATTGCGAAAAGTGACTACATCCCCAGTGTGGGACTGAGTGTGGGCTACGCCAACAGCGCTAACTCGCCCGGGGACATCGTCGCCAAAGACAACACCAGTTTATCGGCCGGTGTGCGTCTGAACTGGAATCTTTTCAATGGTTATCGCACCAAACGGAATGTGGAGCAAAGACACATTGCAACCCGATCGGCCGACGAAAATTTGAAATACACGGTTGATCAACTGAAAAAAGACATCGCCCAAACGCTTCTGGAAATGAAAGACCTGCAGGAATCGCTGCGAATTTCCCGGATTATTCTGGATGCGGCAGCCCAGGATTATCGCCTGATTCAGGAACAATATCGCGTGGGCTCAGCTTCAATCCTGGATGTCATCAAAATCACCGCCGACTACGAGGACGCCAAAGCCGGCGTCATTCAGGCACAGTACAGCCTGAAATTAGCTGAAGCAAAACTGGATCGCTTTTTGGGCAAACAGAACTGACATGAGCAAATTTTTTAAGAAGAGCAGAAATACAGGGACCTTATGACGAAAAAAAAGCTAATAATCATTATCGCGGTTGTGGTGGTGATTGCGGTAATGGCGTTTTTTGCGCTGAAAAAAGAGAACAAAAACCTTATCGAAGTTCAGACTGAAGCGGTTAAACGGGGGAATATTGTTCATAAAGTCACCGCCTCGGGTCGCGTCCAACCCATCGTTGAGGTGAATGTCTCGGCCGATGTGGCGGGGCGTGTGGTCAAGTTAGATGTAGAAGAGGGCGACTTTGTGAGAAAAGGTCAGTTTCTGGCCCAACTGGATTCCACTGCTTACGCAGCCAATGTTGATCGCGCGAAACAGGCGCTGGCTTCTGCCGAGGCTTCCATGAAATTTGCCCGGCTGGAACGCAATCAACAGTATGAATTATTCAATAAAAAATTGGTAAGCGAGTTGGTGTATCAATCCACTGAATCACGGTACCAACAAGCGCTTTCCGGCGTTGAACAATCCCGGGCTGCGCTTACGCAGGCTCTGGATAATTTCAATAAAACCATTATCGTAGCGCCAATGTCCGGAACGATCACGCGGTTGAACAAGGAGGAGGGTGAAATCGCACTGGGATCAGCCTTTTCAAGAGACATTATCATGAGTGTCGCCGACCTTTCGGAGATGGAAATTCTTATTGATGTGAACGAAAATGATGTGGTCGATGTTGCCCTGGGCGATACGGCCGAAATCGAAATTGACGCCCTGCCGGACACCACCTTTTACGGCATCGTGACCGAAATCGCACACAGCGCCAATCTGTTGAATACCGGTAGCATGGATCAGGTCACCAACTTCAAGGTAAAGGTGAAAATGCTGGATGTACCCACTGAAATTCGTCCCGGCATGTCAGCCGCGGTGGATGTAAGAACGGACATCAATCAAGGGGTACTATCTGTTCCGATTCAGAGCGTGACGATGCGGAAACCCCACGAAATTGCCGAGAAAAAATCAACCGAAGCACCACCGACGGATTCTCTGGCCAATGACGATTTCCAGAACGAGCCGGTTGAGGTCGTCTTTGTCGTGGTCGATGACGACAAAGGTGGCAAGAAAGTGGAAAAACGCGCTGTGAAAACGGGTATTACCGGCGAAAAGGAATTCGAGATTCTGGCCGGCGTTTCCGAAGGAGAGATGGTTGTGAGTGGACCTTACAAAGCCATCAGCCGTGAATTGGACGACAGCACCGAAGTGAAAATCACCAAACGCAAACGGTTCAACCCGAATCAAAAAGAGTCGAAGTAACCCGCAATTTGACGCATGAATAAAATAAATAGTTAGCAATATTATGAGTGAAACCACAATCCCTGTCGAGACACCGAATGCCCCGAGTAGTTCCGATGAGGTCCTGATTCAGGTCAATGACCTGTCCAAAATCTACGAGTTGGGACATACGGAAGTCCGGGCATTGAATGGTGTCAGCATGACGATCCGTAAAAACGAGTATGTCTCCATCATGGGACCATCCGGCTCGGGAAAATCGACGCTGATGAATCTGATTGGCTGTCTGGACTCCCCAAGCCAGGGTGAATATTTTCTGGATGGTGTTAATGTCGCACACATGACGGATGACGAGTTGGCGGCAGTGCGGAATCGAAAAATTGGTTTCGTTTTTCAGACATTCAATCTGTTGCCAAAATCCACTGCCTTGCGAAACGTCGAATTACCCTTGATCTACAATGGTGGCATTCAAAAAAATCAGCGAAAAGCATTAGCCGAAGGGGCCCTGAAAAGAGTCGGTTTGGAATCGCGCATGTTGCATAAGCCCAACGAACTTTCCGGTGGGCAGCGTCAGCGCGTGGCCGTAGCGCGTGCTCTGGTGAACAACCCGGCAATTATTCTGGCAGACGAACCCACGGGTAATCTTGATTCCAAAACGGGGCAGGAGATCATGGCGCTGTTTGATGAACTTCAACAAGCGGGGAATACCATCATTCTCGTCACTCACGAAGAGGACATTGCCCTTCACGCTCACCGAACCATCCGGCTTCTGGATGGCAAAATTGCCAGCGATGAAAAAACGGGTAACCACTAAAAGAGGGTAATCCGCCTTCCGGTAATTATGAAAATTCGTCGTTACTTCTTTTTCGAGAATCTCCGCATCGCGCTGGCCGAACTCTGGGCCAATAAAATGCGGTCACTCCTCACCGCGACAGGCATCGTCATCGGCATTATCGCCGTGACATTGATGTCAACCCTCATTGCCGGTGTTGACGGGTTATTCGAAAAGAGTATGTCATTTATTGGCAAAGATGTGGTTTACATTGAAAAATGGCCCTGGGTAGGTGGTGAGGAGTGGTGGACTATTCGGAATCGCCCGGAAATTGATCTGGACCTGGCGGATGAAATTGCCAAGCGCTCGGATTACGCACTGGTGGTGGCAAAAGAACGGGGACGCGGCGCTGACCTGACCTACAAAGAGATGAAGTCCGAAGGTATTTTTGTGAATGGCGTCACCGCCAATTACCTCGAGGTGAGTGCGGTTGAGGTTCAATTCGGTCGATTTTTCACGGACCCGGAAGATCGAACCTATGCCCAGGTCATTTTATTGGGATTTGAAGTTGCCAAATCGCTCTTCCCCAATACCGATCCGCTTGATAAAGAGGTTACCATGGGCGGACACCGGTATCGGGTCATTGGGATTCTGGCGCAGATGGGGAAGTTCATGGGCTTGCAAAACATGGATACCCGGGTTGTGATTCCCCTGAATACATTCGAGAAAAATTTTCAATCCCGACATGGCATGATTCGGATTACCGTTAAAGTCCCCGTCGATCATATCAACCCGGCAATTGAGGAATTGCGAGGTGTGATGCGGATATTGCGTCAGCAAAAGCCCAGTGAACCTGACAATTTTGCGGTCAACCAGCAACAGGCTTTTGAAGAACAATATAACATGATCAAGTATGCCATCGGTGGTACCGGACTGGTTATTACGGCGCTTTCGCTGCTGGTGGGTGGTATCGGGATCGCCAATATCATGTTTGTTTCGGTGAAAGAGCGCACGCGTGAAATCGGCGTTCGGAAGGCAATGGGCGCAAAAAAACGCCACATCAAAGGCCAATTTCTCATTGAAGCCGTGGTGATCACCGGTGTTGCCGGATTGGTTGGCCTGCTGGTTTCCATCAGTCTGAGTTGGGCGATCAACAAATTTGTCTTCCCTGCCAGCATGTCCTTTTTCGTGGGATTTATGGCCATCGCCCTGAGTGTCTTTGTGGGAATGCTGGCTGGTTGGACGCCGGCGCGTCAGGCAGCCAACCTGGACCCGATAGAATCCCTGCGGTACGAATAAATCATGAGCATTCAAATCCTACGCAACGCATCCGATTCCTTTTTCATGGCGATTGAAGCGATTCGTGACAATCTACTGCGTTCCATATTAACACTATTGGGAATCATCATCGGCGTGTTCGCCATTATCGCGGTAATGACCGCGATCCGAACACTGGAGCATGCCATTAACACGGGCTTGAATATTTTCGGATCCGATGTCATCTGGATTCAAAAAATGCCGGCTATCCGAATCGGCGGTCACGGCTCTATGCGGAAATATTGGCAAAGACCGAATATCACCTATGACCAGGCACTGGAGCTCCGGGAGAGACTTACCGACGCGCAATTTGTCAGCGTAATGGACGGCCGGGGTGGTCGAACGATCCGGGCTGGTGCCGAAAAAACGAATCCGAATGTTGAGGTGGATGGCGCTGACGAGTATGGATTGGAGTCGTTTAACATGACAATCGCCGATGGTCGCAACCTCATTCCCGAGGATATTCGGTACAATTCACGGGTGGCACTGGTTGGCGCAGACGTTCTTGACAAACTTTTCCCCTACGCTGACCCACTTGATAAAGACATTTCCATTGACGGCATCAGGTTCAAAATTGTCGGTATCATTGAACCTAAAGGTGCTCTTTTCGGCCAGAGTCAGGACAATTTTGTCATGATTCCCATAACCACCTATATCCAATTCTTTTCCAGCAACTGGACGAGTTTGGGAATTTCTGTGAAAGCGCCGACACGGGAAGCATTTGATGATATGAAAGAGGAATCGATCGGACAGATGCGGGTGGTGCGGGACCTGAAGCCTGACGATGAGAACGATTTTGAAGTGACCTCCAATGATGCCTTGGTGGAGACCTTCGCCAGTTTCACCGGTGGCGTAAAAGTGTTTGCCTTCGGTGTCAGTATTATCGCGCTGGTGGTGGCGGGAATTGGCATTATGAATATCATGTTGGTATCGGTGACTGAACGCATTAAGGAAATCGGTATTCGCAAGGCAATTGGCGCGACCCGGGGAAATATTCTGGGACAGTTTTTGTTGGAGGCGGTGTTCCTATCCCTCATCGGTGGCGTGTTTGGCATCATTTTGGGGGTGGGCGTGGGAAATGCCGTGACTTTGTTCATGGATATTGATCCGCAAATCCCCATTGATTGGGTTTTCATTGGGCTGGGGGTTTGTTCCACCATCGGTATCACATTCGGAATTTACCCGGCTTACAAAGCAGCCAAACTCGATCCGATTGAGTCACTCCGATACGAATAGAGCAAACGAAGGGAAAAATTTCCCGCATTAAAATCACTTCAACCGATTGTTGATAAAAATTGAGCCCGGAAATTGATTCGTTTCCGGGCTCGTATTTTTTCATAAAAAAGATCACCGCTTTTTCAGGGCAGCTCTTAACCCATTAAGAGAGCCATCCCCAAAACGCTTCCGGCAATAAAAATAATCCCGAAAGTGCGTGGATTTTTGAGCACGAACTCATCGTAGCGACTATTGACCTCGTCAACTTTTCTCAGCATCATGCGTGTGGAAATCCATTGATTCAACGGTGGCATCACTCGTTCCAATACGCCCGGCGCTGCCATTAATATGATCCACAGTGGCACACTGATCGCCGTGGCTACCAGCAGGACATAATAGATGAATTTAATGGCCAAAAACTGATCAGCGTTAAGTGGTGTTTGAATGGAGTCGTAAGCTGTTGGTGGTGTTGAAGAGAACAACATGAAGTACAAGAGCACCAGGGAAGCCAGGAGCATAAATCCACCGTAAACCCGATGGTTCTTTAGAAACCACGGATCCGTATCATGTACCATTTCCAACACTCGCAAAGCCCGACGCGTGGAATACCACTTGTTGAGTTTTTGATTCCATTTTGAGATGAGTTCAGGCCGCATCAACAAGATCAAGCCCACAACAATGCCCGCTGACATTCCGATCTTTAGAATCAGAATACCTGCCTGCAACAATACTTCTGCGATTAACGGATTCATTCAATCTGCCCTTTCGTATATGGTTTCCCTTTTCCCCGACTCAATTCCCCTCCCAAACAACCTGATCATCATTAATGATATTCTTAACCTGTTTATTCCCCAGAGTTTGTGCGAGCGCTACCCGTCAGATTGAATCTGACTCATGAGATTCAATCACAATTTCCATTTTTTTCAGATCTGTGAGCATCTGCTGAGGATTCATCAAGTGTGCCTGAAACCACAAACCTGGTTTTCGACCCGCTCCCTTTAATAACTGAATGACGCACGCCACAACCGGGGCTGCGGTGAGATAATAACCACTCTCATGAGCGATTCGCAGCTCATAATTACATTTTTTCCCGTTGCTGATACCCGAGCTCTGCAAATGCAACACCGTCCCATAGGGCGGCGTACTAAATTTTTTCAGTCCCCAGACGAGCATTTTCGACACTGGTCGGGCTCCATAAATCGGCGCAATCCTGGTCCACATCCATCCCAAAGGCATAATGAAATAATCAACGAACCAGTTAAATCCACCCACATAAAATCCTGAACTTTTAAGAGATGGAATCAACTCGGGCAATGCTGATAACTCCTCCAGCCACATGGGATAGACATTTCGTAATCCAAATTTCCCACCGAAATCCACATGACGCACCATTTTTCCCCAACCGGCTTCTTGCCATTCGCCATTGATTAATTCTTTGGTACTGAAATCCGCCAGTTCCTGGACAAATTCCAACATGGTTTCGTTGGAAAAGAAGAGTTTGGACCAATTAATTGAGATGACACTGGAGACTTTGGCCTCAATCAACTCATCCATTTGTTCCGCCGCAGCCCGGATCATCGCCGCGGGTAAACCGGGATGAAACCCGCCATCGGTGACAAAGCAACGCCCGGCTGTCTCAATTTCCCCTCTCAAATCTTCGAGAATTTTCAATTTTGCACGCGCGTAATTGATGTCCAGATAATCACACTCAGCGCGTAAAACCGCCCGGGCGACGTTGTGTGTATTGGAACTTGTGCTGGAGGCGACAATAACCAGATTTACACCGAGCAGAACCCGATCCAAACTAATGGCATCCGCTGCATCTGCAACTTTCCAGGTGACGCGAGTCGGGGTGAATTTCCTGCCCAATTCCAGGGCGTATTGTTCGGCCTTCGAGGCATTGCGGCCGGCAATCGTCACCGAAACATCCGTAAATGTCAGGAGCAAATCTGCGATAATGCGTCCGGTGTTGCCATAACCACCGAGAATTAGAACCTGCGGTGAATCAGCCATAATCACCCTCACTTGAAAATTTCATGAAACATAATCCCATGAATCGAGAAATGGAAACTGAACTAAGGGATGTGGCGGCGTGAGTTAAAAATCAGCCAAAGTGAGTCGTTTCAGGCGATAATAAGCCAGCCAGTAATTGCGTACATTCAGAATATAGCCCTTCCGGGCAGCGTCTTTTTCCTGTTGTGCACGCAGCAAATTGGTGATGTCCACCCGGCCAATGACGTATCGGTTTTTGGTCACCTCGAACTGACGAGCGCCGATAGTATCCGCCTTGGCGGACAAAAGCAGTTGTTGCTGGAGTTGCTCAAATTGCTTCGCCTGAAAATAGACATCCTGCTGAAATTGCCGGGTTTGGGTTTCCAGATTAGTGAGAACCCGTTCATTGTCCGCCAGGGCGGCTTTCACGGTAGCAGCGCGTTGGCCCCAATTAAAAATGGGAATTTCCAGTCCAACGGAAAATCGCTGTTGATCAAAGGGTTGGTTGTAGACATCACTCAGGACATCACCACTTTTATTATATCCCCAGCTTGCCGAAAGATTGGCATCAAACCAGCGACGTGACTGGGCCTGACGCACAGCCTTATCCGCCTGTAATACCTGAAGCCGGTAGGCTGGTAAAACACTGCTGTTCGTCGCCGCCAATTGAACCAGGCGATCGATGTCCAGCGTCTTCTTATCGAATGCCGGCGGCTCATTGAGAAGAATCGCTTTTTCCAAGGGCAGGTCCAGGACGATTTTCAACTCACGCCAGGTGCGATCCAACTCCAGAAGTGAACTGTTCAGGTCTGCCTCAGCATTCATTCTGGCTAATTCTGACTGGAGCAGGTCATTTTCAGCAATCTTCCCCACGGAATAGCGTCCGGTGGAAATGGTGTAAATCGAGTCATTCACAGCCAGATTGAGGCGCGCCAAATCCACATTGATCTGGGCGATGTAGACCTCAAAATAACGCTGAACCAGGTTGATATTCACATCCGCCAGCGTCTCTTTGTAGCGCAACTCCGCAAGATCGTACTGCCTGTTTTCGATGCGACGGCTCCAGCGCAGATTATTGAACTGAAACAAAGGTTGGGTAAATCCCACAATCAGCGGTGTGGATTGCCAATAAAGATCCGGCGTGGTAATGCGATTCAATCCGCTGGATAGAAAGAGTTGACCGCCAGTGAGTGCAATTTTCTGATTCAATGTCAGGTTCAGTCGGCTAAATGTCTGGGACTGGGGTCGGAACAAAACCGAACCATCATCCTGACTCACCGACGAGATTGCCCGTACCAAACCCGGCAAATCTGCCGTCATTGATAATTCCGGTAGGTATGCCGCCTCGCTGGCTTTGTGATTCCAGGTTGCAGCCTGAAATTCCTGTCGTGCCATTTTTGCATCGGGACCCTGGTTTAATCCCATTTCAAGGCAATCGCTGAGTGACATTACCAGCGCTTGTCCTAAAACCATTTTCGTTAGAAACAGAATCACAATCCCAAATTTTATTCGATGAGACATCAACATCATTCATACCTCAGTGATACAATGGGATCCTGTTCAGCAGCGCGCCTGGCGGGGAAACTACCGAATGTCAACCCGACGCTGAAGGAAACCACGAATGATACCACAATTGAAATACCCGAAACGATGGTGGTGATATGGGTAAATTTTTCAATTCCCCAGCTCATAAACATTCCTAAAAATATCCCCAGAATACCGCCGGTAAGACTGATGGTAATGGCCTCCAGCAAAAACTGCAGTGAGATGTCCCGCTTGGTAGCACCCAATGCCAGCCGGATGCCAATTTCCCGAATCCGCTCCATCACCGAGGCCAGCATGATATTCATAATGCCGATTCCACCCACCACCAACGAGATGGAAGCGATGGCGCCGAGAACGATATTAAAAATATTTTTGGTGCGCTGTTCCTGTTTTAATAATTGCTCCGGGATGATGATCTCATAATCCACCACATCGTTGTGCCGGCGTTGCAGCATGCGACTCATAACCTCCGAAACCGGCTGGATGTACTTGGAATCAGCCACTCGCACCACCAACCGATCCAGTTGGTTGAAATTGGATTTATCCGGCTCGTTACCACCTCTCTGACGAGCGTTCGAGATAATATCCTGCTTGGTGACCAACGCGCGATTTTTATACCGCAGCAACATGGTTTTCACCGGTGTGTAGATGTCCATGTTGTAGTCCCGGATCCCCAGATGCTGGATATTCTGCTCGGAAATTTTTCGTTCTTCCAGCACGCCGATCACCGTTAACCATAAATTGCCGGTTTTTATTCGCCGCCCCAGCGGTGGTTCTTTGACGAAAAATTTTGTGGCGACACCGTACCCGATAATGCAGACCGGCATCGCGTCATTCAATTGATGGCTGCTAAACCAGGTCCCGGATTCGAGCGCAAAATCGCTGGTTGAAAAATACTCCTGTTTAATGCCCACCAACTTGCCGGTTCGCTTTAACCCGGACCGAACCACCATGGTCTCCATCACGATTTCCGGACTTACGAATTGAATCTCGGGAATACCTTCCAGGACACTTTCGGCATCCGCCAGGGTGAGTCCCGGAGAAAACCGCTTTTCATTGGTCTTATCCTGCGCAGCCTCCTCAACCTTGCCCTCTTCCTGTTTCACTATCGGTTTGACGATAATGTTATTCACACCCAGCAATTGCATCTGAGACAATATTTCCTGACGCGCACCATTGCCGATCGCCAGCATGGCAATCACCGAAGCGACGCCAAAAATGATGCCCAGCGATGTAAGAAAAGCCCTGAATTTATTCTGGATGATCGCTTCGAAAGCAATGAGAAAATTGAAAATAATATGTCGGGTCATGGTTCCTGTTGTGCCCCAACTGACTTTGTTAAGGTCGCGGTAAGGTCTCGAAGGGGAGCTCATCACTGTCGGCAGGCACGGATAACATCAATTCATCGGTAAGCTTGATACCGTCGGAAATAATGGCGTCATCCTCATTCATTAATGCCACATTGACCTGTTGTTTAACCCAATCACCGCCATTTCTTAAATAGACAAAACTCAAAGAATCCTGAGTGTGGAGACATTCCAGGGGAATGAACAGAGCACTGTCAACGTTGGCGACGATGATGGTGTTTGATGTGGTCATGGCCGGCCGCAATGTTGAGTCGGCTTCATTCACCTGGATGCGTACTTCGAAAACTTTGGAGTCAGAATTGGGACGCTGCTCACCAATGTTGGCCACTGATGTCACAATGCCCGTAAGCTGTTTTTGCGGGTCAGCATCCAGACCGATTTCAACCACCTGTCCTTTGGTTACTTTTTGAATATCAACTTCATTCACATAGGTCACGGACTCCATGTCGGACAGATCCGGGAGCGTCGCAACGGTGGGTTGCCAGGCTGAAACCTGCGAACCTTCCGTCCGTTTTTTGCCATCCCATTCACGGACATAAATCACCATGCCTTTTTCCGGCGCGGTGATGCGGAATTCCTGAACCAATTTTTCATAATCACGCAAATTATTTTTGCGTTTTGAAAGTTCGGCTTCTACTTCCCTCATTTTGGCTTGTGCCTGCAAAATGTTTGTCTGGTAATTCGCCCGGGCTTGTTTCAATGCGCGTTGGGTTTTCTCTAAATCAATCTCCGCCTGGCGAACGATGGATGGTGCTTCGTACTGGGATTGCTCCTTATAGAGCTCTTTCTCTTCCAGGGAAAAGTGCCTGTTGATCAGGTCGTTCCGGGCATTCGCCAGGGATAACGTGCAGTCCAGCTTGGCCTGTTCATATTGAGATTCAGCCTTGTCAATGGCCAATTGTGCATCTTCGATCTTACTCGTCAGCTCCGACTTGTCCAGTTCCGCCACAAACTCACCGGAATCAACTTCAGTTCCTTCCGGAATCAATTTCAGGATTTTCATATTCCAAATGCCATTTCGTCGGGCGTTGGTGGGTCCCTGAATCTCAATGGAATTTTTCGCCTGGAGTTCACCCGCTGTCGTTACCGTCACGCGAAACGGTCCGACTTTTGGTTGAACCAGAATATTTTCAGATTGGTTATCTGCCGAAGAATTGAGATACCAGGCGCTACCTGCCAGTCCGACAAGGATACACAGCGCAAGGATAATTTGCCGTTTGGTCACGTGGATAAATAAATCCTGTTTATTGGGGAAGACCGAATGATTTCATCTGAATAGCTAATGATTGTTTTTCACAATCGGGCACGCAACCCAATGTTCCGGTGCATGTTCGTCCAAAGGTGGGATGTTCTCAGCACACGATTTTTGTGCCAGTGGGCATCGTGTCCTGAAACCGCAGCCGGATGGTTTATGCAATGGGCTGGGAACGTCACCTTCCAACACAATCCGATGCTCCCGCTGACGCCGTGGATCCGGACGCGGCACCGCAGACAGCAATGCTTTGCTATACGGATGACGGGGGTGATAATAGACGGTGGAACTTTCACCAAACTCTACAATATTCCCCAAATACATCACCGCGATACGATCAGCAATGTGCTCCACCACGGATAAATCGTGCGCGATAAACAGATAGGACATGCCGAATTCTTCCTGCAAATCCATCATCAAATTGATCACCTGGGCTTGAATCGAAACATCCAATGCCGACACCGGTTCGTCGCAAATAATCAAATCCGGATTGGTAGCCAAGGCCCGGGCGATCCCAACGCGCTGGCGCTGTCCGCCGGAAAATTCATGCGGATACCGGTAACCCTGTTCAGGCTGTAATCCAACCTTATCCAGCAACCAGCCCACGCGCTCCTTCATCTCTGCATCAGACATATTGGTGTGAAGCTGCAGTGGTTCCGAAATAATTTGTGCCACGGTCATACGCGGATTGAGTGAAGCGAAGGGATCCTGGAAGATCATCTGAACTTTGGAGCGGTATTTCCGTAACTCGTTCGCTTTCAGTTTCGCAAAATCCACCGTTTTCCCGTGATCGTGGTATTTAATACTGCCGGAAATTTCCACCTCAGGATAGAGCTGACGCAAAATGGCGACGAGTGCCCGGCCAACGGTTGTTTTTCCACACCCGGATTCGCCCACCATACCGATGGTCTCTTTCCGATTAATGGAAAATGAAATACCATCCACAGCTTTTACTGTGGCAACCCGTCGGGAAAGTACGCCACCAAAAATTGGAAAGTGGACCTTCAGATTTTCGACTTCAACCAGTTTTTGTTTTTCTTCAACCATTGCTATCTCAAATCACCCATAATTCATTTATTCATACATGCATGCGTTAGTTTTGTACGGCTGCCGGACTGTTGCCACCCTGAAGTTTTTTTTCAGCCATGGCGTCAATCGGCAAATGACACCGGGTAAAATGTCCCGGTTCGACTTCAACCAAATCCGGCTCTACCGTATCGCATTTATCCAGTTTAACATCGCAGCGGGTACAGAATTTACAGCCTACCGGCAAATTCAAAATATTGGGAACCATGCCGCGGATGGCCTGGAGACGCTCTTTTTTCTGCAATTCGGGTCGCGGAATGGAATTCAGTAAGCCCTGGGTATAAGGATGCAGCGGATTTTCGAATAACTCAATCACCTCCGCAACCTCCTGAATTTTACCGCCATACATGACAATGACGCGCTCGCAGGTTTCCGCGATGACCGCCAGATCATGGGTGATCAAGACTATCGCCGCATCTTCTCGCAAATCTTTGATCTCTTTCATGAGTTCCAGAATTTGCGCCTGAATCGTCACATCCAACGCAGTGGTGGGTTCGTCAGCAATCAACAGCGATGGTTTTTTCGCCAGGGCCATGGCGATCATCACGCGTTGCCGCATCCCACCGGAAAACTGGTGCGGATAATCTGACAGCCGGGTCTCCGGTGAAGAAATGCCCACCTGATCCAGCAATTTTATCCCCGCGTTCCGTAGGGCTTGGTTGGCGTTACGATAATCGTTGGAAATTAATTTATCCAATCCCACCACCAAAAGCCCCAGTATCAGCGGCAGGAGACCACCCGTTAAAAATTGGGTAACCATCTGGCTGACCAGAAAGCTCCAGCCCGCACCCAGTTGACCAAAAAAGAGAAACAAAACTGCCGCGATACCTGACACC
>Ga0210009_1002370_pt1 | contig 13912 bp, 13 predicted proteins | sample CryGeyCG2114_065_FD_185457 | JGI IMG/M metagenome (GOLD analysis project Ga0210009, IMG submission 185457) | Groundwater microbial communities from aquifer - Crystal Geyser CG12_big_fil_rev_8/21/14_0.65 (SPAdes) (version 2) | ecosystem: Environmental > Aquatic > Deep subsurface > Groundwater ... | reverse complement strand
GCCAGCAGGTAAGGTAGATAAGGCATTTGCATGTAGAAAAAGTCAAAATAGGGTACCTGCCCCGCCTGAACCAATTGACCTGCCCGGAGGAAAATGCCTTCATCCCCATCAATCAATCTGAAAAAAATGAAAAGTAATAACAATGTCACATGAATAAAAATCAGGACCGTGAGTGGCATAGACCGGAGCGCTTGATTTTGTTTCTGAGTATGAGGATTTGTGTTTATACACATGGGTGGAAAAATATACGAAGATTTACGGTTTTCGGTAATCATGATCTCAGGTCAGGAAAGAACCGTGGAATCCGGAAAGCTGGTAAAATGAAAATCGCCCTGTGGAACTTCAGGGCGATTTTGAATTCGCGTTAGCGACTACAAACGAAAAGAAGGTTATTTGATCATACTCATCTGCCCACCGAGCACCGTATTGCCGAAAGTCACGGTATAAATGTAAGTTCCGGATGGCGCAGTGAGACCGGAGGAAGTTAATCCATCCCATATCAAGCCATAGGTTCCTGAATGATTCACCTGCAGTGTCAGTACCCGAACCAACTGGCCCATGGTGTTGTAGATATTGACCGTCAAAGCGTCCGAAAGATTCTGGTTGATTTTAAACTGGATGGTTGTGGAGGCGTTGTAGGGGTTCGGATAATTCCCCATCAATTCAAAGTCTGCCGCGATTGTCGGATGATTACCATTCGTCTCATCAGCAATCGAAGTGGAAGGTGACGGTGCACTTAAACTGGTAAATGGACTTATTACACCATAGTTCACGCTCAGCCAGATAATCTGAGTCTCAAGTGCCTGTTGTAAGGCCTGATCGTCTGGATTGAGATAGTATTCCTGTAGCAAGGCTTCCATTTTCTGTTTGGCCCAAATTTTCATCTGAAATTGATTTTCAGGTTTTGGTGTGCTGGCCAGAGTAAAATTATAATCGTCTAAAATCGGTCTGCCATAAGCGATACCAGATAAATTCATTCCAATCGGTTGCGGTGTTGAATATCTACCAGAAACCAGAACCTGATTTCCCTCAAAGAAATTGGGGACTAATTCAGGATATATTTCGGTCAGTACTCCAGAAGGTGAAAATGTCAATTGCGGATCAATTAGCACCGGATACCGAATTGCATTGTAGTAATCACTAATTGAGCCCATCACATCCAGCGTATCGACAAAATCCGTAAAACCATGATGATTTACCGATAGAGCTGTCACGAACTGACGGTCCACTGCATCACTGGTTGCCAAAGTATAGATACAAATTGTATCATCCAGCGCTGAAACTAATTGGTTGATACTCGAAAGTAAGGTTGGAGTGTCCACAATACCGGAAGTTGGTTCACCATCCGAGAGAAACATGATGATATTAGCGTTGGCTGAATCGACCTCTGCATACGTTGGTAATACTGTTTCGAACGCCCCACTGATATTCGTACCACCCCGTGCATCCAAATTATTGATAAAGGCCAGAGCGGCATCTCTTGCTGCCGGAGTAAAGGGAACAAGCCCATCCCGAAATGATCCCGATCCATCGGAGAATTCGACGATGTTAAAATGGTCATTGGCATTTAGGTTATTAATGATATACAATGCTGCCGATTTGACAGCGTCGATTTTGAAATCCTCATTCATACTGCCTGATCGATCAATCATAAGCGTGAAATTTTTAGGAATCCCTTCCACCATCGCGTCTTTAAATGGCAAAATTTTAAGTAAAAAATATCCTTGATAATCGTCCGGTACATCGCCGGCATTTAGATATGTTGAATAGTCGTACGCAGCTGTTGTTTCTAGGTTGATCTTGAATGCAATGATGTAGTTTTGATTTGCAGGGGTTCCATCCTGAGACAAACTCACGGTCGCAGAATTATCATCATATGTTAATTGGTCGGGTATTTGGGAGCCAAAATACGCCAAAGTGTCAATTGTACTGACCGTTGTCATATCGAAATTCAATTCCTGATGTGCCAGGGCTGAAGTCTGGATTAATGAATAATTGTTTGGGAAATAATACAATACGGTTCCACCAGTGTATTGGAGTAATTCAACATAGGTGTACTCAACGGTTAGATGACCACCGCTTGCGATTGTGTTAGGGATTGAGTAAACAAACGGGGAAAATAATAAGTAAAATTGCAGGGTGAAGGAGGTGGCACCTGATCGTGGTAATGTATCAGAAGGGGCTTGCGAAATAATTTGGGATGAATGCCAACCGGAGCCCGTATTCCAGCGAAGACTCGTACCGCTACCATAAGAAAATGTATTGGGATATGCGAATACCACCGTTGTATCATGACCGAGTGTGTTTGTGAAAACATTTCTAACTGTGGTAATTGCTACTTCATTATCAACAATTGTGGTAACCACGCTTGAATCCAATTGAAAATATGATTCCGTTGTTGCATCTACTACGGCTACGCCATTTGCATAAGCAGAACGGCTAAACAGAGAGACCGATAAAATGATCAGAGCTGTTTTAAAATATTTTACCATGAAATTCCACGCGCTCCCTTTGGATAAAATCCTTGAATTCCTAACCGCTGGTTCGAGCAACATCAAGGCTGAATTGCTTTCATTCAACGATATTCTCTGTGCGATAGTGACGCTATTTTAAACCAACGTGCTTGTGATGTGAAGCAAATAGTGAAAGACTCTTGGGTGAACCTAAATTGTTATAAAACCAAAATGATGAAATATCCAACCGTCATAGGAATGGAAGCCTGCTGATTTTTCCAGCCGATTTGAGATGACATTCTCAGTGCTTAAGCCAGAACGATTGATTTTTTTAAAAAAAATAATGGGCGCATGAAATTTATTCACACGCCCATTCGATAAATAAATCAGCTCAGTCTGGAATCAGGATCAGAATCCTTGATCCCCGGCTGTAATTAAGTCACTTAACGATCGCCAAAACGACCACGTTTTTCACGGGATGCAGCGAAATGACTTCGTTTGGCCGGACCTGAACTATAAGATTCTGACCGTTGACTCCCACTGCCGCTGCGTTGGCGAACGCGCCTGGCAACGGGTGACGAAGTTGACCTTAAGGCTTCTTCACTGTGAAATGCGTGTTCCAAATCAGTCTCTACCGGTTTTCCGAGAAGTTTTTCAATATCCCGTAGGTAATTGCGATCACCGGTGCTACAAAAGGAAATAGCATCTCCATCTGCACCCGCTCTGGCCGTTCGACCGATGCGATGGATATAAGTTTCCGCTTCAATTGGGAGATCGTAGTTGATGACATGTGTAATGTTATCCACATCCAGACCACGCGCAGCAACATCCGTGGCAACCAACACCCGGAACCGACCACGCTTGAAGCCATCCAATGCTTCTGTGCGTGCGGACTGGCTTTTGTTGCCGTGAATCGCTGTGCTGTTGATCCCTGCCGTATGAAGTTTTTCAACGACACGGTTGGCAACATGCTTCATCTGAGTAAACACGATGGCCTTATTGATTCTGATGTCATCCAAAAGTGAGACCAGCAGGGCATCTTTTTGATTTTTACCCACGAATAAAACTTTTTGGTTGATTCGTTCCACCGTTGGCTGCTCAGGTGTGATGCTCACTCTCACCGGATTGGTTACCATGTTGTTGGCCAGCTCCACCATTTTCGGAGCCATCGTAGCCGAGAAAAAGAGGGTTTGCCGTTTTGCGGGAAGTTTCGCCAGGACCTGGTCAATGGCCGGCATAAATCCCATATCCAACATCCGATCCACTTCATCAAGGATAAATACCTCGACTTCGTTGAGACGAATGTAACCTTGCTGCATCAGGTCGAGCAATCGTCCCGGGGTAGCAATCAAAATATCAACCCCACGGTTCAATGCTTTGACCTGGCTGTATTGATTCACGCCACCATAAACGGTGGTGTAGCTCAATCTCAAAAAACGCCCGTAGTTCTGAATCGCAGCGCCTATTTGAGCCGCTAACTCGCGAGTTGGTGCCAGAATGAGAGCGCGAGGGGTTCCCCGTTGTGGTCTGCGGGAATTACCGGCGAGTTGTTGCAGCAATGGCAATGCAAACGCTGCTGTCTTGCCGGTGCCGGTCTGGGCGGTTCCCATCAAGTCACGCCCCTCAATGAGGTGGGGTATACATTGTTCCTGAATAGGTGTTGGGGTGAGGTACCCGGCTGACACGATTGCACGTTGCAGTTCCGGGATGAGCAAGCTAAAAACGCCCTGAAGGGTTGTTGTTGTCGTTGCTGCTGGTTTGTTTTTAAATGAATCTTGATTCGCACTGGGTGCGTGTACGGTTTGTATCATGTCTTTCCTGGTCCGGGGGTTCTACAAATCTCTACCCGCCGGACGCGTGGAAAAGAAACGGCCGTAATGATCACGGCATTTGGGAAGCTCAGATAACTTTTATCGGCAAGCCTTCCCGGTATAACGCGAAATTCTTCCTGAACTCCGCAAAAGCCGATCTATATACACCGGACCGGTGTTCCATGCAAGATTATTTATTCAAACTTTTGGTAATTGACTCTGAATCAATGCTGAATTGGGGACCGCCTGCTAAAATTAATGGGGTTATACCGGGAAGCTCTGGTGCGGTTTAAGGATGTATTGCGCTGGTCAGGGGGAATAGTAGAATCGACGATTCAATACCGGAAACACCCCCTCAATCAATATCGGCACCGCCCAGCCCCGGTCATTGGAAATACTCATCTGTAAATGTGGTTCGCTAACTTCGCCAGAGTTACCGACGAGACCAAGTACATCCCCTATCTGCACAGAATCGCCGGGTACCGGGGAAATGGATGCCGGCTGAAGGTGTGCCAGAACCAATTCCAAACTATCCCTAAAGTTGATCCGAACAAAATTTCCGAGCGGGTTATTCAGGGTGTCCGGATGACCCAATTTCGCATTTGGTACTGAGTCACACCTGTCAATCATGATACCGTCAATTGGTGAAAAAACCGTGTCCCTAAAAATTTCATGCTGATCCAGGTTACCTGGATTGATGCCACTTGCACGACTTCCCCAGCCGTTCAATTTCACCCAGTCAATCGCCAATCGTTCTGACTGAACCGCTCCGTGATGAATGGGATTGGTAGCGCCATTGCTCCCCCCCTGAGAGATCGCGTAAACTCCCTTGCGCAGTGGCATTTCAACCTGAATCGCGGACGGAATGGGTGGATACCAGCGCCCCAACAGTAACCCCATTAAAAACAACAAACCCAGTATGGTAAGCAAATTCCAACCAACTTTTTTGATCAATGTAAGATGAACCGACTCTTGCGAACTTCCATGGAAAATGGCATACGCGCCAGCAAGCACCAAAATCCCCAACCAGATGCTCCGAAGCTGGAAACCCACCAGAAACCAGGCTGCCCCCATCCAAATCCCCCAGCTCAAAATACCGGTTGCGAGTAGTTTTCGACCCAGACCAAGGTTTCGATTGAGCAATACACTGACGGCCAGAATCGCACCGATCATTGAGGCGATGGCGAGACCATAGTTCAGCATCGCAACACCTTACCCGGGAGTTCTAAATATCAACGGTCGTTTTAAAATCAGGCACCACGCGATGTTTGGTTTGCTGCTCAAAACCATAGGCAATTCTCAGCAGACGCGGTTCACTAAATGCCGCACCAAAAAAACTGATACCAATCGGCAGCCCCAAAATATCCCCGGCCGGGACCGTAATATTGGGATAACCAGCCACTGCAGCGGGTGACGAACTACCACCCTGGAAATGATCCCCGGTGACGTGGTCGGTCAACCAGGCGGGACCGTTACTGGGGGCAATCAAGGCATCCAGATTGTCCTTGATTAATGCTGCATCAATCCCTTCAGGACCAGCCAGCCGTTTTGCCTTTTCGAGTGCAATTTTATATTCCTTCGAATCCAGTGACCCTTTTTTCTGCGCCATTTCCAGCAGATCCTGCCCGAAAAATGGCATTTCTTTAGACGCATTGGTTTTGTTGTATTCAATCAGTTCTTCGAGTGAATGAATCTCCGCCGTTTTATCCAAGCCACCCAGATACTTATTCAGGTCTGCTTTAAATTCATACAGCAGCACTTCAAAAGAAGCCGAACCAAAATCGCCGTAAGTCTTGATTTCTACGGGATCAATGATAACAGCTCCCGCATTTTTCATCACCTCAACGGCTTGCTCCATGATGGTGTCGACACCAGGGTGAAACCCAAAATATTGTCGCGCGATACCAATCCGGGTTCCGTTCAAACCATCCGCTGCTAAAAATTTGACATAATCACCCAATTGCTGGCCACTGCGAGTCACGGTGATTTCATCTGCTGAATCAGCTCCAGTCATCACACCCAACAAATACGCAGCATCTTTGACCGTCCTGGCCATGGGACCAGCCGTATCCTGACTGTGAGCGATGGGAATAATTCCTGACCGGCTCACCAGACCCAACGTGGGTTTAATTCCCACTATCCCATTAATGGAAGCGGGACAAACGACGGAACCGTTGGTTTCGGTACCAACTGCCAACATGGTCATGTTCGCGGCAACCGCAACAGCAGAACCAGAGCTTGAACCACATGGATTTCGGTCAAGAGCGTAGGGATTTTTTGTCTGTCCGCCGCGACCGCTCCAGCCGCTGGACGAAATGTTATCGCGAAAATTCGCCCATTCACTCAGATTGGTTTTCCCAAGTATGACAGCGCCGGCTTCCCGTAATTTCTTCACCAAAAATGCATCGTTATGAGGTTGTGCATTCATTAATGCCAACGAACCGGCCGTTGTTTGCATCTGATCAGCGGTCCCGATATTATCCTTCAGTAAAACCGGAACGCCATGAAGTGGTCCCCGGATCAGACCCTGTTTGCGTTCCGCATCGAGTGCTTCTGCTATGACCAAAGCTTCCGGATTGATTTCAATGACCGCCTTTAATTGCGGTCCGTTCTGGTCTATTTTGGCAATTCGTTCCAGATACATCGCTGTGAGATTGCGCGAATTCAATTTCCCGGATTCAAACAGGGCTTGTATTTCAGAAACCGAGTATTCTGCATATTCAAATGCGTGTGAAACCGGTGTCGGCACAGCCTCTTTCTCATCCTTGCTGCAACTGGCCAGCACTCCCGTGAAACCACCTGCCGCCACCGTGGCTGCGATGACACTTCCCGCCGCACTATACTTTAAAAAGTCCCGACGTTGTACCCGGGATTGTCCACCATTCCGGGATGGTTTTTCATTTGACATGTTATCAATCCTCCCTGATCCGAAGCATGCGCTGTTTGAATGATTGGCGATAAAAATAAAGTGAAATTCGCAATCGAACGAAGCAACAATCTATTTCCAGTCCTCTGAAATTTAAAGCAAACATGACCACGAATTATTCAGTTCTCCCTGGTGCCAGGACCGGCGGTGATTTCGTAATGATCCCATGTTTCATCTGGCGATTGCGCCACCAACTGTCTAAAAATGGTGTGACATGCCAGGCCACCACGCACAGAAAAAATCCGGCGATAATATCAATCACATAATGGTGACGCAGATAGACTGTCGCGATTATCAGCGAAATGCCGATTGGCAGAAATGGCCAGAAAAGTCCTTTGTGAAACCGCCAGGCCATTCCCAGTGTGAGAAATGTGATGGCACAATGCAACGACGGAAACGCACCTCTTGCCGATGACGCGCTGATATGCACCAAGGCCTGGGCGCTATCCGACAGCAACGAGGTCCCTTTGTAAATATTAATCGTGTAAAGATTTGCCAGGGCCAGCCTGGGTGGGGCTGCCGGAAAAAGGATGTATAACAGGTATCCACCATAGTAGCACAAAATCATGGTGAGCATCACGGTCCGAAACTGACGATGCTCCTTTTTGAAATACAACACCAGAACCAAAATTACCGTGATCCAGAAATAATTCATATAGGCCAAGGATAACCAGTCCGTCAGCCAGGGTCGATAAAATTGCTCCGCCCAAACCGTTGGTGAAACCCCGCCAAACATCCATTCGTCAATGGCATTCAGTTGAAAATGAACATCCTGAGGATTCACAAAATGGATTGTGTCATGTAAATTCGTATAAATGAGGATCGCGAATAAAAACGGGGCGATGTCGCGAATGAATTTGAACATCCGTTTCTCCGGGCGATACCACAAAAACCAGTAGAACACGATGAGCAACAGAATGGTGATACCAATTCGCCACAACCCGCCTTCAATTTTTACTGAGCGTTCATGCGGATTCGTATAGAAATAATAGTTCGCCCGGAGCGTGATCAGGATTGAAGGTACGAGGAATACCAGAAAGACAACCTCTTCTATCCTGAGTCCCTGAAATCGTTTAAACCAAAGTCTCACTCTAGATCAATGCTTTCTGACTGTATGGGGCATTAAGGGTGTCATTCCAGGCGGAGTATAGAAGTTTTGGGTGCAAGTCCAAGGGTGAATTAAATTATCCGGCATGTAAAAAATTTTCCAATCGGCGACGGGCCTGTCTCTGAACCTGCTTTTGGAGGAAGTTTGTCCACCCCAGGAAATATCCCGGAACTCCCAAAGCCATACGACTCCACCGCCAAAAATTAAATTGGTCATGATGCTCCATGATCAGCCCCTTCTCAAACCGGAATTGCGCCTGAATGATATTGTGAACCTGATGTTCACCAGCAAATGTGTATGTCGCTTCCCAGTGAGCACTTCCGATTTCATCATCCGCACGGACATCCTTAAATGTGATCACCAGATCGGTGCCGCTTTCGCACAGCATCCGCCACATCCCGCCAATCAACTCAGCACCATATAATTGCGGGAATACGGGATCTGAAAATCGCGCGTTGGGATGGTAACAAATCGCCATCTGCTTACTGTCACGGTTTTGAAATGCTGTATAGAATTTTTGTATGAGGTCAATATGAGGATGCATCATTTACTCCATATTTCCAGCGATCAATCCATCCAGCCGGGTGTGCCGTGCCATTATCAAAACGAATCAAACAGTGATTGAATTTTCCGGTCCCAGACGCACCAGGTGCATGACACCCAAAGCCGCGAAGAGGAAGATAGCGCAACCGATGACAGACCCCAGTCCCACCGCCCAATACGTTTGTTTGGCATTCATGGCTAATGTCCTGGATAACGCGATTCCCGTCCAAACTCCCCCGGCAAATGGAGTCGCGGTAATCGCAACGACCCCCAGCCAGCCGAGAGGTATCAATTTTCGCGTCCAGCGCCCCCCCGCCAACCAGGCTTGCCCTGATTCAAAACGATAACGCAAATTTTGAATCCATTTAAGTTTCGCGAATGAAGCGGAGAAAATCTGGTAAACAACAAACATGAGTGCGAGATCGCAGAGGATGACAATTAAAGCAACACCATAAGCTGTGTAGCCCAATATCAGTCCCAGCGGGAAGGCTGCTTTCTTCCCGAAGAGGAATTGCGCCACCACGATGCTGAGTAAAACTAAAATGCTATGGAGTGGGTTTCTCACCAGCTTCGAATTTTTTAACAATCATGATTCGCTGAATCGCGGTAAAATTCGCGCCAATGGCGAGAAGGATGATCGTAAGTCTTAGAACAATGTCAGTCCCATAAAACATGGCGACAAAAGTGTTGGCAATCGCACCGAGTGAAAGCAGAATGAGTCGTTCCGCCCGCTGCATCATACCCACCACCTCATTCACACCCAGGGATTGTGCCCGCGATCGCGTGTAACTGACCATGATGGAACCTGCCAGCGCTGCAAAACCCCAGTAAAACATGTCCGTGTTGCGGTAATAATTGATGATCCCCAAAAACAATGCGAATTCCACATAGCGGTCCAGGCTCGAATCAATGATGGCGCCAAATTTCGTGGCGCGGTTGTTCATCCGTGCGACCGTTCCGTCAAAGGTGTCCAGTGCCCCGCTCACCAGCAGAAACACACCCGCGGTAAAGCTATGCCCAAACAGGAATGCTCCTGCCGCTACCAATCCCATTAATGATGCCAGCACTGAAATTGTGTTTGGATTCAGATCTTTGATGGGCGTGAGTTTGATGAGAGCCCGCACATAGGAGTAGTAAATTTTGATGATTTTATCGCGTGCACTCATGACTTATTGATACTCGTTGTAATATTCTTGTCCCAGATGGGTGATGGGTTCTTCATTCATCATCCACCGCAGCGTGTTCTTCAATTTGATCAACTGGATAAATAGGTCATGTTCCGGATAAAGATTGGGCGCAACATGGGGTGATTTAAAGTAAAACGACAGCCACTCCTGAATGCCTTTCATGCCGGCACGCTGCGCCAAATCTGCAAACAGAACCAAATCCAGGACAATGGGCGCTGCCAGAATGGAATCGCGACAGAGAAAATCTACCTTGATCTGCATTTTGTAACCCATCCAACCAAAAATGTCAATGTTATCCCAACCCTCTTTTGAATCGCCGCGTGGTGGATAATAGTTTATGCGCACCTTGTGGTACAAATTTTTGTATAACTCCGGATACAGGGTCGGTTGGAAAATATAGTCCAGTGCTCCCTTTTTGGAGACCTCCTTGGTTTTGAAAGACTCCGGATCATCCAGCACTTCACCGTCACGGTTACCTAAAATATTGGTGGAGAACCAGCCATCCACACCCAGCATACGAGCCTTCAACCCCGGTGCTAAAATCGTTTTAATGAGTGTCTGTCCGGTTTTGAAATCCTTACCGGCAATAGGCGCTCCCATTTTATTGGCCAATTCCTGCATGGCCGGAATGTCAACTGTCAGGTTCGGCGCGCCATTGATAAAGGCAATACCTGATTTCAATGCCGCATAGGCGTAGATCATGCTTGACGGGATTTTTGGATCATTATTCCGTAAACCTGCCTCAAATTTTTCCAGGGAACTATGGACATCGCTGGCTTCGATGTAAATTTCCGTGCTCGCTGCCCAAATCATCACTTCCCGGGAGGTTTGATTCAATTTCCGAAACCGCTCAATGTCTTCAATGAGTTGTTCCGCCAGTTCCATTTTATTGGCGCCGGATTTCACATGAGGACCGTCCAGTTTTTTCACATACCGCCGATCAAAAACGGCTTTCATGGGTTTGACAGCCTCCAATGCCGGTCGCGCAGCTTCCAGATCCGCTGGTGACAAAACCTGTGCATTCAGGGCTGATTCGTAACCGTTATCCGGGAATAAATCCCATGCTCCGAAAACCAGATCCTCCAATCTCGCCAGGGGGACAAAATCTTTGATTTTGGGTGTCCGGTTATCGGTTCGTTTCCCCAACCGAATGGTCGCCATCTGGGTTAAGCTACCGAATGGCGCGGTTCGACCTTTGATGATGGCATCCACGCCGGCTATAAAAGTTGTGGATACTGCTCCCAAACCCGGGATTAAAATTCCTAATTTTCCTTCTGGAGACCCAATTTTCATCGCATTACCTATTACCATTAAAGGCATTAAAAATCTTTGGTGCAAACTTGATTGTCATTTGCGAAATATAACCCTGACGCCGCTGCTCGCATGTGGGAATTTTTTTTACTCGTTTGAATCATGTAATGATTCCTTAGCAGCCTCAAACAAGTAGGGCTAAAATTTTTGATGAGCCGCGTGTGGAATTTTAATACCTTTCACCAAGAACAGCGGTGGATGAATCAAAAATGACCATCGTTCGAGTGAAAATTGACCTTCTACATTGTGTAGTCAAGAACTGGAGATTTCGTGAAACGACAAACAATATTTCTGGCAGGCTTCCTCATTTTGACGCTGCAATGTGGTTTCAGTCAGGTGGATGAACAATCAAATTGGTCTTTCGGTGGTAAGTCTAACTTATTGTTTTCTCAACTATCTATGACCAATTGGGCGGCGGGCGGTGAGGATGCCGTTTCAGTCACGGGAGCGCTTAACCTGAATGCCAACTATACCCAGGGAAAGGCGAACTGGGAAAATGGAATGAATTTGGCATACGGACTGCTTCGGCAGGGCAGCGATCCTACCAGAAAAAGCGATGATCGGATCGAGATTTCCTCTAAGTATGGCTATGCCCGTTCCAAATGGTGGTTCTACAGCGGGGAAGCCACCTTCAAAACCCAATTCTCCCCTGGTTATAACCTCCCGGACGATTCAACCATCGTCTCCGATTTCATGGCGCCAGGGTATTTAAGCATGTCCCTGGGTATGGATTACAAAATCGCGGAAAAATTTACGGCCATGTTCTCACCCATTTCCGGCAAGATCACGTTTGTTCAAAACCAGGATCTGGCAAACGCTGGCGCTTTTGGCGTAACCCCGGCGACATACGACTCCACCGGATTAATAATTCAAAATGGGGAAACCAACCGGGCAGAATTTGGTGCCCTGATCAAGATTGGATACAATCGCGTGTTATGGGAAAATGTCGATATGACGACAAAACTCGGCCTCTTCACAAATTATTTTGATAAACCTCAAAATGTGGATGTGAACTGGGAAATGGTGTTGAATCTGAAAGTCAATGAGTACATCTCGACCCATATCAGTGCCCAATTTGTCTATGATGACAACACGCGTTTCCCCAACACAGCCGGAAGGATGGTTGCTAAACCGCAATTTAAAGAGATTCTGGGGGTCGGCTTAAACTATCAGTTCTAGTCCATTTTTCCTTTTCTTCATTTCATTTTCAACAGCCCCTCAAGTATTGCATTAAAGTTGGGATAATTGTGTCCATGAGCACAACACTATAAAGAATAATATGTTATGTATTAAAAAAAGGAAGTGCTAAGATGCGATACACAAAAAATATACGAACCCTGCTAAGCCTTTCAATTGGTTTGGCTGTCATGGCCGGTTGTGATTCAACAAACAGTACACAGGGCGATTTATCAACAGCGAGTTTGAGTTTTCAGGTTCCTGCGAATACCATTATGCAAAAAACGACGGCTGATACATTATTGCGGATTGAATCAGCCAAAATCTATCTCCGGTCGATTCAATTCCACAGTGGATTGGAAGATTCCAGTGAGCACGAGATGATGGATGACGACTCCATCGCGGTAAAAAGCGATCCGATGGTTGTTAACCTGGACTTAACAGGAAACACCAATTCAGTCGTAGTCACCGAGATTCCCAGTGGAACGTACAAACGGGTCAGTTTTCGATTACACAAACCCGAAAATAGTGAAACGGTACTCGACTCGGACTTTGTAGAGGGAACTGGTGGTAACCAACGCTTTTCAGTGGTGGTCCAGGGCAGTTATGACGGGATTAATTTCACGTATAAATCCAGACGGACAGCCAACCAACATGTTGATATTGAGCCGCCAATTGTCATTACAGACACGGTTACCTTTGTGAATGTAACGATGCTGGTGGACGTCAATAGTTGGTTCATGGACAGTGACAGCACGATGCTTAACCCGTCTGATTCATCAAATTTCACCGAGATTGACAACGCGATTGTGCGGTCATTTAAAGCAATCAAAGACAATAACCATAATGGTTGCAGAGATGATGAAGATTAACCAGCAATTCGAACATGCCGTGACATGACATAACAAGTCGGCCGGACCAAGAACTTGATCCGGCCGATTTTTTTGTTTCTCAACCGCAATTTCAAATCCCCACTCACTTCCCTTTATTGTCCGTCCGGCATAACAATTCACGATAATTTCTCTCCGAGAATTTGCTCGGCCGATTATGTTACCCGCCATGTGTATCATCCCTTTAACGCTTGAGATTTATCCATGCTGACGGATCGCGCCGGTGAACTGGCAGCGCTGTTTACTGCCATTTGCTGGACTTTCACCTCCCTGTCTTTCGAAGCGGCTGGAAAGCGCGTGGGTTCGCTCTCCGTGAACCTGATCCGATTGGTGATCGGTTTTGGCTTGCTCAGCTTAACTGCCGGTATTACGCGGGGTTTACCCTGGCCATCAGACGCGACTCAACATGCCTGGATCTGGCTTGCGGCATCCGGTATCGTAGGATTCGTGATCGGTGATTTATTACTTTTCCGTGCCTTTGTCGTGGTCGGATCCCGCATTTCCATG
>Ga0210009_1002368_pt1 | contig 13928 bp, 5 predicted proteins | sample CryGeyCG2114_065_FD_185457 | JGI IMG/M metagenome (GOLD analysis project Ga0210009, IMG submission 185457) | Groundwater microbial communities from aquifer - Crystal Geyser CG12_big_fil_rev_8/21/14_0.65 (SPAdes) (version 2) | ecosystem: Environmental > Aquatic > Deep subsurface > Groundwater ... | reverse complement strand
TTGTTTTAAAATCAGAACACTTTTTCATATTCGTAAACCTCTTTTTTTGTTCAAATTAAAGATAGTTTACATTGTTCTTAAGCCTTACGGCTTAAGGACTCTATATTTTGAACTTTTCTACAAAGCCGATACTTTTATATATCGCTCCCCTTTCCTAGCATAAAGACCCATAGCGGGGTAGGGCAGTCAGGAGTGCCCGTCGGGCTCATATAACTCACTGCGTTCGTATTCTTGGACGCAGGGGTCCAAGAAACCCGAAGGTCGAAGGTTCAAATCCTTCCCCCGCTACGTTTTCCGTCTACATTTTCCGCTGTATTGTGGCGAAGCCACAATGCTCCGTAAGCTTTGCTTACGAGAGTAGCTTCGGAGGTGCGTTTCGTTAAGTTTGCTTGAGCAAACTTAAATCCGCAAAGCGGATTTAGCTCAAGCGCATAGCGCAATGGAAAGCATTTCTACGTAATTGTAAACGATTGAACAGTATCATCCCATTTATCGGGAAGGGCAAGGAACGAAGCGATAGCGAAGATTCTATGCAGAGGGCTCTGTAGAAAGTCGTCGTCTCTGAAGATATATCTCTTATCTTTTAATTGGGCACCCTGACCATGCCCTCTGGTCAGCGTGCGCTTTTTGGCCTCGCCCGACAGATCATAAATCTATGGTGGATCAAAAATAGCAAGGGTAGACAGTGTCCGGACCGCTTTGCGGTCGGGACACTGTCAAGTGGAGATATAAAAATAAATAGGCATAAATTATCAAAACACGACTTTCTACAAAACCCGTGCGAAGACAAAGTTTTAAATAAAACACTTTTTACACTGTGAAATCAACAATGGGGATCCGAAATGAAAGATAAGAGAGATGTGATAGTCATAGGCGCTGGACCAGGTGGTCTTGTCGCTGGCACAAAACTTCAACAAAACGGACTTGACGTGACGATTATTGAGATGTGCGACAAAGTAGGCGGCCTTGCGCAGAGCTGGAAGAACCGGCAGAAACTTAAAAATGGCGAAAGGACAAGAGCCACGATGGAGATTATACATGCTATCCTTGGCATGGACAAAGGTGGTCATACATACAAGCTTCTAGAAGATATGGGCTGCGATATGGAAAATATCGGCAGATTCGAAGCCGCGAAGAAATTCGGCTGTCTAAGGACTCCGCATGACAGCCCACTTGAAGTATTGAATGACATCGATTCAAATCGTAGATATCTGCTTGAAACATTTCCAGAGAAGACAGATGATATCGATAGATTATTTGATGTCCTTAGAAGACTGAATAATCAATTAGTCACAGATAGACAAGACAAAGAATGGAAAAAAAACCTGGAAAATTTCATAGAACCACGTATCGATAATCCCTATCTGAAACTGCCATTCTATCTACTCACAAAACCGACATTGATCAGACACCACAGAAAGACTTTCCAGGAGATAATCTATACATGCACGAAAGATAAAGATCTGCATGCTTGGGGATCGGTATTGTTTGGATATGATGGACTCCCAAACAGCAGGATCTCAGGGACTATGCGTTCTGCGATGCTTCTTGCTTATTTCAACGGCGGCGGGCCGCAGGCTCCTGCTGAACATTCATACCAGGCGATGTTTGATGAGATCGCAAGGACATTTGTTGAAGTGCATGGCGGAGAATTAAGGACACTCTCGCGGATGGAAGAGATAATCGTCGAGGATGGCGCGGTCAAAGGCATCAAGTATCATGATAGAAAAACAAAAGAGACAAAAATACTCTATGCAGACAGAGTGATAATCGCAGGAGATATGAAAAAAGCACTGCTCCCATTAAAAGAACATCTTCCAAAAAAATATTTTAGAAGATTAGAAGAACAGGAGATGTCGATATCACTTATGAGCGTCCATGCGATTGTCGACATGGATCTATCCAGATATAAAGATGAATTGTCATATGCGGCGAATGTCCTCGCGTCATCAAGAGACGCATCAGAGATAGCTGACGGTGATAACTTCCCAGAACATTTTGTTATGTATGTCTCTGTCCCCACCATTCTCCGGCCGGACGCTGGCCTGATGCGTGATGATGCAGACAACCCGACTGATAGATATCATATAGTCGACATTGTCATGCAAAGCCCATCGATCAGCACATGGAATTCTGCAAGATCGATCAGCAAGAAGTTCTACAATGGACAAAAGGACCAATATGCAGAAATGATGCTCCAGATAACAGAAGATATGCTGATACCGGGACTTTGTGGATCAGTGCAGTACAAAGAAGTATATACTGCGAAGACAATCGAGCGTTTCTGCGGCTGTACTGATGGCGCAGTCTATAATTTCGCAGCCACACCAAAGCAGTTCATCCCAAACAGATTCTCACCACAGACACCGATCAAAGGATTATATCTCACTGGTTCGACAGTGATGTCTGCTGGCGTCGGTGGAGCATTCGGTGGCGGCGAAATGACTGTAAGAGATATAGAGAAAGATAAGTAATCTAGAAATACGCAATCCTATATCCAGCCATCTGCAATTCCTTAAGATATGGAAAAAGTATCCCCTGCATGACAGCAGTGCAGTCTTTTGAGACAGCAACATTTCCATCGATTAAGAATATCGGAAAATCGCTGCAGATGCGCGGCCTTTTCTTATCTTTATGGACCATGCACATATTATCGTCTGTCAAAGCCGGGCAATGGCCCTGGAAAAATAATGAGAATTTTCCATCAGCTCCTTTCTCAGGTCTTAAAGCACCATGAGAATGTGTCACAAGATCGAACTCTTCATCAGTTATCTTCATGCTCCCTTTCCTGCAGCAATATGCATGGCATTCATCCATGCAGAAACGGCTTATCTTCTTCTTCGCGCGATTGATCAGTACAGTTGGATCCATAGTCAATCAAAGCTGATAAGCCCGATGATTATATACTAGCCCTTGGTTATAACAACATGATTAGAGTTATTTGTTGATGATAACAACCAATCATGCCAGATGGATCGAAAAAACAATAAAAAAGAATCAAAGAAACAAAAAACGTCTCATTCGATATGCCACTGCGAACCGATAGGACTTGCGAATGCAGAAAGATAATCCATGCGTTTGCTTAGTCCGCCTACAAGAGTCGATCGCATAATCGCGCCGAACTTGAACCGTAGCTCTCCAGAATTATAATAGAATATATGCGTCTCACCTTGAGGTTCAAATGGACCATTGCGAGTGTAAGGGACAAAGATCTCCGCAGTCTCTGCACACGAAAGCAAAGAGACAAGATCTTTTCCTCGATCATCATCAAAACGACACACAGGGAACATCTTTGACGTACGCGGTGCGACTTTCTCTCTTTCCCAAAGCTCATATCTGTCCTCATCTACAAGAAACTTGAACACAAAGGGTGCCCATTGAGCCACGCATTTCCCCATCAGGCATGAGATCTCTTTGTGTGTCTCATAATCTGGATTGAAGAACAGATAATTGTTTCCTTTATTACCCTTGGCAAATCCGCTGCCCATCTCGCAGAGCACTTCCATCAAAGTGCCAGTTTCAAGTTTACATCTAAGCTGGTCATAGAACGGCCATCTTTTATGTGTTATCTCCATTGTTCCATTCTTCAGATGTCCATAGTGGAATACCCCATCCACAAGGTCTGCGTATGTGTCCGGTCTCAAAGCAGTTGTCATAGTCATTCTCCCACTCTCCGAATTATACTGACGAAAATTTGTATAAACGATTTTTGTCATTTCCATCGTACATAGATACGAAAAATAACGATTGTTAATTGCCGCACCTATAAACTTGCGAGAGGGATAATCTCAGTATTTATATAGGTTTCTTATGAAGTATGATAGATCAGACAAACATATCACGTTGCTCCCAAAGACAGATTTATAAGGAAAACCAGCATATCTTAAAATATGAGGCTCGCAGCACTATTCTCCGGTGGAAAGGATTCTATATATGCAGCATACTTAGCCATGCAGAAAGCAGAAGTGGTCTGCCTAGTTACACTAGTCCCGGAGAACAAAGAGAGCTATATGTTCCACACTCCTAATATCGGATGGACAGAGTTGCAGGCAGAAGCGATCGGAATACCACATTTGATCCATCACACAAAAGGCGAGAAAGAGAAAGAGCTTGATGATCTAAAAGACGCGATCATAAAAGCGAAAGAAAAATACCAGATAGACGGCATAGTGACTGGCGCGATCGAATCAGTCTATCAGGCGGCGAGGATACAGAGAATATGTCATGAACTTGGACTTTGGTGCTTCAACCCATTATGGAAAAGAGAACAAGTCGGTTTCTTAAGAGAATTAAATGAGAAAGGATTCAAAGCGGTCATTTCGGGAGTCTTCGCATACCCATTCGACGAGAGCTGGCTTGGAAAAATGATCGATGAGGACGCGATAAAAGAACTAGCCGATCTCCAGAAGAGATACAAGATCAATCCATCCGGAGAAGGCGGTGAGATCGAGACATTTGTGGTGGACGGACCAGTCTTCAAAAAGAAGATTGAGATACTCAGGTCAAAGAAGACATATGATAATTATAATGGATTATTCATAATCGAGGAAGCAGAACTAAGATGATATTGATAATAGATATGTGCTATGAAAAAGACTCTTTATCAAAAGAGGAATTTGTGAGACCGATAATAGATATCGTCAAAGAGTCACACGGATACGAAGTGATCCATTTCACAGAGCACACTGAAGAACATCTTGAGAAAGCGACACATATAATCATGTCTGGTTCTGCATTGATGGACCACACCACATTAAGCCACATAGAGATGTTCGGATGGTTAAAGACAATAAATAAACCGACACTAGCGATATGCGCAGGTATACAGACACTCACGAAATTCTTTGGTGGAGACACATTCCCGCAGTTGAATCTTGGCATGGCACATGTCATGGTCAAAAAAACAGACCCGCTTTTTGGTGATGAAAAAGAGTTCGACGCATTTGAATTACACACAATTGGTATCACATGCCCGAGTGATTTCGATGTGCTCGCGAAAGCCGATGACAGGATCCAGGTGATCAAACATAAAGACCGGCCGCTCTATGGATTTCTGTTCCATCCAGAGGCCAGGAATCCAGATATCTTGAAACGATTTCTTGAACTTTGACAAGGCCAGCTCGTCTGAAAAAAAACATATGTCCATTACAAGATCTAATCTATGGAATTATATTCATAAAATCCAGCAGCAGATCATGGATCGATCACTTGATCTCGACATAGAAATTGACCTGGTCTGTTACACCCATGTACTTCTCGAGTCGGCTTGGGACTTTTATTTCATAATCATATGTTCCAAAACCACCTACAGCATTCTCCACCATCTCGCTCACAAAGACAACATCCTGATTGGTATCGAATTCTCCGCCGCCATCAGATCGGTCCCACAATATGCCTGTCGTGAATGTATATGCTGTTGAATTCACAATTGATACATCATATATTGTGTTTCCAAAAACAGTGATATTCGACAGATTACGCGGGGAACCACCGACGGTCCATGTCTTATTTATAGAATCATTGAAGAAAGACATATTAAAATCGACATCAAGCTCCCAGAAATCATCGTAGACCGGCAGATCCATGAAATCACGACCAAGCGCCTGCAGATATTCCCAGTTCACTGAGCTGTCTGCATCTGCCGCATAGATGTTCCCTGACAGATTCAGGCTTGTCCACTGGAACACTTCATGTGAATCTGAATTAGCGAGACTCACGTTGCCTTTGACTGAACCATAATATGTGTGATATGAAGACACAGCCAGATTCACTGTCGCGTTGTTGTTCGTCTCATCGCTTTCATTTATTGTTCCGTTCAGATGTATAACTGGATCAGCCAAAACCTCAATGAAATGCGTGCCTATCTTAGCAAGCCAGGTCATGTTGACGACAACACTGCCATCGGCACTGATGTTGAATGTCTGATTGTTGCCGATCTGCGTCCCATTGGAATAATTGCCGTCGAAGAACTGCACAGTGATGTTCTCAGCATCCGATCCGCCAGGGACAGATGTATTGAAAGTCGAGCTGTCAAAGCTGCCTGATGCATCGCTCACATCCTCGACATATAGATACACGCCATCCACCAGAGGTTCGCCTGTACCGCCGATGAGATTCCCTATCGTCGCGTTTATCGTTATGTTCTCGCCTTCCACAGGGACAGGATTTGAGAGATGTATATTATCCTTGCTGATAGATAGATCCGGTTCTCCGGTACCACCAGCAGAAGTCACATTGACTATATAAGTGAAATTTCCAGACGCGCCCTTTGTAATCCTGTCAGAAGCGGCCAGTGTCCAATTCAGCTGCCCATCGACAAATGTCCCTCCAGCATTGCTGTAGCCACCAGAGAGATTGTAATATATATCATCTGTTGTATCAACCTGCCAGCTGTCATTGAGACCAAGATGATACATCACGTCATCAGACGCGAAAACCCAGTGGCGGTCGCCATCATTCTCGACATAGAACACCACACGATATGTCCTGCTGGAATTAAGGCCGAAAGTCATATTGAGCCCTGATGCGACCAGTGTGCCGCCTACATGCGTGTCTGCCTGACCAGTCACATCATAGACAGATATCGCAGTCACATTCGGAAGAGTGAAGCCCTTGCCGCCGCCGAAGCTGTCAAACGATGTCACATTGAAGATCGTGTGCGTGCCGTTGTAAGTGGCGTTGTAGTCAGAGCTGTCATTCACCTGCCAATTGAGGCACTGCGCAGAGCCATAGTTCCACGAGAGACAATGGAGGACGACATCCATGGCAGTGATGTTCGGTATCGCGACCACGGCGTTGCCGAATGAGAGATAAGAATCATCGAGCGTGAAGATCGGCGTGATATTCTGCACTGTCCCTGGAAGAGGATATGGATAGCTGTCTATCACCTGCACAGTCAGATTCCTGCTTGTCGAAAGATCAAGCCCACCTACCGTCGATACGATCGGACCGCCAGGGACATCTGTCATCATCATCACATCATAGGTATCTGGATCGAAGACAGATGGTGACAGATATTTGAAGAAAGAACCTATCGCTGTGCCATCCACATCATCAAACGAAGTATCATCTATTATCTGGCCAGTGCTATTCCTGATTGTCACTATCGCGTCCGTCCGGAGTGCCATCGAAGAATCAAAGACATCCACTTCCAGATAAGTGTTGTCATAGACATCACAAGGCCTGTCGATACCCTGCTCATATGATATGTTCACAGACACATAGTCGATCACAAGGAACGCATCATTGAAACCAGTCACATTGATGTCCACCTCGAAACGCGCGCGGATTGTATCTTGATACAAAAAGTCTGAGAAACCACCAGTAAGATTGATCTTTATCCGTGATTCGCGATCATTAGTCGGATACACTTTGATCGAACCGATATCCTGCCAGACCCCTGCGGTGAAATTCCATATCTGTATCAGCTGCGGCCCGTCGACAGTCCCTTCATGCGGATTCGCGAGCGTGCCGCATATAGGGCTGACTTGATTTCCTGAATGACAATAATCAAGCATGATAGTTATCTTAGTGATATTATCTTGTTGGACAGATGAGCCGCTCAAGATGAAAGTATAGTTCATGAATGCATTGGCGCTCACATCTTTTCCACCAGCATATTGATACAGGCTATCCGCTGTGCTAAAAGTATTTGAGAATGTCGTGCTGTTCCAGTTCGCAAGACCAGTGAGACCATATGCATCCGCAAGCTCCATGGAATTATTTATTATGTCATGCGTCGCATTGAATGTCTGGTTCACACGAAGAGAACCAGGAGAAGTCATGTCCACAAGCTCGACCACATATTCAGCCTCGCAGAGTTCGCCAGCCTCAAAGATATCACTTACATCACCAAATGCATCAGCAGCCAGGATCTTTGGGTAGAATGGTACTTTTCCACTGCCATCTTTATATCCGATCTGTATCCAGACATCACCACCCGGAGTGAAATAGCTTCCGGATATATTCACAGACTCAAACTCATCGGGTGTAGTATCATTCAGATTCAATATGGCCTGCGGTATAACAGCATAGTTGACAGTCATGTTCTCATGTGGATCGTCGGTGTCTGTCGCCGTCACATTGTACAGAGCAGATGTAAGACCTATCGGGACAGCCACAAGCGAAGCGCTTATCGAACCATTGATATCAGCAACCTGGCTTAGAGGAAATCCTGGCTGAGATTCTCCCGTGATATTGATCACATCGATAGTGACATTCTGGAACCGATCCCAATATCGGCCTGTGATATAGACCATGTCACCATTGACATATTCATCGCTGTCGGTCATGATATAAGCGGAGACGATCTCAAATGCCGCTGAAGCATTCAGGTTAGGGTAAAGATTGTCAGATATGTTGATCGTGTAATTCCCATCAGACAGGCCAGAGACGATGAAGCTGTCATTGAACCAGCCTGTGGCATTCGAGCTTATGTTCTTTTGATAGCCTGCGACAGGAACACCGGTATCGTTATTGTAGACAACAATTGTCACGTTCCCGCTGTTGTCATCGCTCACACCATATCCAGTGATATTCACAGATATATCCTCGCCATCTTTGTACCATGGATACTGGACAGAGACGCTCACATTCCTTTTCACGACTGTGAATGTGAAGGTATCGATCTTGCTTGGGTTCTCAAGCTGCTCACCAGAGATGATGTATGTCCCAAGCGCTGCCCCATAATTTATCTGGTAAGATGTATTGATATGCCCGGTCGTGTTGACAGTGAGGTTTATCGGGACAAATAATAAGCTTCCGCCAGGCCCGGTGATGTTATAGCTCACATTTCCTGGAGCATCCCAGTTATAACCAGATATATTTATCCAGTCCCCCTGCACGACGACTTCCTTGTCGGCTTCGATGACTGAATTCACGATCTCGAATGTCGTGATATTGGAACGCGAAAAGTCAGTCGTGTCAGTCATGTTGAGAGTATATGTGCCAAGTGCCTGGCCAGGCTGCACAAGCCAGGTGAAGTTTATCCTTCCGAAATGGTCCGAAGTGTAATTAGCAGGGAATCCAGTGACGATCCCGTCAGTGGAATTGAATATCCATGCACTCACGTTCACTTCGAGATCGAACCCAGTACCATTCCCATACACAGTCTCACCTTCGACATAGTTCTCCTTGTCGACAAACACATACGGCTGGTCAAGCAGTATGAACTGCGCATGCTCTGTCGAATTAATGTTTCCGGAGGTGTCATTTGCAAGGATAGTCAGATTGTATCTGCCTGGGTCGCTTACGTTTGTGAATGAGCCATTGAATATCACTTTAGTCCTGTTCTTAAGTGTGATGATTCTTGTGTTTCCCTCCCAACTGACATTTACAAGAACTTTATCTATCTGGTAATTATCTGTAACGATGGCGCTGACATTTATCGGTTTTCCGGTAGCATGCTTCGAGCCACCAGATGGGAATATCTCCGACACGCCTGGCGTCCTGTTATCGACAACTTCGATAAGATGTGATTCATTCACACCGGAATAATTGCCATCATCTGGAAAGTTCAACGTGATGTTAAATATGCCAACAACATCCATCTGCGCCAGGTTCTCGATAGAACCAGTGCCATTGTCGATCATCACACCATCCATGAACAGCTTTATATATCCGCTGGCAGGCGTGATTACCATACCAGTCATGTTGACCCAGCCCCATACTTCGACAGTGATATTGTCATCAGTCCCGTTGAATGTCAGGTTCACGATAGTAGAACCACCCACCACCTCATACACATAAAGATCAGTCTGATTTTTGTTGCCGCTTGAATCATTCGCATGCATGCGCCAGAAGTAAGTGCCTGGCACAATGCCAGTGTAATTATATTCATATACATCAGTGCTGGAATTGATTGTATGATTCGCCCATGCGCCAGAGAAATCATGTTCGATCCAGACAGTGTCCAGCAGGAAATTGTCTGACCATGTCATGTTGAAATACGACACTGTGCCAGGGACATATATCAACGGACTTGGTGGCGCAGAACTGTTGGCTGTCCAGTTCGGCGCGATTGTATCATTGATGTTGAAGTAACCGGATTCAGTGTCATTTATGTTTCCCCAGGTATCATTTGCATAGATAGTGAAATCGAACCTGCCAAGCAGACTTGATGTATCATAGAATGTGGCATTGAATATTCCATCTGCATCTGTATCAGTCATCGTCAGGTTGAGACGTGTCCCGTTATTGTATGTCACTTCAGCATACACATCACCGACACTGACATCATCAGAGACATTGATTGATATGTTGATGATAGCAGAAAGATTGAAGCTAGTGCCGTCTAGCGGCATCAGATCAAGCACAGACGGAGGCGTGTTGTCAAATTCCATACATTCAAAGTACACTTCTTCACCGACATATTCCAGAGTCGGCTCAGGATACACATACTGCCGCATCTGTTTCCAGGTCCATAGCTGTGTCTCGTCGTTGTCTGTGAATGATTTCTCTGTATATGCATAGACTGGCTTGTCGCACTCCATGTACCATCCTCCTGAGAGATAAGCGTTGTCGTTTCCGGTGTCGAACCCTATGCGGTTCACATCGCTTCTCGATCCTCCTGTGAGAGAGTTGTCAAGCGACCCACCATTATCATAGATGTCACAAGTGGTATCTGGAAACGGCGCCGCGACAACTACGTATTGTGTCGCGATGGATGAACCGAACAGACGTCCAAGCTCCACTTGCGGAAGGAATGTTGTCGATTCGCGGCCGTCGCTGTCTGCAAGCTGAGTGACGCCTATCGGTCCGTCGCCGTATATCCTATAGGCGCCGCCTGCGCCATCACTCCCGAGATTTGTCCTGGATCCAGCGTCATTGCTGCCGAGAGTAAGATCACTTCCGCTATGACCAGTGTTGTTTATCCAATGCACATTACCGCCAGATGGACCATTACCATATGTCATCGCGGCTGAAGGCACGCCATAAAGATATTCTGTCGTCGGATGATAGAACAGGAACGAATCCCCGTTCGGCGTGCCCGCGCTCTGCGAATACCCTTGCACATAGATCGGGATGTCGCTTGAGACCCGCACAGCATTCGCATTTGTTATATCTTTTGCGAGGATCGTGCCGGTGTCATCGACAAGGATATTTGTCGGCGATATTCCGCCATCATAGACTGTAACATTGGCTGTCCCGAATGGAGACAGGAGCGCGAAGAAATTCGTATCTCTGTTGGACTGGTAATAGAACTCCCGGCTCGCCCATGATGCCGGCGAGATAGTGTCGGTCGCATCGACAGCGGTGTCAGCCTGGAACAGCGCTTTTGCTGAGATGGCTGTGCCAAGCGACACAGAAGACAATGTCGATATCCCCTGGAATGCCAGATCTCTTGAAATCGAACCATCAGTGATCGTATTGTCGTTCGCAAGGCTGATTACGCTGAGCGCGGTCGATGCCATGAGGTCTGTTACCACATAGCCGACTGTGCGCGGCTCTGAATATGTGAAAGTGAGTGTCTCCTCGCTCATCGCGGGAACAGTGTCGTTGCCATAATACATCAGGACATATTCTTCGGAATCTGCAGGCATAGATTCAATCTGGACCCAAATCATTGTATCTGTCTGGTCGCAGCCCTTCCCTGTGCTGTTCTCTATGAAATACGAAAGCGCATCCAGATCAGAATCAATGAAACGCATGTCACGGCAGTCTGGTTCCATGTGGCCTGATGCGATCAATGCGGCAGTGTCGATAGTGATATTCACGACATATTCATAGAGGTCGTCACCGCTGTTCTCATATACATAGAACCCCTGCCTGTATGGATAGCTCTTGTTCCACCACGGCATTATCTCAAATGAGACATTGGAGAATAGAAGCCCAGGAAGTGTCTGGTCAGATGTATCGATCATGTATGTGCCATTGCAATAATCTGTCGTGTTGAATATATCATCCAGGATATTTCCAGAGCCATCAGCAGATATGGTCTTTGGATATCCAAGCGCGTTCTTCTGCTGTTGCTGGCTTGTGAGGTTCAGTGTGACATCACCAAAGGCAGTATAATAACTCCCGTTTATATTCACTAACATATCATTGCTATAATACTTATGCTCCGTCTGCAATGTCGCCTTCAAAGACACAGTGAAAGTCAGATTTATCTCATCATAAGAATCTCCGTCCTTGAATATCTGCATCTCAAATTGCTCGACTGTCCCGCCAGGGAATGGCGCTTGGATATCATAAGACAGAATGCCGCCCGGATTAGAGTTTGTCGAATCTGTCGATACCACATGGCCTGTAGAGTTGCGCACTGTGATGTTCACAAGAGTCGACCGATCCCAATACGTGCCTGTGATGTGTATCGTGTCTCCTGTGCTATAAGACGATGAATCGATCGCGGCACTGACATTTACTATCTGGAATGTGGTCACGTTAGAGAGTGATGGATAATCCTGGTCAGTCACATTGACTGAATAATTCCCTGGCAAAAGCCCGGTGACGGTATGTGTGTGATTCACAGCACCGCTCGCATTCGAACCCATATTGATCGGATAGCCGCCAAGCGGTATGCCTGTGTCATTGTCATAGATCGTCAGGTTCACACCATTGACAGAATTGTTGATAGAAAAACCAGTCCCGACAACAAAGATATCATCACCGTTTTTATACCAAGAGTAATCTGTGGTCACAGCCACTGGTCGCGCCATCACGATAAACACAAAGTCATCCTGTTTTCCAGGGGTCTCGACATCGAAAGCGCTGATCGTGCAGTTGCCTAGTGTGCCATTGTAATCGATGAAATATGTGGCATTCACATTTCCAGTCTCATTCGCGACAAGAACGACCTGTCCATATATGATGCTGCCGTATGGATCGGTTATATTGAGAGTCACATTATCATTTGCAGTCCATGAGCGGCCTATTATGTACATCCTGCTTCCTTGGATATATACATCATCGCCTGATCCAGCATACTGCTGCGTCTCGATGATCGCGCTCACGATCTCGAATGTCGTCTCTTTTGAATAGCTTGAATTTGTGTTGTCTGTCGCGTTCACAGTGTACACTCCAAGCGATTGATCAACAGGGATATGCCAGGAATCATTCATTCCGCCAGTGGCGTTTGAGACCACTTTACGCGGAAACGCAGTGATGTTCACGATGTCGCCAGTCGAATTGAAGACAGTCACTGTGACGTTCTTGTATTCAGAATATCCTTCACCGAATATGAATACAGTATCATTTACGATGTAATCCGACCGATCAGTGTACAAGGTGACATTTTCACGGAAGATCGTGAATGCGCCGGTCTCGGTCTGGTTGATATTCCCTTGCGTGTCATTCGCGAAGATCAAGATGTCATATTGACCAATCGACGATGTGCCGGTAAAAGAGGCGTTATAGATCCCGCCTGTCCCGAAACTGACAAGAGTCAGGTTGGCTTGCGTGCTGTCCGGCCGTGTGACCATCGCGATCACCCGGCTTACATTTGTCGCATCTGTGACATTAGCGCTTATCATCACAGGTGTGAATCTGGCAGATGTATCCGGTGTGGCATCCACCTGGACAACTGTTGGTGGTATTATATCGAAAATCCTGCACGCGACAAGTGACCTGTCAAATCCGATATCATCAAGCTGTATCAATCCTGAATCTGCCGCGCCGTTGCCGGTGATCTCCGCAGTCAGGTATATCCGGCGTCCGACGTATTTCGTTATATCGATAGATATGTTCTGCGGGTCGCACCTTGGGTCATCAGACGTGTCTCCAAGTATATCATCATTGAAGCATGTACCAGTATATGCTGGTGTGATTGCGATGCTTGTTGTGTAGAGCTCCCATATGAGTTCATCGTCTGCGATGTTGCTGTCAGTCGAAGTGACTGTATCATTGTCATGGTCGAGCCATACCCCCCAGAACAATCCTTCTTGGAGCGTGTTCGCTGTGGTAGAGTTAAGGGTTCCATCATACCTGTTTCC
>Ga0210009_1002362_pt1 | contig 13957 bp, 9 predicted proteins | sample CryGeyCG2114_065_FD_185457 | JGI IMG/M metagenome (GOLD analysis project Ga0210009, IMG submission 185457) | Groundwater microbial communities from aquifer - Crystal Geyser CG12_big_fil_rev_8/21/14_0.65 (SPAdes) (version 2) | ecosystem: Environmental > Aquatic > Deep subsurface > Groundwater ... | reverse complement strand
AAATTGACGGAGCAGTAATAAAAGTAAATTCGATTCAACAACAAAAAATTATTGGCAGTATTGCTAAATCTCCTAAATGGGCAGTCTCTTATAAATTTAAAGCAAAGCAAGAGTTTACAAGAATTAAAAAGATAATTTGGCAGGTCGGTAGAACAGGCGCAATTACTCCTGTTGCAGAAATGGACCCTGTATTTCTAGCCGGCTCAACAGTTAGCAGGGCAACACTGCACAACATTGAAGAAATAAACAGAAAAGATATTAGAGAAGGCGATAAAGTTATTTTGGAGAAAGGTGGAGACGTAATACCAAAAGTTATTTCTGTTATTAAAGAAGAAAGACCTGCAAAAACAAAAAAAGTTCTACCTCCTGATGTTTGTCCTGTTTGCAAAAGCAAGGTTTTTAAACCGGAAGAAGAAGTTGCAATCTATTGCGTAAATAGTGAATGTCCAGAGCAGACCAAAGGAAAATTAATTCATTTTGTATCACGCGGAGCTATGGATATTGAGGGATTGGGAGAAGCATTTATTGATCTATTTGTTGAAGAAAAACTTATCTATAATTTTGATGATATATATACTTTAAAAAATAAAAGAGAAAAACTCATATCAATCCAAAGATTGGGAGAAAAAAGCGTAGATAATTTATTAAATGCGATTGAAGAAAGTAAGAAAAAACCTTTTAATAAAGTTCTTTTTGCTTTAGGAATAAGATATGTTGGAAGTGGTGCTGCAAAAAAACTTGCAGAATATTTTTTAAATATAGAAAATTTAATTAAAGCAAATGAAGAAGAAATATCATCAATTCCGGAAATTGGACCGAGTATAAGTTCTAGTGTAAAAAATTATTTTAATAATAAGCAAAACGTAAAGATTGTAAATAATCTAACTAAGCACGGATTAAATTTTAAAGAAACAAAAAAGGTAATTAAAGAATCATTCTTTACCGGAAAAACTTTTGTAATTACCGGCACATTGTCTGATTACTCCAGAGAAGAAGCTGGTGATGAAATCACTTCCAGAGGTGGAAAGGTAACCTCAAGTGTTAGTAAAAACACTGATTATTTATTGTGCGGAGAAAGTCCTGGTTCAAAATTAAAAAAAGCAGAATCACTTGGTGTGAATATTTTAAAAGAAAATGAATTTAAAAAACAACTTGGTATCTAATTTGTCAATTGCTGATTTTTTTAAATCAATAGTTGCTCAATATAAAGTTAACCAAAGCGTTAAACAGCAATCTTATGAAGGTATGGACTTTTCCTCCAAATTAAAGAGTGCAAACTCTATAATTGTGTTGATGCCGGAGGAAGAAGTGGATTTTCATCATTCAATTAGTGTATTGGAATATTTGAATTCACAATCAAAACATACTACTATAATGACAAGGGATTACAGAGTAAGTTTAATAAATCCTAAATTAAGACAAAATTTAATAGAGTATGAAATTAGAGATATTAGCAAAATAAAATTGCCCACAAAAAAATTATTAACTAAATTGAGTGAAAAGAACTTTGATGTAGTTATAGATTTAAACAGAAAAGAAAATTTATTTTTTAGTTATGTTGTTTTAAAAATAAAATCCAAATTAAAAATTGGATTTGAGAAGAAAAACTCAGATAAATTTTATAACTTTCAATTAGCTTTTAATGGTAAAGAACCGGAAGAAGCTTATAAATATTTAGTAAATTGTTTACAAATGTTTTAAGGATATATAATGAATTTTGAAATAAAGAAAATCGATGATATTACCATTTTCAAACTAAATGAAAATCGTTTAGATACAAATATTTCTGGACTTGTAAAAGGTGAATTTACTATGCTGTTAAAGGTAGAAGAAGCCAAAAAATTTATTATAGATCTTAGCCAGGTTGAATCTTGCGATAGTTCAGGATTGAGTTCAATACTAGTAGCAAATAGAATACTGAACTCATCAGGCGGAGAAATGAGACTTGCTGCTCCCTCAGAAAAAGTCTATTCTTTGATAAAAATAACACAACTTGAACGAGTTTTAAGAGTTTGCGATACTATTGAGGATGCTATTGCAGAACTGAAAAAATCTTAGGTCTTTTCTTGTCATCCCTGCCAATTGATTATATAATTATTGTTATTTACTTAATAACAATTGCAGTATTTGGTATAATTTCAGGCGGTAAACAAAAAACAACAAGCGATTATTTCTCCGGCTCTAAAACTATTCCCTGGTGGGCAGTTTGTTTTTCAATTGTTGCAGCTGAAACCAGTACTTTAACATTTATTTCAATTCCGGGTCTTGCTTATTTAACCAATCTGAATTTTTTACAGATCACTTTTGGGTTTTTATTAGGCAGGATAGTTGTTGCTTATGTATTTCTTCCAGCTTATGATAAAGGTGGTCTTAAAACAGCTTACACTTACTTAGAAGATAGGTTCGGGAAGAAAACGAGATCATATGCGTCTGTAGTTTTTTTGTTCACCAGAACTGCCGCTGATGGTGTAAGACTTTTTGCCACAGCTATTCCATTAAAACTAATGTTGGATATTTCATATCCGACCGCAATAATTATTATAGCTGTTTTCTCCTTAATATATACTTATACAGGGGGATTAAAAGGGATTATTTGGGTGGATGTTATACAGATGTTTATTTATCTGGGTGGATCTGTTTTAGCAGGTATATTTATTTTAAATCTTCTGCCAAACGGATTTGAAAGTGTTATTAATGCTGCCAATAGTGCAGATAAATTCAGCGTTATCAATTTAGGATTTTCAGATGGAATAAAAAACTTTTTTGGCCAGCCATATACTTTATTGGGAGGTATTTTGGGCGGTATGTTCCTCTCAATGGCTTCTCACGGAACAGATCAGTTGATAGTTCAAAGATTATTTGCAACAAAGAATTTAAGGGACAGCCAAAAAGCTGTAATAGGAAGCGGAGTAATAATAGTAATTCAATTTGCAATATTTTTGATTTTGGGAGTAATGCTTTATGCCTATTATGGCACAATAAATGTAAAATCTGACGAAATATTTCCTTTGTTTATTATTAAAGTTCTCCCTGTTGGAGTTACCGGAATAATTATCGCCGGATTGTTTGCAGCTGCTATGTCAACCTTAGCCGCATCAATGAGCTCGCTCTCATCATCTACAGTTTTAGATCTATATCTTCCTTTTACAAAGAAAAAATTAGACGAAAAGAAAAAATTAAAATATTCAAGATTAGTTACTGTCTTTTGGGCAGTACTATTAATCATTGCTGCAATATTTTTTATGGAAACATCAAAAGCTGTTGTTGAAATTGCATTAAGTATAGCTTCCTTTACTTACGGAGGGCTTTTAGGCACATTCCTTTTGGGAATATTTGTTAAAAATGCTAAACAGAGCTCAGCACTGTTTGGTTTTTCAATGGGAATTGTAACTATGATATTAGTAATTTCATTTCATTTAGTTGCCTGGACATGGTTTACATTAATTGGAGTAACTGCAACAATAATTTTTGGAAAATTATTTATACGCTTACAGCGTAAATAATAAATATTTAAAATTTTTTTGAAATTAATTTTTGTAATTCAAAAAATTTTTTTTACATTGCCCTCAACCTTTTTGAACGATTAATCTTTTTTATTAATGAAACAACTGAACCTAACTTTTTTAAATGATCTAAATCTTCAACTAAGGCACAACTCCTGGGACTTCCAAAATTTTGACATACCTAACTTCAAACCCGAAAGTAAACATAAGTTTATAACTTTAGCACCAAGCACCGAAAAAAAAAATAGAGAAAAAAGAAAAAGAAAAAATTCAAAGTAATTCTATTCTAAATTTCATTTAATGATTTACTTATTTAAAGGTTGATATTTGCAAACTCTGGATTATGCAATAATAGCAGTATATTTTGTGATTTCTTTCGGAATTGCGATATATTATTACAAAAGAGCCAGTAAAGACATAAATGAGTTTTTCCTTTCGGGCAGAAACCTTCCTTGGTTTTTAGCAGGTCTTTCTATGGTTGCAACAACTTTTGCTGCCGATACCCCGCTTGCCGTAACCGAATTAGTAACAAAAAACGGAATTGCGGGGAACTGGCTTTGGTGGAATTTTGCATTCGGTGGAATGTTAACGGTTTTCTTTTTTGCAAAGCTTTGGCGAAGAGCAGGAATTATGACGGAAGTAGAGTTTGCCGAAATAAGGTATTCAGGAAAACCCGCAAAATTTTTAAGAGGTTTTCGTGCTTTGTATCTGGGTCTGTTTATGAATCTTATCATAATGGGCTGGGTAAATAAAGCAATGGCAACTATACTTACCGGAATGTTCGGTATACCCGAGAGTGAAGTTTTATTTTATGTTTTTGGCTGTATGGTTGTGGTTGCTGTTTACTCTGCAATTTCTGGCTTGTGGGGAGTTGTTGTAACTGATGCTTTTCAATTTTTTATAGCAATGGGTGGTAGTATTTTACTTGCAGTGTTTGTTCTGTCATCTTCTCAAGTTGGTGGGATTTCCGGTTTACAGGAAAAATTACCAAAATTTGTTTTTGATTTCTTTCCAAATATTACTGATGTCTCATCACTGGGTGGAGCTTTTTCTTTAACTGTAGCTTCGTTTTTAGCATATATTGGAATAATTTGGTGGGCATCCTGGTATCCAGGTGCTGAACCGGGAGGCGGTGGTTATGTTGCTCAAAGAATGATGTCAGCCAAAAATGAAAAGCATTCTTTATTTGCAACTTTATTTTTTCAAATTACTCATTATGCTGTTCGTCCTTGGCCCTGGATACTTGTTGGACTTTGTACCTTGATTCTTTATCCGGATTTAGCCATTGACAACAAAGGCATTGGTTATGTATATGCAATGAGAGATTTTTTACCGATAGGAATAAAAGGACTTTTAGTTGCAGCTTTTTTTGCGGCTTATATGAGTACCATTGCAACTCAACTTAACTGGGGTACTTCATATATGATTAATGATTTTTATAATAGATTTATTAAAAAAGATAAAGAAGAAAAACACTATGTAAATATCTCCCGCATAGCAACAATTTTACTTATGATTATATCAGTATTTGTAACTTTATTTATCAGTAGGATTTCCGGTGCCTGGCAGTTTATTATGGAATGCGGTGCAGGGCTTGGTTCTGTATTAATTTTAAGATGGTTTTGGTGGAGGATAAATGCATGGTCAGAAATTTCTGCGATGATAACACCTTTTATTGTATATCCTATTTTAAAATATTATGGAATTGAATTTCCAAATACTCTTTTTTATCTGGTAACTATTACAACAATAGTGTGGATAATAGTTACTTTTTTGACAAAACCAACAGACGAAGAAACTCTGATCAATTTTTATAAGAAAAATCATCCGGGCGGATTTCTTTGGAAAAAAATATCTGATAAATTACCAAATGTAGAAGGAGACAAGGGATTTTTACAAATGTTTGTAAACTGGTTTGCCGGAGTAATTCTGGTTTACTCAATGTTATTTGGTAGCGGTAGTTTGATTTTTGGTGATATTAAGATGTTTTTAACATATCTGCTTATTGCTATTATTTGTACAGCAATTATTATTTATAACCTATCTAAGATCGGCTGGTCAAAAATTATTAAATAACCGCAAATTATTATTATAAAAATATTACATTTAATTAGTTATATTTATTTTAAAATGTATTAGAAACTATATGGTTGAATTAGATAAATTAAAAGAGAAAGACAGCATTAAAATTAAATTTTTTATTGGACTGCTTACTGTTCTATTAATAATGTTCATGTTCCCAAAAGGAGAATCAATAGAGTCAGAAGTGTCTGTTGGTTCTATCTGGACCCAAAATGATTTGATTGCAGATTTCAGCTATCCTGTTAAAAAAGAAATTTCATTGTATAATGATGAGATAAGCAGGATGGAAAACCGTGTTTATCCTGTATTTATAGAAAATAAAAATGCTGTTCAAGAAGTTGTTAAATCTTTGCAGGATTATAATAAATGGTTTACGGCTAGTTTAGACAGCAGTCTAAGACAAGATTCAAGTTTAGTAAATAATTCATTTCTAACTTTATCATCTTTTAAAACATTTAGAGAAATAAGAAAAAAAGAAATTGAAGGCTCAGGTATTACTGGTAATTCTTTAAGACAGCTTTTCATAATTTCACAAAATCTATTAACTGATCTGACTAGAATAGGTGTATTGAATGAAATTCCTTCAAAAGGTAACAAAGACAGTATTGCAATAAGGGATAAGAATTTTGATAAAATAATTCCGATAAAAAATTATTATTCTATACCAAATGGAAGAAATTATTTAATAGAGAGATTATCAAAGATCCCACTGCAGGAACCAATAAGAACAGCTTTGTTTGAATATATAAATGAATTTATTACTCCAACATTAATATATCAGGCAGATTTAACAGATAAAGAAATTACCCAAGCGAAAAACAATGTTTCAAAATACAGTGATATTGTAAATGAAAATGAAAGAATTGTAGGAACACACGATAGGATTACAAAGGAAGTTAAGGCAAAAATAGATTCTTACAGAGAAGCTAAAGGAGAAATACTTGGTAAAGATAAAGTCTTTCTCCAATTTGTTGGCAAGTTTCTTCACATTGCATTTATTATAGCGATGCTGATAATATATCTTTTCCTTTTTAGGAAGAGAATATTTTATGATAATCAGAAAATATTTTTACTCAGCATTAACTTAGTTTTTCTTTCTTTTATAACTTATTTGATAAACCAAATAACAATAGCAGCACCTTTACAATTTCTTATATTTATTCCTGCTGCATCAATGTTGCTCACAATTATTTTTGATTCCAGAGTTGGGTTCTATACTACAGTTGCATTAACATTAATTACAGGCGCATTAAGAGGAAACGATTATTCCTTTATGGCAACAAATCTGTTTGCCGGAACTTTAGCTGTATATACAGTAAGAGATATCAAAAACAGAACCCAAATATTCCGTTCTTTTCAATTTATTTTGATAGCATATATAACATCTATTTTAGCTTTTGGTTTTGAACGGTTCGCTTATTGGCAAACTTTATTTATTGAGTTTGCTTTTGCAGGTACTAATGCATTAATAAGTCCGGTTTTAACTTATGGACTTTTAATTTTCTTTGAAAGATTTTTTGCAATAACAACTGATCTGACATTACTTGAACTATCTAATTTTGAACGACCACTTTTAAAAGAACTTGCATCTAAAACTCCGGGAACATTCAGTCACTCAATGACGATAGGCACACTTGTTGAAAATGCATCCGAAAAAATAGGAGCTAATCCTCTTTTGGCCAGAGTAGGTGCTTATTATCACGATATCGGAAAAACTCTTTCACCTCAAGCGTTTGTAGAGAATCAATTAAGTAATGATAATATTCACGAAAGTGTTTCACCTGAAGAAAGTGTTGCAATGATATTAAAGCACATTGAAGAAGGAATAAAATTAGCTAAAGAAAATAATCTTCCGCAGGAAATTATTGATTTTATACCGATGCATCATGGAACAATGGTTATGAATTTCTTCTATGAAAAAGCTAAAAAACTTTATGGAGAAGAAAAGGTTGATATAAATGATTATCGTTATAAAGGACCTAAACCAAATACAAAAGAAACAGCAATTCTTATGCTTGCAGATGGATGTGAGTCAGCTACAAGGGCAATGAAGGATGCTGAAAAACCAAAAATAGAAAATTTAATAGATAATTTGATCAAAGCAAGAATTGACGATCTTCAATTAAATGAATCACCTCTAACATTTTCTGATATAGCAAAAATTAAAGAAAGTTTTAAAAGTGTTCTTGTCGGACAGCACCATAAAAGAATTAGATATCCAAAACAAGAACAAATGGAAAACGGAAAAGATCAGTAATAAGATGAAAGATGAATATATTTTTGAAGGAATATTTAAGTGTTTTAAAATTAGAAAAAAATCTATCTGAAAACACAATTCAATCATATAGAAATGATATAACCTGCTTTCTTAACTTTTTAGAAGAAGATAATATTACCGATCCCGATGAAATTAAACAAAATAATATTGTTGCATTCTTTAAATCTTTAAAAGACACTGGACTTACAAGCCGTTCTGCTTCCAGATATCACTCAGCTATAAAAGGTTTTTTTAAATATCTTTTTGTTAGTAAATACATAAAAGAAAGTCCAATTGAAAAAGTATCACCACCAAAGTTATCTAAAAATCTTCCTTCTGTTTTAAGTGTAAATGAAATTGAAATGATCTTATCAAAACCAGATGTAAATGATAAATTAGGATTAAGGGACAAAGCAACATTAGAACTACTTTATGCTTGTGGAATTAGAGTATCAGAATTAATTAATTTAAAAATATCCAGTCTTTTTTTTTCTGAGGAAGTAATCAGAGTTTTTGGTAAAGGTTCAAAAGAAAGAATTGTTCCAATTGGTTCAAGTGCTGTTAAATGGATAAATGAATATTTATCCAAAAGCAGACCATTGTTGGAAAAAAAGATGAAAAGTGAGAATTATCTTTTTTTAAATACAAGAGGTACAAAATTATCACGAATGAGTATCTGGAAAATTGTTGATAAATATGTTAAAGAAGCGGGAATAAAAAGTGATGTTCATCCACATACTTTCCGTCATTCCTTTGCAACTCATTTACTCGAAGGCGGTGCCGATCTAAGAGCTGTGCAAGAAATGCTGGGACATTCCGATATTTCCACAACTCAAATTTATACACATATTGACAGAGAATATATTAAACAAATGCACAAAGATTTTCATCCAAGAGGTTAAATTTGCCTGATATACAAGTAAGCCAAAAACTGATTTCATTTTTAACATTCATTCCTATGTTCATTATTTCAATTACTGTTCATGAATTTGCACATGCTTTCTTTGCACATAAATTAGGTGATGACACAGCAAAAAATGAAGGGAGATATTCACTTAATCCTCTTAAACATATTGATCTTGTAGGTACTATCATTTTACCAATTGCTTCTTTTGTTTCAGGATTTGCTCTTATTGGTTGGGCAAAACCAGTGCCAATAAATAGAAATAATTTTAAAAATGTTTTGAAAGATGATGCTCTTGTTTCATTTGCCGGACCGCTTTCAAATTTTATTTTGGCAATTTTGTTCTTTATTTTTTTTGTAATTGTATATAATTCTAATAACGGTAATAATGAGTTGATTTTATCTTTGCTTTGGTATGGAGTGTTTTTTAATGTTTTTCTCTGCTTGTTTAATTTAATTCCTATACCTCCTTTGGACGGCTCTCACATTTTATTCGATCTGTTCCCAAATAAATATACAGCCGCATTATTTAAGTTTGGTCTTTATGGATCTTTATTGTTATTGTTTTTTATTTACAGTCCGTTGTGGAGCTATTTTATGGGGCTTGTAAGCTGGGTTCTAAATATTTTCTTAAAGGTCGGAAATATACAATAATATGCATATCAAGTATTTAAAAATTGGTTTACTCTTATTTATTTTAGTTCTTGGATGCAATGAATCCCGTAATAAAAAAACATTTATTGATAAAAAAATATTTAATACTAAAGACAAGCAAATAAAAGAATTCTATTTTGTTGCAAAAGATCGAGAAAGATTTGATATATATAAATATAATTTTGAAGAGAAGAATTCAAAAAGATTTTGGACAGACATAAAAGAGAAAGTTATTGTATTAAGTTATTCCCCGGATCTCAAAAATCTTTACTTTGTTACATCTAAATATTTTGGAATAAGAAGTACGCTTACATATATAAAAAGAATTAAATTATATAAAATTGACTTAAAATCTGAAAAAATTTCTTTAATTGATACTCTAATAAACGGAACACAATTAAATGCGGATTGGATCAGTAATAATGCATTTCAGGTTGTTATAAATGTAAGAGATCTACAAGTTTCTGAGTATATTAATAAAAATACGTTTGTATATAATAGTGTGGGTAAAAAATTATTATCTAAGACGGAGACAATCAATTTTATAAAAGATGGATATCCTTTACCTGTAATAAAAGAACCGGTAGAGAAATCTTTTAAAGATTACGAATTGAAGATTCATAAAGAAAACAATGATTCTCTTTTCATATTTAATAATCAAACATCTGAATCATATTTTATAACTAATTTGAATAATTATAAATTAGATGAAATATTTTGGAATGACGAAAACTTAATCTTTACAATTATGAGTAAAAACAAAAATTTAATAATTTATTCATTAAATAAAAAACTGATCATAAAACAGATCAACAACATTAAAAATTTTATTGTATACGGTAAATATCTGGTTTATGATTTTAATATAGATTTATCATCATCAATCAGTATTTTTGATCTGAATAATTCAGAAATTACAGATACAATTGAAACTAAAAACGGTTGCGGTTTAAGGAACGCATTTAATTAAAGAAAAAATTTGAAAACTTATTTAAGAATATTAAAATATGTAAAACCTTATTGGAAACATTTGACAATTTCAATTGTCTGCACAATGCTGTATGCATTGTTAAATGGAATTTCAATTTATCTTACCATTCCTTTATTAGACACATTGTTTCAAGAATCAGCAAGAAATGAAATTGTACAAACTCCTGTAGAAGATACAAAAACATCATTCTTACCTGAATGGGTTATTAAAACCAAAGAGAGCATAACAAATAAATTTGAAGAAGTAGTTATGAGCGGAACAAAAGAAGACGCTCTTATTAAAATTTGTCTATTGGTTTTGATCGCATTTATTCTTAAAAATATTTCAGGTTATCTTCAGGCATATTTCCTCTCCTATGTTGAACAGGGAACGATTAAAGATATAAGAAATTCAGCCTATAAACATTTACACAAATTACCGATGAGCTACTTTAAGCACGAAAAAGTCGGTAACCTGATCTCCAGAATTACGAACGATGTAAATGTTGTGCAGTCGAGTATTTCTGCTGCATTTTTAAATATGGTAAGAGAGCCTCTTACAATAATTGTCTTTTTAGGTATTGCAATAAGTATAAGCTGGAAATTAACATTGCTTGCAATCGTAGTCCTTCCTTTTTCAATGTTGATCATTACCTGGATAGGATTAAAGCTAAGAAAACAAAGCGGGATTATTCAAGCTAAAATGGCTGATATAACAACAATTTTACAGGAAGTAATTTCAGGTGTTAAAATTGTAAAAGCATTCGGAATGGAGAAATACGAAAACAAAAAATTTATGAATGAAACAAACAATTTCTTCAGACTGATGTTGAAAATTGTTAGAGTAAGAAATTCATCTTCTCCAATTACAGAAGTTTTAAGTACTACAGTTGGTGTTGTAATAATTTATTTTGGGGGACTTTTAGTTTTAAAAGAGCACACATTATCAGCAAGTCAATTTATGGGTTTTCTATTTGCTATTTTTCAAATGATGCCGCCTATAAAAGAATTAAGCAGCGTTAATAACAGAATACAGGAATCAAGCGCAGCCGGAGATAGAATTTTTGAAATTATAGATACACCGCCAATTATAACCAATAAAAAAGATGCCGTAGAAATAAAAGAATTTAAAAACACATTAAAGTTTGAAAATGTTTCTTTCAATTATGAAGATTCAAATGAAAGTGTTTTGAAGAATATTAATTTTGAAATAAAAAAGGGAGAAATATTAGCTTTAGTTGGACCGAGTGGCGGGGGAAAATCAACCTTGGTAGATTTAATACCCAGATTTTACGATCCTGTTAATGGTAAAATATTATTAGATGAAATTGATATTAGAGATATTAAAATAAAAAGCCTTAGAAACATGATGGGTATTGTTACCCAAGAAACATTTTTGTTTAATGAAACTGTTAAAAATAATATTGCTTATGGATTAAGTAATTTTTCAACAGAAAAAATTGAAGAAGCAGCAAAAATGGCAAATGCTCATAATTTTATTTTAGAACTTTCAAACGGATACGATACATTTATAGGAGAAAGAGGTGTTATGCTTTCAGGTGGGCAAAGGCAAAGACTTTCTATTGCAAGAGCTCTGTTAAAAAATCCGGATATAATGATTTTTGATGAAGCAACTTCTTCATTGGATAATGAGTCAGAAAGTCTGGTGCAGGAAGCAATTGACAGACTTATGTACAACCGAACAACAATTGTAATTGCTCATAGATTAAGCACAATTAGAAATGCTTCAAGAATTTTAGTACTGGATGACGGAGAAATTGTACAAAGAGGAAAGCATTCAGAATTAATCTCTCAGGAAAAAGGTCTTTACAAAAAACTTTACGAAATGCAGTTCAGAGATTCAGAATGATAGAAGAAAAAAATTCTATTAAAATAATTGATAAAGTAATCTTTGTTTTAATAATAATTTTTTTACTGAGTCTAACTAATTCTATTTTTGCCAATCAACTTGGTTATTATCTTGCTTTACTCTTGTTGCTTGTAAAATTTATTCTTACAAAAAAAAATCCTTTTAAAAAAACCGGACTTGAAACAGCCTTTATATTTTATCTTTCAGCAGAAATAATTTCAACAATATTTTCTGATTCACAAGCTGATTCATTCCACAATTTATTAAAACATGCACTTTTAATTCCAATAGTTTATACTGTTGTTGCAGTAGTTCCCAATATAGAAAGGGGAAAAACATATTTTAAAATTTATTTGGGAGCTGCGCTTTTTACTGTAACAATATATTTAGTGTACGCATATAAATATTATATTTTTAATCTTTACAATGTAGAACAATCCGGTCCGTCTCTGTTTCAATATCCCATTACTGCAAGTGAAATAACAAGTTTTACAGTATTGTTCTTTTTTGCTTTTCTGGTAAATGAAAAAGTTTCATTCAAAAACAGAATTTTTTTATTGCTTAGTTTTTCAGTTTCACTTCTTGCACTGTTTTCAACCTATAAAAGAACAGGTTGGATGGGCGCTGCATTTGGTATTCTAATTATTTTAATATTAAAAAAACAATGGAAAATTTTAATACCCTTTGTTGTATTAGGTATTGTAGGATTGTTTTTGCAAAAAAATATTAGCACTGTAAATATTTATACTTATTCAAAAAATAAAATTACAAACTTATATAATTTTAAAACTGATGGAAGAGCAAATGCTGTTTTACCGAAAGACAGTTTGTTTTATGTAAGTGATTTTGAAGGGGGAATAAAAACTTATGAGGGATCAAACAAAATCAATTCAATTAAATTACCTGCACCAGTTATAAGTTTTAACCAATTAAATGAAAACAAATATCTAGCCCAGCTTGTAGACACAAGATTTATAATATTAAATAAAGAAGGAAGTGCTTATAAAGAACAAAGAGAATTTGCTTCCCCGGGATTTACAACAGATTATAAAATATATAATAATGAATTATATGTTTTAGATTCAGACAGCGGACTTACAATATTTAATTTAACGGATTCTTTATTATCTCCTCAAAGGTTTAATAAATTTGAACATTCTACAAAATTTTATATTGATTCAAATTATATTGTATTCTTTTCACCTCCTCAAAAAATATTAGTATTTAATAATACTTTTAAGAAAGAAATACAGTTTGAAAATAAAACCAAGATTGATTTTATATATTACTTAGACGGTAACTTATTTATTTCAGACGAAAACGGATTGGGATTGTTTAAAATTGAACATTCAAAATTAATTGAATTAGACAGAAAATCTGAATTAATGAATTTAAATAATTGGACATTTTCTCAAGATCATTTATTCGCCTCAAGCTTAAATGGAAATTTGTTTGAATTTCAATATCCAATTGGTGAAAAAATAAATATAAAAACGAAGAAACAAATTGGTTTTGCTGCAACCTCTATAGCATATAAAAATAATACCGTTTATACAACCTTTGTTAAAAGAAGCAGACTGCTGAGTATTTTTGATCCTTATTTACCTTCAAATTCTGTAAGATTTAAATTATGGGCTGCCGGATGGAAAATATTTTTAGATAATCCTATTGTTGGTGTTGGTGATATTGATCTTCAAAATCTTTACAAAGAATATAAA
>Ga0210009_1002356_pt1 | contig 13990 bp, 9 predicted proteins | sample CryGeyCG2114_065_FD_185457 | JGI IMG/M metagenome (GOLD analysis project Ga0210009, IMG submission 185457) | Groundwater microbial communities from aquifer - Crystal Geyser CG12_big_fil_rev_8/21/14_0.65 (SPAdes) (version 2) | ecosystem: Environmental > Aquatic > Deep subsurface > Groundwater ... | reverse complement strand
ACGACTGTGGAGCTTCCACAGATCGAATTCAATACGACTTTTGTCGAAGGCGGAGCTGTCTTTGATCAGGAGAGCGGATATCTTGTGGTCGAACGTCCAGACCTGACTGGTGCGAACAGTGTGAACTTCTTTGCGATCGCGGCGATATCCAGCAATAATTTCGATCAGTTGGAACATAGCGACATAGACAGGCTCGATCTTGTCGATGAGAACTCAAAGATCTATAGATCCGATCTGGAACCTGCGTATTCAAAGGGGAAATGAGCTATGATAAACTTTATAAAAATACAGAGAATCCTAAGAAGGGGGATTGAATGAATGAGATGGAGATATAGTATTTCAGTGTTCATGATGTATCTGATACTTGTGTTTCCGATCTATTCTGCCGCCGCTTTTGGGAAACTGTATTCAGGGAAGATCTATGGGGAAGATAAAGTCGCAGGATTTGTCAAACAGAACGATTACACTTATGCTGAAGCGCAGGCAAGTTTCATTAGCAATGGCAGCGATCCCGCATTGGTGAAGTTAGGTTCGATGCCTTTCACAAAATGCATGGCAAGCACGACAGGGAACTATGATGATTGCACTCTTATCCCACCATATAAATCTCCCTGGTTATCAGAAGGAATGCATACATATACTATAACTCAATTAGATGGAGATTACAAAAAGATCGATTCGCTTCCTGTCGTGTTCTACGTCGATGTAAGGAAACCAGAGATCAAGACCATGGCTTTTTTGAAGACAGCTTTTGGCGATGAGCCGGTATCTTTCTCACTGACGGCAGAGGATCCAGCGACATGTTCAGCTATCAAAGAGATACAGATATACAAGAAAGGATCGATAAACATCATAAAGAATATCACACCGTCTTCGATGACATGTTCGTATACAGAAGTCGTGACAATCGCATCAAGCACGATCAGCCCATCAACTGGCACAGTGGATCTTTGCGCAAAGGCGATAGACCTGCTTGGTCAGGAATCTGCTGAGAAATGCACAGCCATCACAATCGATCTTGCCGCGCCTTCGGTCAATGCTCTATCTCTTAATGTCACTGACCAGAATGGGATGGCTGCAGATTATTTCTATAAGCCATTCTATGCGGATGTACGTGTAGATGTGGTCGATGCAGGTTCGGGACTTGGAGATGTGTATGCTGATTTCAGCCAGTTCCTGAATTCCGGATCATCCGCGAAGAAGAAAGGGAGCTGCACATTGACTTCTTCGTCTTCTTCATCCAGCAAGACCTATGAATGCCTCTGGACAAATATATACGTGTCTTTGTCAGCAAGCAAGAGCGTGACATTGAGTTTCAATGCGACGGATCTGGCAAAGAACAGTGTTGTCGCGAATGTGGTGCACAGTATGTCTTATGATAATGCGGGTCCTGTGGTCAGCGCGATAAGGTCAGACCATAGCGGTTCAGATGGGAAATATTATCTAGGTCTGGGTCCTGATAATATAACTGTGTCAGTGACTGATGCAGGTGTCGGTTTCGACATGACTACTATGTTCCTTGATCTTGGTTCGGTGACTGGAGATTCTAAGATGTCGCCAGTTTCGTGCACATCATCTGGTTGTGTGTGGTCTGGCATCTATATCAATTCGATATCAAAAGACGAGAAGAAGTATAAGATCGGATTGAGTTCTGATTCTTCGGATCTGCTTGGCAATCATGCGACTGGTCTCACACAGGAGTTCACTGTCGATCTGTCTTCACCTGTGATCGATGCTGTTGGATTGTTTGGAAACAAAGATGGATTATTTGTGTCGGGTGATTACATGCAGGCGATCGTCAACATAACCGAACTCAATGAGATCTCATCTGCGGTCGCGAATTTCTCTGGGATAATCAGCGGTCTTGATGATTCTACGGGGACATGCACCCAGATAGATGCAGATTCTGGGGAATGGCAGTGTGCATGGTCAGACAGCATAGGCCCTCTTGACAAAGGAAAAAAATCAGGGTATATCCGATTCGACATCACGGATCAAGCCGGCAACACTGTGAAGAGCAAGCATAAAGTCACCATCTATAGAACCGAAGACAATGATACAATCTCTGATCATTTTGATTCATCAATCGGCGCACCATCGCCAGATGCAGTGAATCGACATCTCATGGATTACATGAATACATTCATAACTTTCCCAGTGACATTAAATTCAGATGACGCTGTGCCTTTGCGAGTCACCCTCGAAGGCTGCACCGGTGAAGGGATGCAGATACTCAACAACGCAGCGCCATATACAAACAAGCCACGTCTGATACAGTTCCCATCAGACCTGACTCAGTTATATGTCGAGTTCTCATTCGATGTGCAGAGCTATCCATATGACAATCTTTCTATTGATTGCAATCTTGGCATCGTGAGTCTTGTCGATGGAAAGACTGTCTCGAATAAAGAGCTTGAGCCATTGAATTTCACGATACCTTTCTATAACCAACCATTCGGCACACTTGATTCTCAGGTCGGACGGAAGATAAATGAGACTGTCGATGGTTTCCTGATAGATTCTCTTGCGTGGATAGATTATGTCGAGAAAGTGATCATGATCGCCGAGAAATTATGCGGCATCTATAATGTGCTTCAGAACATCATGCTTGTCTGGGGGAAAGTCACATCGTTATGGGGTTCCTGCTGTGGTGGTGGGCTCACTGCTTCAGCAGCATGTTGTCCGCAGCAGCAGTCAAGCGCAGTCCAGCTTGAGGGCACTAAAGAAGGTCTCAAAGGAACTTATACAACCGTGAAAAAATGGTGTGCTTTGATCGGATGCACTGCTTTCTCGCCGCAGTGGACCAAAGACACAGGATATGCGGACAAATATTTCGATTGGGCAAAAGACAATAATCTCCCGATCAGTCAGTATAAGACAAATGTAGGTTATCTTGGCAATGTCGAGCCTAAGGACAGCCTTGTGTTGTCGGCTGTGTTCTTCTGCCTGCCTGGAGTCGTGCATAATCTTCAGAAGCTCAGGCAGATAGAATGCCAGTATGTGCAATGCATGGAGAACACAAAGAACGGTCTGCCTCTTTCGCTCTGCGAAGAGCAGCGTGATTATATGACATGCAAGTATGTGCTTGGCGAGGTGTTCAATCTTATACCGTTCGCAGCGGCATTCTCGCAGATACTCAAGAATGTCGACAATGCGCTCAAGAATCCATTGAATTTTGTCTCTACATCTGCGAGTGCTTATTGTTCACTCACTTGCCGTTCAGTCGGCACAGGGACGATGTGTTCGATATGTAGCTGGTTCGAGTTCGCTGGGATCGCGCGTGATGTGTTTTGTGATTTCGGTATCGGGCCAGGATGCGACAGAAGTGTGTTCAGCTCGAACTACTGGTCGCTTGATACGGGGATATGCGAAGATATCGCTGACAGGTATGATATATGATGAAAAAAAGAATACTGCTTGGATTGATCGGGATGTTGTTCGTACTTGTAGGTATGCAGTTCGCAGCAGGGGCATATGTAAGATGCACGACAGCAAAGACTCTTGAGATCTGTTCTGATTCTGGTTGCAAGATCACTTCTTTTCCTTCAACTGCTAAATGTCCAGACAAGATGCAGAGTGGCGTGATATATGATTGGTACACTGCATCTGATCTGAAGGACAAGAAAGATTATACTTGTGACTCCAGTGGTTATTGCTGGAAATCGACAACGACATCTTCTGGGACGACCAGTAATCCTTCGTCGACAACTGCGAGCAGCAGCACATCCGCGTCATCATCTGGTGATCCAGCCAAAGGCGATACACAATTCTCTGATGGCAAGACTTATATATTCTATGATGGGAAATGGTATGAGACTGTGACTAGCGGCGCTAGTGGTGTCGCAGGCAATCCAGGCGACAAGCAGGAGAATGCGAATGGCTATGCCATCAAGGGAAAAGATGGAAAATGGTATGTGGTCAAAAAGACCACTGTCGGCACTGATTTTGTGCCTGACCCAGTGTCCCTCACAAAGACAATCGAGAAGAATCTTAAATCCGACGCAGACTTCACGTATGGAAAAAAAGACGAGCAGACTGGTCTGACACCTGTGAAGGGCATGGATGGCTTATATGTGAAAGATGTGAAAGGCGACGGCGTCCCTGATGATAATCAAGTGTATGACAAGAACTGGAATGCCATCGGAAGCAGGAAGGACAAAGAGATAACGCTTTATGGCTCGAATCTTCATGTCGATTCAAAAGGCAAAGTATATGATTCGAGTGATAAATATCTTGGCATCGGTTTCAAAGTGACTGAAAACGCTGGTGGCGGCGCAAAATATTATTACACTGCTGACAAGAAGACTGTCGTCTATGATAAAGAAGGAAAAGTGCTGACAAAAGATGGCGAAGTCTTCGCGAACGGCGCATACATCGACAAGTCAGACAAGAAGAAAGTGTTCTATAACCGGAATGGGGCTGCGATCGCTGGTGCTGTATCTGATGGTTATGGGGGATACTATCTTGATGAGAAGCAAAAAGACGGCACTTCTGTCACTATGCATCATTATCTTGATGGAAATGTATATGGCGAGAAAGGATTCTTCGACACTAAATATTATTTTGGTAAAGAAGATAACAAAGGCGGAACTGTGGTGCAGCGTACATATGATCGATGTATCGATGCTCTTAGTGGGAATAAAGGGCCTGTCTGCCAGACCGAGGATGGTAGCACTGTATATGGATTCTCTGGTCAGGTGCTAGAAGATGCTGAATATAAAAACATGTTCAAAGACACTTTTGGGATCGGTTCCTTTGGCATGACACATTTCGGAAACGCAGTCGACACATGGGTCGGGCTGACAAGCAACAGGTATTTTTCACTTTTTTATTCGTCAGATGAGACCGAAATATACAAAACCTTAAAAGAGAATGAGTTCATAGGCGCGGTTCTTGGCGGCATAGAAGGGATATCTGGCGCGTTATGTGAGGGTCCTGTCATCGATATCGACACTTCTTCAGCGTCATTCTCTCCAAATGGCGGGTCGGCCTATGCGCATATCGAAGCTGAGCGTGTTGACTATCTGAATTATTCAGAAGGCGCTGAACCAACCATTAGATATCAATACTTGTTCACGATGGATGTCAATGTCGCAGGATGCAGAGATGATACATCAGTTACCACATGGATACTTGGGCAGAGCGAATCTGGCGTGACTGTCAGAAAAGAGCTTGTCGTGAACATACCCGCGCTCACATCTGACAATTCGACATTCTCCTTCAGAGGACCTGCGAAAAGCGCAAATTATTATTCAAAAGTCTGCATGAAGTTCAATCAGATCAATTATGATTGTTTTGTCGGGATACGAAGCGGCGATGAGATCTGCAATAATGTCGTTGATGGGAAGAAATCTTATGAGAGCTATCAAAAACAGATCAGCGACAATGGCCTTGACGAATCGACTGTGAATTCGGGTTCAGGCGGTTCTATAACGACAGGCATCAATCCGAGCATTTGACTTTTGGGATGGGAAAAGATGGTGAAGCAGAAAAAAAAGAGGGGATATTTTGATTCTTTGTTTTGTAGTCTGAAAGACTCTTTGAAGTGTTGCTGGTCTACAAAACTGATGATCCTGGTCGCGGATGTTATCTGTGTCGCGATAATCTATTCCCTTGTGGGTCTATGGAAAAGCAGGATATTGACTTTGGTCATGCCATTTGCGAAGACTGACCCGCAGATGCTAATAGAAACTCAGGATATCGCAGGCATACAGCAGATATCTGGCGCATACACATCACTATTGCATGGGCTTTTGATATATACACCGATAGTCCTGTTCATCGGCCTTTTTGTGCTGACACTCTCACGGTTCTTTGTATGGGGCCGTGTCAACAAGACAAAGTTTGGATGGAAATCCTATCTGCGTTTCCTTTGGCTTGATCTCATTATGTTCCTATGCGCACTTCCATTCATCGGATATTGCTTGTTCGCTATCGCAAACGGAGTCTCGATGTCTACCTCTGCGCTCAAGGCATGGGCGGTCGGGATGATCTTTGTCTATCTCCTGCGGCACCATTTCAGGCTCTTTTCGTTGCAGCATTTCTTCGCTGGTAAGAAAGTAGTCGATTCAGTTGTGGGTGGGATCAAGGATGGATTCAAGCGATTCCATCTCATGATTATCCCTTACCTAATCATGCTTGTGCCTATGTTTCTTCTTGTGAATCTATGGGTCGCTCTTCTGCAGGGCATGATTGTCACTGTGCTGAATGCGTTCACTGTGATCGCGATCCTGTCTGTCGGGAGATTCTTTCTTGCCAAGATGATGCGATGAGTGTTTCCTTTGGATAATTGATTTAAAAGGATAAGACAAGAATGATCGGGTTGCGGCTACAAAACCAAATATTTATATTTGCCTTGTTAATCATTCAATTGTCATGGTGCAAATAGATAAATTAGTCAAGATTGGTACAAAAGAATTAGCCAAAAATTTTGATAAAAATCTAGTTGGCGTAATTCTTGAACCTGATAAAGAACCATCCCATTGGGTTAATCTAAATTGTGTACAACTAGGTGATATGCCATTCAATTTTTACATTACTGGCAAAAGTGATTCTCCTGGTCATGATATAGATGCTGTATACGTGGGTAAAGTATTAGTTCGAGATGGACATGTTCATTTTTATGATCGATATCCGATTGGTGGCGGACCATTTGAAGTAAAAGACTTCGCAAGCCCAGATTTCAGAAAAAGAGCTGAATTGATTGTCCAAAATATTGATCAACTTCTTGGTAATTATGAAGAACCTGATTTTACCAAAGAAGCAAACGAAAAATTACTGAGATTATCATAATCTGGATTTGAATTACCTTAAGTCACGTTCTATATCTTAAGATTTGAGAATTTCGATAAATATCCTGATTAGGGGTGTTGCGTCTGAGGGAGAATCTGAATGAAGATCTACTTCCCCATCATCAAGGATGAAATGACTTTCCGGGATGTCATGAAAATATTTGCAAAGCACTTCAATCTCAAAGAAAAGAAAGACAAGAAGAAATATCTATATCTCTGGGTTGGATCAAAAGAAACTTCTTTTGCAAGGATATCTAACTTTCTATCTTGAATTTCACTTCCTGTGTCTTGGAATTTCCTGCCCTATCGTTTATTTGTATATCAAATTCATAGTCTCCTGGTTCAAGATCAGGAAAATCGATATAGCATGAGTAATCTTTCTTGAGGATATTCGGCGCGCAGTCCATGTCCATGTCAAATATCTCTAATCTTAGAAGATTGAATGTGTCTATATCGACTCCAGCTCTTTCATCTGTGATATTGAATTCGATGTAAGCAGACGATTTGTCTGTATCTATATCTATGTCCTTGATGACTGGTGGCTTGTTGTCATATATGAAATTCAATGGTATCTTGAAGACGGAGCCTTCTGTGTCCATCACCGAGATTGTGACTGTGTTTCCGCCATAGTCGAGATCCAATTTTTTCTGGCAATTATAATTGATATTGAATCCTTTGCCAAAGACAAGACATTCATCTATTATGTCCTCAAAATCATCCCCATGGCTTATCAATATAGACTTCTGTTCGATGCCAGATGAATCACTTACTATGAAAGAGATCGTGTTCTTGTTTGTATATGTATTTGGCAATGGGTAGACAAATTTTATCTTCGCTGCTGTCAGATAATTGAAATAATGGTCCTGCTGGACCTCATTTCCTGCGCTGTCTCTTAATAATATCTTCAGATTGTTCGCGCCTTCTTTTGGTTCTGATACGAATCTGCATTTGAGAGTGGTCTTGTTTAGGTAGAAACAGTCTGTCTTACCATCCCTGAACCCTTCAAGTCCGCGGATCTCTACGCCTGCCCTGTCCATGCTGAAATCATCTGTGATGACCATCGTGAAATTCGTGTTGTTTGTATATTCTCCTAATGTCGGACTTATATATATGATCTTTGGTGGCATAGAATCCATGTATATCGAGACTCCCTTTCGTCCCTGGTTTCCGCTCCTGTCCTCTGCTGTGATCACATAATAATTCAATCCCGGATTGAATGTGGTCTCAAATGAGCATCTTATCCCTTCTGAATCTTCAGTGTCTGAACAATGGTCTAGATCAAAGCCTGATATACCTGTGACTTTCACTGTGTCTTTCAATAGATACAGGTCATCGCTGACTGTGAAACTGACGCTGTTGTCTTTTGCCGCAGATCCATCGCCAGGGAAAAGATCAAATATCTCTGGTGGGCTGTCATCTTTTATCATCAGTTTTGATAAGAATGTCGGAGATTTGTATGGATATTTCTTGACGATCCTGATGACTTCTCCATTATTGAAATTTGCATCTCCGACTGCAACGAAGACGAATCTATCTTCATCCCAGATTGTGACCTCTCGTTCATCGGGCGTGCTTAATGGGTCGATCTTTGCGGTATAGACAGACTCTCCGTATGTGTTCTTCCGTTTTAGAGAATATCCTTTTATCATCTTCCAGTCTTCCACATCATCTGCATTCTCAAATTCAAGGATAGTTATGCTGCTTTCTCTATTTCCATGTATCCTTCTGTTCTGTCTTAGATCGACAAGATATGGTGAGACTGCGTTTCTCTCATTCTCCTTGTAATCCATCTCTTCATAATCACTCATGGGCGCATGGAGATAATCTGATGCTGTGCTTTTTTTCCATAGCAGATTCGGGTCATCTGAGAATGTATTTAAGCCAAGCTGGATCGCGGAACCGATGATTATCATGACAGCGACAAAAGCGAGCGCGAGCTTTCCAAGTCTTCCTGTCTTTCGTATGACGATTATCAATACAAGAAACAAGGCGCCACCGACAAGGGTCCAGGAGATCTTAGATGATTTCAATTTGTTCATTATTGTGAATCTCTGTAAGATATTGTTGCTTGCAGTGTGGCTGTCTCTGGCTCCATTGCCAAGACCGGCCAATTTAGAATAATATTCAAAATCATCTCTCTCTGTGTCTCCGGCTTCATCTGGAGTCATACTGCCAGTGAAAAGACAAGGCGTATAGTCGCACATCATATTCTCGCATGCCCTGACTGAACCTATGCATGATGGCATAGGACATTCTTCGACTGATTGACATATTATGGTCGCACTTGCTGATACAGCTAATACAAAGAACACGAGTGATATCATTATCAGGATGCCAGCTCTCATTATATTCTCTTTGGGAAGGGTCATTTAAATAGATTTAGGGTAAATCGATTAAATCTGCGATCAACAGTGCTATCAGCATGGTCGAACTTGTAGGAAGCCAGATCTAGAGTATTTTTTTGATCTCTTCATATGGAGTGTTCGCAAAACAAGTCTTACAGATGTATCTGTTCTCAGAGACTTTGCATGCCATCTGTTTTTGTCCGACAGATCTGCATAATGGGCAAAAGAATGTTGTCTCATCGGATATGTCGATCGTCGCGGTCTTGCCTGTCTGAAATGAAGCGAGATCACAGTCTTTGTCTTTAGTATCTTTTTTCATGCCGTGGCAGACACCATCTTTATGGGCGAAATGCCAGATTGTCTCTTTACCTTTCTTCGCCACTACTCTCTCTTTGCAGTGTGGGCAGAAATGATCTTCTTCGGTAGTGTTGTTTATATGGATCTCTCTTCCGGCTTTGTCTATCGCGTAGAACAGTTTTCTATCTCTCATAATCACTCATAATCAGTTCAGAAATATAAATCTTAGTCTTTGAATATTTTCTTCGCTCTTGCGACTTTGGCATCGACTTCAGCATAGAATAGTCCGTTTCGTCCTGTGGCGCCAGTCGCTGCATATTCAAAATAATCCTGGACCCGTGAATTGTGCTTGAATCGTTGAAGCATCTTCCTTTGGCTGTCATCATGGAGATTCTCCTTGTCCTTGAAGTTCGATATCGCTGTGCAGTATATCAATCTGTCAAGCTCAGTGTCTGTGATGATGCCTGGTCTCTCTTTTAAGATGAGGTGTGCCATCTTCTCATCATGGCCGCGATTGTATATGGTTGGAATGAATTTGTCGAGGGTATCATCAAGATCAGCAAGATAGATGCCCACTGATACTTCAAGTGAATTGTATAATTTAAATCCACCGACGATGCCGGAATTATCAGAACCGCCTTCGCCTTTTTCTTCTCTGACATAAGCAGAGATCATCCTGATGTTTGACTCGATATCTTTTCGGATGATGACGCCATCTGTTTCCAGCTGTGTTATCTGTTCTTTGGTGTGCGCCATGTTGGCAAGACCTTCGATGCTGTAATAGAAATTTTTGCCCGTCGTTTCTGCCATCTCTTCTAACTTGAATCTATCGACAGCGACACATTGTCCTCCGCCCATAGATTCAGCGCCTTCGTCTCTTAGGATCTGGGAGATCCGTGATCTTCTGTCATAATTATCCATAAGGCCGCCGAGAGCAAGACCTTTTAGAAGATCATCTGATTTGGCTGGGTCGACTTTCAACTTTTTGAAGCAAGTGATGCCACCGATCGGTTCGCCATTTGTGTTCTTTATCTTTTTAATCTTGTCCCCAGCAAGTATCCGGTGTACAAGATCTTCTATGTCATCAAGAATATTCATCCGTTCCCTTTTGATATGTGAAGGATCGAATCCCAAAGCGATACATACATCTTCCACTTCGACTTCAGGTAGGAACATGTTTGCAAAAGCATAAGCACCATGGCCGTTCTGGGCGTGACCAGATCCACTTTGGATCAATAGATTCCGTTTGGTATTTTCGGTCGCGTCTATCTTCCACTTCTTCATCATGTATGAGAAATCGTTGATAGCGACGCTTTCGAACTGGCTCCACTTCATATTATAGCTTTCTCTGAATCTCTCTTTCCTACGGTTTAGAAGTTCCTGTTGGGACATGTTAGCTGGGGAATGATGCTCAGATTTATAAACGTTTTGGTAGTGTCAAAGAATCCAGTACCCACCAGTCTTTTTGCTGCCTTTTCTTTCGATAATGCCCCTTTTGACAAGTTGCCTGATTTGCTTGTCAATAGTGTCTAAGGGTCTATTGAGCCTTTTGGCGATTTCATTGGCCTTTGACCCCGGATTTTGTTTGATGAGCTCAAATATAGGTGCAAGGGGTTGATTTAATCCGCCACTTAATCCGCCACTTTTCCTATAAAATATCACCGAAAACCAATGTGCTGATATATCGAAGCGTATTGTTAATCCATATGCTTTTATTGCAGTTCTCATTCGTTGTATGCCAGAACCAACTTTCTCTACTTTCCTAATCCTAAGCAATAGATCCATAACTAGTGGATTTCGCGGGAGGCTTCGTTTTCCTAGGTCTTTCATATCAAGGCCGGGCATTAGTCCACCTGGGTTAGAGATCTCTAATCTATCAATAAAAAGATCCAATTGTATGTGCCCGTGCGAATAATAATAATCTCTGTGTGCAATCGCATTGATGATTGCCTCTCGAAGCGCTTCATGCGGTAGTTCAAGTTTTTCAATTCTCTGTTTTTTGATTATGTAATTCGTATTCAATTTAGAACATATGTAATCAAAAACACAATCAAAGTTTGACAGAACATCACTATGGAATTCTCTCCGATCGATAATATTTTCTTTTGTTATTCCTTCATATAATACACAACAAATAGTAGCACAAAGAAAAAATGGACGCACATCCCTGCAAAAAAACAGGACTCCTGCATTTTTTAGATGTTTTCCATCAAGTAAAGATAGATTTTTCAATATGTTTATTCTTTTCATTTGATTGTTGATGGATGTCCCGATCAAATATGATGTGACTTTCCTTTTATCAAGATCATAAGTCAGATCAAAAGAGGTATTTGGTATCTCATCAAATACAATCAATTTTTCTTTTTTGAAAAACATCCGTATTTCATCACGATTCATCTGTTGCGAATTTGACCCGATCCTTAAGTAGAATCTTCCATTGATGGAATAAGGTTTTTCTTTACCTTCTGGTACAAGTATGATAAATACATTTTCAATTTTCCGAGTTAGTACTGAAAAACAAGGATCCATATTCCTTGCAAGGTCCTGTATCTGCGAAACTAAATGGTTTTCTGCATTGCATCCTTTGATTGTTCCATCATCTTTCACTCCAAGAAGTATTCTTCCGCCAGACCCATTTGCAAAGGCGCATATCTCTTTGCTTATCGAGTTCCTGAAGACCTCTTTGAATTCAACAGTATACCCTTCTCCAGTACTTATCAATTCATCCAGTTCTTTTTTATTCATTATAATCTTGCATTTCCACTCGTCTATTGGCGAGTGGTGATTTAGTGGAAATGCAAGGGTCCGAGAAAACGACCCGGAGCGAAGCGGAGCTAAGTTTGCTAAATTCTGCTAAAGCAGAATTTAAAACTGCTTTGCAGTTTTAAGCAAACTTATAATTCGCGCAGCGAATTTAGCCCCTGGTCTGTGACTAGGGGTGGTCGTTTTCGATTGACAAATTAAATTTGTTGCAGTTTATAAGTTTCGCCTGAGCATGTCCAGTGACCAGTGGGCTTAATTGCTAGGATCTTTGAATTCTATCATGTCAGCTTCTATCGAAAAACTTCCGAAATGTCTAGTGAAAACATTCGGGTTTTATCGTCTGGAGAACACGTTCTTGATTATGATCAAGAGCGGGAATATCTCAAGCCGTCCAAAGAGCATGAGCAGGATCAAAATCAGCTTTCCAAACAGCGGGACAGTCGTAAGCGACATTGTGGAGAGGCCGACAGTCCCAAGCGCGCTCGTGACCTGGAAGCTAGAATCAAGAAATCCATACCCCATCAATAGGAATGCGATCGTGGCCACGACGATAAGCAGGACATATGTCGTTATGAAGACATATGTCATCATCATCTGCTCTTCTTCTATTGGCATATCTTTCTTCAGCTTGAACGGGACTACTGCTGTTGATGGATTAGTGAGCTTTCTCATTATCCATGGCACAGATTTCAATACCATGTAGAATCTCGAGATTTTTATCCCGCCGCAAGTGCTTCCAAGCATGCCTCCGATGACCATGAATATCACGACCAATAGTGTGAATATAGGCGATAATGTATTGTTGTCTACAATAGAAAAACCTGTGCCCGTTATCGCCGAAGTGAGCTGGAATATCGCGGTGCCTAAGTTTCCACCAGAGACTGTGACGACCAAGATGCCTATCACAATTGTGGTCATCAGGACGATGAATCTGTAATCGAAAAAAAAATCTTTCAATTTGCCCTTGAACAGTTTCCCATGGATGACGAATGAGCTTGCTCCGAGTATCATAAGCACAATGATTATCCCAAGCTGTAATATGTTTGAATAGAATGCTTCTGTGACAATGAATCCGCCTGTGGCGATCGCTGTGAAACAGATAGTGATGGCTTCGAATATAGGAAGTCCCGACAGGAACAAAAGAGATATTCCGACTAACGTGTAGATGGCATATATTCTCAGGATCTCTTTTGCTGATCTTTTGAGGGATGGCTCTATCTTCTCTGAGAATCCTTGTGAAAGATATAATCTGATATATGATGAGATGAGTTTGTTGGATTCACCGGGCCTGTCTTTTGCGGTCTTATATTTCGTGACAAGGAACACGAACATGATGACGATGCCTATGCCGCCTATCCATTGTGTCTCGGCACGCCAGAAGAGGAGCGATCTTGGAACAGCCTCGATGTTTGTCAATATGGTGAGGCCTGTGGTCGTGAATCCTGAGACTGATTCGAAGAGCGCGTCGATGGCTTTCTGTATTATTGGTTCCCGTATGACTAATATATACGCGAAAGAGCTTACCGCTGATAATGACAGGAGGGCTGATGCGGACAATATCAATGATTCAGTGAAGCTAAGAGAGAGATCGGCCTGCTCGCTGACTATCTTCTCTATGCCTGCTATGACTTTGAGGATGAATCCCACCATGAGGGATGCTATCAGTGGTACAAGGAAAGGTGTCAAGGATTCGGCATATATCAACGCCACTATCATCGGCGGGATATAGAATGTGGCAGAGAGCATCATCAGGATGCCTAGGTAATTGAGTATCCTTGAAAGCATGATATCTTT
>Ga0210009_1002353_pt1 | contig 14002 bp, 8 predicted proteins | sample CryGeyCG2114_065_FD_185457 | JGI IMG/M metagenome (GOLD analysis project Ga0210009, IMG submission 185457) | Groundwater microbial communities from aquifer - Crystal Geyser CG12_big_fil_rev_8/21/14_0.65 (SPAdes) (version 2) | ecosystem: Environmental > Aquatic > Deep subsurface > Groundwater ... | reverse complement strand
CTGCTCTTCCTGATGCTGCCCAAGGAAATTTTACTACCGTATGATTTATCTTTTGCTCTCTTGCTTGATTCTCTGTTATACCTGCCCATGCAATTTCCGGATCAGTAAAAACAACTGCCGGAATTGCCAGTGGTTCAAATGCTGATTTGTGCACTGCAATTACTTCTACAGCAACTCTGCCTTCGTGTGAAGCTTTGTGGGCAAGCATTGGTTCCCCAGCTATATCGCCAATTGCAAAAATATTTTTGTCCATTGTTCTTGTCTGATTATTGGTTACTATCCATCCTTTTTCATTTACTTTTACTTTTGTGTTTTCTAATCCCAATCCTTCTGTAACCGGTTTGCGGCCAATTGACATTAAAACATAATCATAAGTTGTAGTGGATTCTTTGTTTTCGTTATCAACAATTTTAACATTAATTCCGTTTTTTGATTCTTTCATTTCAACAACTTTACTGTTAAGCATAACTGAATCAAAACTTTCTTTTATTCTTTTAGAAAGATGGCTAACCAGATCTCTGTCTGCACCCGGCAGTAATCCAGAAGTCATTTCAACGACAGAAACTTTGCTTCCTAAAGCATTATAAACAGAGCCTAACTCCAAACCAATATAACCGCCACCAACAACCAGTAAACTTTTGGGTATTTCAGGAAGATCAAGAGCCGTGGTAGAATTAAGAAGTCTTTTACTTTTAATATTCAATGAAGGAATTGTTAAAATTCTTGATCCTGTTGCAATAATTGCATTATTAAATTGTAACTCTTCTTCTTTCCCGTTGTTTAGTTTTAATGATAATGTGTTTGAATTTTTAAATGATGCAGTCCCTTCAACATAATTTATTTTTCTTTGTTTGGAAAGTACGCCCAACCCGCCTGTCAAATTTGAAACAACAGAAGATTTCCAATCTCTTAATTTATCTAAATCTATTTTAGGTTTTGAAAATTCTATTCCCCAATTAGAAGCTTCTTTAGTTTCATTTATTAATTTTGCTGCGTGTAATAATGCTTTTGAAGGTATGCACCCCCTGTAAAGACAAACACCGCCCGGATTTTTTTCTTTATCAATTAAAGTAACATTCATTCCAAGGTCAGCTGCTAAAAATGCAGCAGCATAACCACCCGGACCCGCACCTATTACTACTAAATCTGCTTTATTCATTTTTATATTAATTCTTTCAGTAATTCTTTTGGTCTTTCCAGTTCTTCACAGATCCATCTTAAAAATTTTGCTGCATCTGCTCCATCAATAATCCTGTGGTCATATGACAGCGACAGTGGAAGTCTTAAAACCGGTTTAAATTCACCTTCAACTAAAACAGGTTCATAACTGCCTCTGGAAACACCAAGTATTGCAACTTCAGGCGAGTTAACAATAGGGGTAAAAGATGTACCGCCGATTCCACCGAGATTTGTTATTGTAATACAACCTCCTTGCAGATCATCTAAAGAAATTTTTCTGTCTCTTGCTTTTTTTGCAAGTTCCCCCATTTCTACTGATAATTGTGTTAAATTTTTGTTGTCTGTATTTTTTAAAACCGGAACAATTAATCCATTATCTGTATCAACAGCAATTCCAATGTTAAAATATTTTTTAAATATAATTTCCTGTTTTTCCATATCAATACTGGAATTGAAATTGGGGAATTTTTTAATTGCAGCAGTAATAACTTTTATTAGTATCGATGTAACTGTTAATTTTCCGCCGGCTTTTTCAACTTTTGGGTTTAATTTTTTTCTAAGGGTTTCCAGTTCTGTTATATCGGCTTTATCAAATTGCGTAACGTGTGGAATTGTTGACCATGCATAACTTAAGTGTGCAGCGGTAACTTTTCGGATCTTTGTCATTGAAACATTTTCGATACTTCCGTATTTAGGAAAGTCAGGCAATTTTTCTTGTGTAATTCCTGTAGAAACAGAAGTTGGTCTGTTCAAGTTAAGAGCTTTAACATAAGCCTTAACATTGTCCATCGAAATTCTTCCGGCAGTTCCAGTTCCTTTAACTTTATTAATATCTATGCCAAGTTCTCTGGCTAATCTTCTAACTGATGGTGCTGCAGGTGCGGCACCTTTGGTAATTGGGGGTTGATGATCATCAAATTCACCTAAATTACTACTTTCTATTTCACCCTTGTATGGGTCAATTTTAATTTCTTCCGGTTTGGAGGCTACAGCTGTAGATTCTTTTTTATCTTTTACAATTTCTTTTTTAAAACTATCTGATGTGTTTATCTTAAAGATAACATCACCGACTTTTGGTTTTTCACCTTTTTTAACAAGAACTTTTTCTATAATTCCGTTTACAGTTGAAGGAACTTCGATGGTTGCTTTATCGGTTTCAATTTCCAATAAAGATTGATCTACAGTAACACTGTCACCTTCTTTTACAAGAACTGAAAGTATGTCTGCAAAATCAATATTCTCTCCAAGCTCGGGTAAAGTATAATCAATGGTTTTTTGTTTGGATGATTTTATTTCTTCTGTTTTCTTTTTATCTGCTTCGGTTGGTTCAGAAGTATTAATTTCTTTTTTTATGGCAGGTTCATCTTGTTTGCTTTTTTTTGTGTCAGTTTCTGTTGATGCATCTTCATCATCTACTATTAATATTGTCTGACCAACTTTTACATTATCTCCGGCTTTAACAGATATTTTTGTAACTATACCTGAAATATTAGTCAGAACTTCTATTGTAGCTTTATCGGTTTCAATTTCTATAATTGATTGATCTAAAGTTATTTTATCTCCTTCAGAAACCAGAACAGTTAAAACATCAGCTGATTCTATATTTTCTCCGAGTTCCGGTAATTTAAATTCTTTACTCATAATAGACCTAAAGTTTGACAGATTGAATTCATCAAGATTTCATTGGGTTTAATTTATTTGATTTAATTCCTAAATCTTTAACCGCTTTTGTAAGCTGTGCTTTAGTGATTTTTTTATCGTCAGCTAGTACGGATAAAGTTGCAAACACAATGTGTTTTGCATCTACTTCAAAAAAATCTCTAAGACTTTCTCTTGCTTCACTTCTTCCAAATCCGTCTGTACCTAAAGTATAAAGTTTTTTTGGAAACCATTTTGCAACGGAGTCAGGTACAGCTTTAACATAATCAGATGCCGCAATAAAAACACCACTTTCTTTTTCAAGGATCTTTTCTATATAAGAGACTTTCTTTGTTTTATCTGTGCTTAACATATTATCTCTTTCAACATTTAGAGCATCGTTTCTTAATTCTTTATAACTTGTAACACTCCAAATATCCGCAGCAACTTTATATTTTTTCTCTAAAATATCTGCAGCTATTATTACTTCATTAAGTATGGTTCCGCTGCCAAACAAATTTGCTTTTAGTTTTGATTTACTTTTGCTTGCACTAAATTTATACATTCCTTTGATTATACCTTCTTTAGCTCCTTTTGGCATTTCCGGCATAGGATAATTTTCATTCATAACAGTTATATAATAAAAAACTTTTTCTTGTTCCTCATACATTCTTCTAATCCCATCTTTAATTATAACTGCTATTTCATAAGCAAAAGCAGGATCGTAAGCTACAAGATTTGGTATAGTCAATGCAAGTAAATGACTGTTACCGTCTTGATGCTGAAGACCTTCACCGGCTAAAGTAGTTCTGCCAGCAGTTCCACCAATTAAAAATCCTTTACAGCTCATATCACCGGCTGCCCAGGCCAGATCACCTACTCTCTGCAAACCGAACATTGAATAATAAACAAAGAATGGAATCATATTAATTCCATGTGTAGAGTAAGCAGTTCCGGCTGCAATAAAAGAAGACATTGAACCTGCTTCGGTGATCCCTTCTTCTAGAATTTGTCCATTAGTAGCTTCTTTATAATACAATAAACTATCTCTATCAACTGGTTCATAAACCTGACCTGCATGTGAATAAATTCCAATTTGTCTGAACAATGCCTCCATACCAAATGTTCGTGCTTCATCAGGTACAATTGGAACAATTAACTTACCAAGTTCTTTATCTTTTAATAGCTTAGCTAGTATTCTTACAAAAGCCATTGTTGAAGAAGCTTCTCTGCCTTCTGTGCCTTTATAAAATTCTTCAAATAAATCATCGGGTGGTGTTTTTAATGGTTTTAAATTTGGTTTTCTTGATGGAACAAATCCGCCAAGTTTTTTTCGTCTTTCTTTTAAGTATTTAATTTCTTGACTGTCTTCTTCGGGTTTATAAAACGGTGCGTTAGCAATGTCATCATCAGAAATTGGAATACCAAATCTTGTTCTGAATTCTTTTAATTCATCTTCATTTAATTTTTTCTGTTGGTGTGTAATGTTTTTACCTTCGCCGGCTTCACCAAGACCATAACCCTTTATTGTTTTAGCTAAAATAACAGTTGGGCAACCCTTATTATTTACTGCTGATTGATACGCTGCAAATACTTTTTCAGGATCATGTCCGCCGCGTTTTAATTTATTTAATTGTTCGTCTGTTAGATCTTCAACAAGTGCTTTTAATTTTTCATTAACACCAAAAAAGTGATTTCTTATATAACTACCGTGTTCAACAGAATATTTTTGATATTGTCCGTCAACAACTTCTCCCATTCTGTGTACTAATTTTCCTTCCTTGTCTTTTTCTAATAGCGGATCCCATTCTCCTCCCCAAATAACTTTTATAACATTCCAGCCGGCTCCTCTGAATATTGCTTCAAGCTCTTGAATTATTTTTCCGTTTCCTCTAACTGGACCATCTAATCTTTGAAGATTACAATTAATTACAAAAATTAAATTATCCAGTTTTTCTCTTGAGGCAAGAGTAATAGCGCCTAAAGCTTCAGGTTCATCTGTTTCCCCATCACCAAGAAAAGCCCAAACCTTGCTGTCTTTATTTTCTTTTAATCCTCTGTCCTCTAAATATCTGTTAAATCTTGCTTGATAAATTGCCATAATTGGACCGAGCCCCATTGAAACAGTTGGAAATTCCCAGAAGTTTGGCATAAGCCAAGGGTGTGGATAAGAAGTAAGTCCACCGCCTTTTTTTAATTCTCTTCTAAAATTTGTTAATTGATCTTTCGATATTCTTCCTTCCAAAAATGCTCTTGCATAAATACCCGGTGAAGCATGTCCTTGAAAGTAAATCTGATCACCATCATAATTTTCACCTTTACCTTTAAAGAAATGATTAAAAGCAATTTCATACAAAGTTGCTGCGGAAGCATATGTTGAAATATGCCCGCCTATCCCGCTTGATGTTTTATTAGCTTTAACTACCATTGCCATTGCATTCCAACGGATAATACTTTTTATTCTTCTCTCGATTTCTCTGTTGCCGGGAAAGTGGGGTTGATTTTTTCTAGAGATAGTGTTTATGTAAGGTGTGTTGGCTGAAAATGGAATTGTTACACCGGCTTTTTGAGCGCGAATTTGTAAATCTTGGAGTAACTCACGAACTCTTTCGTGACCACCATGTTCTAAAACATAATCTAGTGAATAAAGCCATTCACGAGTTTCAAGTTCATTAGTTCCTAAATCTTTTTCATTATCATTCATTTTTATCAAATCCTTAAATAAAATATTTATCAGTTATAAAAATCTATTATTAATATAATCATTTTTTTTAGGGCTTTAACCGGTAAGTTTTATATAAATATAAAAGGTAAATTTATAAATTTAGGTCAGAAAACTCAAGAATTTTAATCTCATAAATGTAAGTAAATTTACAGTTTAATTTTAATTATTCCTTAGTTTTTTTAATAGATTCCCAAATAATTAAGGTCCAACCAAACAATAAGCTAATACCTCCAAATGGAGTGATTATTGCAAATGTTGTGTTATTTGTAATAGCATAAATATATAGCGAAAATGAAAACAAAAACACACCGATTGATAAAAAAAATCCGGCTCTAAAGTATTTAACTTTTCCTGTCATTCCAATTATATAAATCACTACTGTATGAATTAAATTATAATAAGTAGCGGTTTTAAATATTTCAATCATTTCAACAGAAAGTGTGTCTTTTAGTGCATGAGCACCAAATGCACCAAGTGCTACTCCTAAAAATCCATAAATGGCAGCAATTGTAATAAATATATTTTTTTTCATTGAATTCCCTGTACATTAAATAAGTTTATCTAAGATAAAAATTTACAATATTTATTAATAAGTCATGTTACGCAAAATCTGTTTTTGACTTGCCACGCCCTTTGGGGCGTGGATTAAAAAGACCTCAAAATTCTGGACTTTAGTCAAAAAAAAACAAAACAATTTGGGCTAAAGCCCGGTTTTCGTAGTGTTTTCTTGCCACGACTCAAAGGGCGTGGCAATTCACAAATCATATTGCGTAACATCAGTTAATAAGTATTATATCATATTATTATTTTTATGTGTTTATAATAAACCCAGATTTTCCATTGGAAGATCTGCCCTCTGGGCCGACAATTTGTAAGTAAATAAAGATCATATACTTAGTTATATAAAAATCTCGGAATTCGTTATTTGAGTAATATGTTTTTCTTACAAATTGTCGGGGTTAACCCCGCTATATAAAATGTTTTATAAAAACATTTTATGAGCGGCCTTCGGCAAAAAATTCATTTCCAATGAATTTTTTGGGTTTAATAATTAATGAGATTGCTTCATCACTTCTAAAGTCGTGAATCACAATAACATTATTCTATGTTAACTAATATCTTCCAACAATCTTTTCAGTTTCACAATATTATTTTGCCAGTCTTCCTTTTTCTGCTTTTCTTTCTCCACAACTTCGGGTGGGGCATTATTAACAAACTTTTCATTGCTTAATTTTTTTTCTATTCCAATTAAAGAACCTTCCAGGCGACTAATTTCTTTTAGAAGTCTATTTTTTTCAATATCTAGGTCAATAATCCCTTCAAGTGGAATATAAATTTCACAATTGTTAATAATTTTAGAAGCACTGGCTTTTGGTTTTATTAGTTTACTATCAACAGTAATATTTTTTGTCCTGACTAATTTTTTTATGTACTCTAATTGTTCTCTATTAATATTTTCTGTTTTAACAAATACATCCAGTTGAAGTGAAGGAGCAATGTTCATCTCACCTCTTATATTTCTTACTGCAGTTACAATATTTTGTAAAAATTCCATTTCTTTTTCTACATCTAAATATATTAGAGCCGGATTTGTAGTAGGAAATTCAGATTTGGAAATACTTTCGTTCTTTTTTTTACTTGTTACAAAATGCCAAAGTTCTTCTGTAATAAATGGCATAAAAGGATGAACAATTTTTAGTAAGTCTTCAAATATTTTTATTGTACGAGTTAATACAGCAGATTTTATTTCTTCGTCATCTGAATAAAGTCTAGTTTTTATTAATTCCAAATACCAGTCGCAAAAGTCATTCCACACAAACGAATATATAATTTTTGAAGCATTATTAATCTCAAATTTATCCAACGAAGTTTCCAGAATTTTAAGAGTTTCATTCAATCGTGATGAAATCCATTTATCAGTAAAGTCTATGTGTTTGTCTATCAGCGAATTATTTAATTTAATTTTTTCAGCATTCATCATTAAAAATCTGCCGGCATTCCATATCTTGTTGGCAAAATTTCTACCAAATTCACATTTGTCGGAACTGAAAAGAACATCCTGCCCAAGAGGAGCTAAATAAATTACAGTAAATCTTAAAGCATCTGCACCATATTCATCAATTACATACAATGGATCGGGTGAATTGCCAAGTGATTTACTCATTTTTCTGCCCTGCATATCTCGGATTACACTTGTAAAATAAACATCTTTAAAAGGTATGTTTTTCTTAAAATAAAGCCCTGCAATAATCATTCTTGCAACCCAAAAGAAAATTATATCAGGCGCGGTAACAAGTGTATCTGTAGGAAAATAATATTTTTGTTCTTCTTCAGTTTTAAAAACATCATATGCCCATAACCAGCTTGATGCCCAAGTATCTAGGACATCGTTGTCTTGAGTTAAATTTGCTGATCCACAATGTGGACATTTTTTAGGTGTATCAATTGACACAATAGGATTTTTGCATTCAAGTTTGCAATGGTCATCACCTACGCAATACCAGACAGGAATTCTGTGACCCCACCAAAGCTGGCGTGATATACACCAATCTTTAATGTTTGTCATCCAGTGTTCGTAAGTTTTTATCCAATGATTTGGATGGAATTTTATTTTACCCTCACTTACTGCTTTAATTGCAGGCCCTGCAAGTTCATCATCAGAGTGTCCTGCAGACTCTCCTGAGTCTGACGACATTTTTATAAACCATTGTTCAGACAAGTATGGCTCTATTGGTACACCGCCTCTTTCAGAATATCCGATTTTATTTTGATAATCTTCTGCTTTTAACAATAATCCTAATTCTGCAATTGACGAAATAACTTTTTTTCTTGCATCAAACCTGTCCAAATTTCTGAATTTTTCCGGGACATTATTATTAGTTGAAGCATCATCATTAAAAATATTAATTACTTCAAGACTATGTCTCTGTCCCATTTCATAATCATTTATATCGTGGGCTGGGGTTACTTTAACTGCGCCTGTTCCAAATTCTTTATCAACATATTCATCTGCAAATATTGGTATCTCTCTTCCAACTAAAGGAAGTATAATTTTTTTACCTATTAGATCTTTATACCTTTTATCATTAGGATTAACAGCAATTCCGGTATCACCAAGCATAGTTTCTGGTCGAGTTGTAGCTACTGTTATAAATTTATCACTTCCCTTTACGGGATAATTTAAATACCAAAGTTTTCCATTAACAGTTTTGTGAATTACTTCTTCATCAGATATAGCAGATTTGGAAGCCGGACACCAGTTTACCATTCTGAAACCGCGATAAATTTTTCCATCATTGTAAAGTTGAACGAATGCTTCAATTACTTTTTTGTAATAATCATCATCCATTGTGAATCTTTCGCGTTCCCAGTCACAGCTAACACCTAATTTTTTTAGCTGTTTAATAATCAACCCTCCGTATTTTTCAGTCCAAGTCCAGCAATGTCCAATAAATTTCTCTCTGCCAATTTCATCTTTTTCAATTCCCTTTTCTTTTAATAATGCTACCACTTTGGCTTCGGTAGAAATTGATGCGTGATCAGTTCCCGGAACCCAGCAAGCATTAAAGCCCTGCATTCTTTTTACGCGTATTAATATATCTTGAATTGTGTTATTAAGTATATGGCCCATTGTTAAAATACCTGTAACATTTGGTGGAGGTATTACAATTGTATATGGTTTTTTGGTTTTATCTACTTTTGAATGGAAAATTTTATCTTTGAGCCATTGCTTATACCACTTGTCTTCAACATCAGATGGATTATAGGCTTTTGGTATTTCTTTATTCTGCATTTTTAGAAATCTAACTTAAAATTAATTTAAGCGTAAATATAAAGAAATTATAGGCAGTTTATAAATACAAATTTTATTTAACTATGTACTGATAATTTGGAATTTTAATTTGTATTCCATGATTAGCACCAAGAATATCACTGTATTGATCTCCGACTGTAGCCACAATTTCATATCCTTTATCCACAAGTTTTTGTCGTTCTTCAGATTTATAAATTAAAGCAGTTGTTTTTAAAGCATCCATTTTTCTAGTTATCAAGGTATCAAAAATTGTGTAACCTTCGCTGATTAAATTTTCTTTTGTATCGTTATAGTGACTTGTATTTCTTCCTGTAATAAAAGCAATTCTAAATCCTTTTGAGACTAACATATTATAAAAATCTTTTACTTCTTTTATTGCAGTTGCTCTTTTTTCATTTACCCATTCATCCCAAATTTCTTCATTATAACCAAAGTCATAATCTAAACCAAATTGATAATTAGAAAGTGTTGTTTCATCAATATCAAAAATTACTAATGAATTTTCTTTGGAAGTAATTTTAGCAAATTCTAAATTTGCTTTAGTAAAAATTTTTTTAAGATCTGCATCATATTTACCATTTTTATGGTATCCTTCTATTTGTGCTTTTACATCGGATAGGTTAGGAATTTCTTTATTGTTTAATTTACAACCATTCCACAATGGTAAAGTAAATAATAAAATTAGAATAAAAGAAAAATGTTTTTTCATGTTAGTTTTTTAAATTATTATAAAAATTAGAATGTATATGATAACAAAATAAGGGAATAATACAAATAATTTATTTACTTAGTACTAATTAAAGGAATTCCAGTATTTCCGCTTGGCTCTGTAATTTTTAATAGATCAGATATTGTTGGGGCAATATCTACAATATAAACCGGAGAGTTATTTGTTTGGGCTGGAATGTTCCACCCGAAAAATAACAAAGGAATATGTGTGTCATATGAATAACTCGATCCGTGTGTTACTTGACCGCTTGAAGAAGAACCCGGGATATAACCAGGTTGTAATTCTAATATAACATCTCCAGAGCGTAAAGGATTAAATCCGTTTAATGTAAGATTTGCTGAATTTCGGCTGGCAACAAACTGCGTTAAGTTATCTCTGGTTGTAGTTTGTGCAATAAAAGGAAAAGTTACAATTAAATATTCGGCAAAACTTTTTCTAACATTAGATAAATTTAATTTTAAAGAATTTATTAATTCATAATTTAAAAATATTTGTTCACTTGAAAATTTTTCAATTACATTTGCACTAAAATTCTTTTTGGAATAGTTTTTTAGAGAATCGTTAATAGATTTAAAATTGATCCAATCACCGGGAATATTATATTCTTTTAAATACTTAGGATTTTCAGCAACACCGTGGTCAGCAGTTAAAAATAAAATATAATTACCTTCACCAACATTTTTATTCAAATCAATTAAAAGTTTAGATATCAACAAATCTAATTTTACATAAGTATCTTCAACCTCAACAGAATTTGGTCCATACGAGTGTCCTATATAATCAGTGGATGAAAAGCTGATTGCTAAAAAATCTGTTATAGCATCTTTACCTAGATTTTCATTTACCAAAGCTGACACTGCAAAATTGTATAAAAGTTCATTTCCAAAGGGTGTACTTTTTAAAATTTCATATTTTTCTTTTGAAGGAATATTCTTAAATGAATGTGGGAAACTTGTTTTCTTCTCTAAGAATAGATCTTCCTCAAAGTGTCTTTCATCAGGTAGTGTAACCCAATATCTTTCCAACGGATAAGTTAGATTCCATTCTAATGATATATAGGTATCAGTTAGTTTTTTATTATTAAATTCTTTAACCCATTTTGGAAGATCATTCATATAAAAAGAAGATGTAATAAAATTACCATTTTCAGAATCATACCAATATGCCCCATCAGGTGAATGTCCTCCCGGTAAAATTGCCGCTCTGTCTTTTATAGAAATACTAATTACTTTTCCTTTTTTATTTGTAGCCATTTTAAGCTGATCCGTAATAGTAGTTGAGAGTAGTTGCTTTGGCGACATTTTCCCTTCATTATCATCAGCACCAATTGTTTTGTACATATCATCATAAGTACAATAAATTACTTTCTTTAATTTCTTATCATACCAATAGTTTGAAATTATTCCATTAAAATATGGTGAAGTTCCTGTATAGATGGATGCATGACCAGGACCTGTATAAGTTGGCACATAATTAAAATGAGCAAAAGTAAAATTGCTTCCTTTTTTCATCAATTTTTTAAAGCCGTTTTCCCCATATAAAGAATTAAATTTATAGAGATAATCGTATCTCATTTGATCAACAACAATTCCAACTACCAATTTAGGAGAAGATTGTTTATCCTGTGCAAAAACTAATAAACTTAAATTTATTGAAATTATAAATAAGAAGATTAGACGAATAATTATTTTCATATTTAATCACTTATAAATTGGGCTATAAATATATCATAAAAATACGGAAAATTGATGATTGAAAATCAAATTTTACTAATATATGCTCTTTTGTGGATTATTACTCAGATTATTTGGATTTTAGTATTTCTAATTAAGAAATTTATGGAGAACGAAGAATGGCAGTTATTAGATCTTTCAAAGCTTTAAGACCCCAAAAAGATGTTGCCTCAAAAGTAGCAAGTGTACCTTACGATGTTGTAAATAGAGCAGAGGCAAAACAATTAGTTGAAGGTAATGATTTAAGTTTTCTAAGAATAGGCAGAGCCGAAGCAACTATAGAAAATAGTGTTGATGCGTATTCAACTGAAGTTTATTTAAAGGCAAAAGATAATTTAGACTTACTTAAAAAAAATGCACCTTTAATTCAAGATGAAAATCCTCATTTTTATCTTTACCAATTAATTATGGACGGAAGAAAACAAACAGGAATTGCAGCAACTTTTTCTGTTGATGATTATGAAAACAATGTGATTTTAAAACACGAAAACACACGCAAGGAAAAAGAAGACGACAGAACTAATCATATAATTACAACTGCTGCACAAACAGGTCCAGTTTTTTTAACATATAAAGGAGTTAAAAAAGTAAATGAAGTTGTGGATAATGTAATAAAAAACCAACAACCGGAATATGATTTTACTTCTGCCGATGGAATTACTCATAAGATTTGGCTACTACCTGAAAATTTAAATAAAATTGTTGTTAATGAAATTAAAAATGTAAAAAGTTTATACATTGCTGATGGACACCATAGAGCAGCAAGTGCCTGGAGAGTAAGAAATGAAAAGAAAGAAAAAAATTCAAAACATACAGGTGACGAAGAATACAATTATTTTTTAGCTGTTTTATTCCCTGCAGAGCAACTTAAAATTTTTTCATACAATAGAGTTGTTTCAGATCTGAATGGTTTAGATAAAAATGAATTAATTAATTCTATAAACGAAAAATTCATTGTTGAAGAATCAATAATTAAAGAACCTAAAGAAGCAAAAACTTTTTGTATGTATTTAGATGGAACATGGTATAAACTTTTGGCTAGAGATTCAGTTATAGCAAGCAATTCTTTAAGCAATAGTGTTGGTGAAAAGTTAGATGTAAGCATTCTGCAGAATTTTTTACTCAATCCTATTTTGAATATTGACGATCCTCGTACGAATAAAAGAATAGATTTTGTAGGTGGTATTCGCGGTACAATAGAACTTGAAAAACTAGTGGATAGTGGCAAGGCTGCAGTTGCATTCTCACTTCATCCGTTATCTGTAAATGATTTAATAAATATTTCAGATGTAGGTGAGCAAATGCCTCCAAAATCAACATGGTTTGAACCAAAATTGAGAGACGGGTTAGTTATTCATTTAATTTAAAAAATAATGGTGGAGATATGAAAGATAGAATTTATAATTTTAATGCAGGTCCGGCTGTTTTACCGGAAGAAGTTTTAAAAGAAGCGCAGGAAAATCTATTTAGTTTACCAGGTGTTGGTATGTCTGTGCTTGAAATCAGTCACCGCTCAAAAACATTTGATGCTATTATTGATGAAGCAAAAGAAAACTTGAAATCACTATTAAGTATTCCTGATACTTATCACTTACTTTTTTTGCAAGGTGGGGCAAGCACACAATTTGCAATGGTACCTATGAACATTATGCCTCCTAATAATAATGCTGATTACATTGTAACAGGTTCTTGGTCAAAAAAAGCTGTAAAAGAAGCAAAAAGATTTGGAACTGTAAATATTGCAGCTTCATCAGAAGAGACGAAATTTGACAGAATTCCAAATGAATATAAATTATCTAAAGATACTTCTTTTGTTCATTTTACTTCTAACAACACTATTTATGGAACAGAATGGCTAAAAGAACCTGAAGTTGGAAATATCCCTTTGGTTTGTGATGCATCTTCAGATATTCTTCACAAGAAAATTGATGTTTCAAAATATGGTTTAATTTATGCCGGTGCTCAAAAAAATATGGGACCTTCAGGTGTTACTTTTGTAATTATTAGAGATGATTTATTAGAAAGATGTTCTGATTCATTAATTACAATGCTGAATTATAAAACTCATACTGAAAATAATTCAATGTATAACACTCCTCCCGTTTTTGGGGTCTATATGATAAATCTTGTAACTAAGTGGCTTAAGAAATTAGGTGGTCTTGATGCTATGTATAAACTTAACA
>Ga0210009_1002350_pt1 | contig 14034 bp, 16 predicted proteins | sample CryGeyCG2114_065_FD_185457 | JGI IMG/M metagenome (GOLD analysis project Ga0210009, IMG submission 185457) | Groundwater microbial communities from aquifer - Crystal Geyser CG12_big_fil_rev_8/21/14_0.65 (SPAdes) (version 2) | ecosystem: Environmental > Aquatic > Deep subsurface > Groundwater ... | reverse complement strand
AAACACTATAATAGGAATACTTTAACGCCTGTTATGGACTTCTTCCCTCGTGATGGTAATGTGTCCTTTTGTACCAAGGTCAAGACACAGGAAACCGTTATGGAAAAATTCAGGTGATGAAATGGGGCAAAGAGTACAGTTTGGTCTTTTCTTACAGAAGTTTTTCCCTAAGTGGACTATTAAGGCATGATACTCATTGTACAGTTCCACGTCCTTCGGCAGGTTCTTCATGAACAGGTCCTGGATTTCATGATAGCCGATATTGGCTGATATAAATAAATTATGGCGTGAGAAAACCCTTCTGGTATAGGCATCTACCACAAAGACAGGCTTGCATCCTGCATAGAGAAGGATGCTGTCGGCTGTCTCCGGGCCTATACCGTTAATACCCAGCATCTTATCTCTCAGGGTCTCCATGTCCTCAGAGAACATCAGAGAAAGATTCCCTTCGTATTCCCCGAATAAAAAATCCATGAATTTCTTTAATCTTCTGGCTTTTATATTGTAGTACCCTGACGGCCTGATAGTTTCGGCCAGCACTGGTTCTTCGATACAATACAATCTCTCCGGGTGAAGCAGGCTATCCCTTTTAAGTCTGGTAATGGCCTTTTCAACATTTTCCCACGAGGTGTTTTGTGTAAGTATTGCTCCCACAATTACCTCAAAAGGGGTATCACCAGGCCACCATCCCCGCGGCCCAAAAGAATCATATAGCCTTTGGTAAATCAACATTAACGCTTGAAGCAAAAAGGATACCTTTTCAGGGGTTTTATGTTAACCTATTTCTTCCAGAAGTATCTTGTGGTCAATTAAGGAGATCTTCTTAATCCTGCTGTTCAGCACTTTCTGTTCCCCAAAGATATTCCTGATAAATACTTTACCGTCTTCAGGCTCTATAATATCTACACTTTCCAGGATTAGTTCTTCCTTGCCATCTCGTTCTAAATATGCATTAGCTTCACACATTGTTTATCAACTCCTTAAGTTTTTCAGTTACCAGGCACTCTACTAAATGTGGTAAGGGTTCGGGAGCAACTCCTATAATCTCTACCTTTTCTTGTAGCATAGGCAAGAGTAACTTTTTTGCCGGGCTAGAAGAAACAGCCTCAGCCATCTTCGGCGTAAGTTCTCCCATCATTGAATTGGCCATGACTATTCCCAGAGACCCTATAATTATATCAGCTGAAGGAACTGTTCTAACTATTGCATTCTCCCCTGTTGCTCCCTTGTTAGCCTTAGCTCTCATCATGGCAGAGGTAGCGATTGAATTGGTCCCCAGAGCTATTATTTCAATCCTCTCTTGAAATTCCTCTTTCAATCTCTTGATAATGGCACTACCAATACCACCACCCTGTCCGTCGATAACACATATACGCATTATATGGGTCCCTTATGTTTAGGCTGAAGGCTGAATCCGCCAGAGGCGGACTAACAGTCTTCAGTCTATCCACCTGAGCAGTTAGGTTTTTCTGAACATAACACTGTAACTTATGGATGTCAAACAATTAGTTGGCTCCGAAAAAAGGCAATTGTTCGTTTGAGCCCCTCCTTCAATGAAACCTCCGGATTCCATCCAAGCCCTGTTTTAGCCTTTGACCAGTCTAAGACACTGCGAAATTGTTCTCCCTTTTTAGCCTCTCCATGGACACCTTTGACTTTAGACCCAGCAAGGGTCTTTATCTCTTCAAATAGACTATTAACAGTGGTTTCTGCCCCTGTCCCAATATTGAACTCCCCAAAAACATCCCTTTGTAAAGCGAGTATGTTTGCCCTGGTCACGTCCTCCACAAAGACATAGTCACGGGTCTGCTCTCCATTTCCGTTTATAATAGGCCGATCCCCTGCCAGCATTTTTTGGGAAAATATGGCCACAACTCCTGCTTCCCCATACGGGTCCTGTCTTGGTCCATAGACATTACTGTACCTCAGAGAGACATAATTTAGACCATAGGTTTTATGATAATAATAGAGATACCTTTCACAAGTCAATTTGGCAATACCATAAGGGCTTAGAGGTTTGGTAGCATGGGTTTCATTTGCAGGAAAACGGCACTGTTCACCATAAATTGCCCCTCCTGTAGAGGCAAAGATAAACTTCTTAATCCCATTTTTGACAGAATTTTCCAGTAGATTTAAGGTGCCGCCAATATTTACATCCATATCATAAAGAGGATCTTCAACAGAATCTCTAACACTTACCTGGGCTGCATGATGTATTACTGCTTCCGGTCTTTCCCTTTCCATGATTTCTTTTACAACCGAATCCCTTATATCTTCCTTGTATAATACAGCCTTTGGGTTCATGTTTTCCTCTTTTCCTGATGAGAGGTTGTCTATTACAATCACTTCGTGGCCGTTATTAATCAACATATCAGATACATGTGAGCCGATAAACCCAGCACCACCTGTCAGCAAAACCCTCATCTTTTGATTCCTCCAATACTCACTTTAGCATTTTTCCCCTATAACCCAAGGATTCCTTTAAGCTCCAAATGGGTCATTATCTTCAAAGGAGTACTCATGTTATTTTTATACGCAATAAAGACTACCCCTCCATTTTTAGCTGTTTCCATGTCTATCTCAGAATCTCCTATATACAAAGCTGCCTCTTTAGGTAATTTAAAATGATCCATGATTTTCAAAAGACATTCAGGGTCGGGTTTGGGCATCTTCACATCCAGGGATGTAACCGAATAGTGGAAATATTTCTCCAGGTCAAAACGATGGAGGATAGTCTGTAAAGTGATGCCCCTGTTGGTAGCAATAGCTACACAATAGTTCTCTTTCAACAACTCCAGCATTTCAATAAGCCCTGGTTCTAGTTCCATGTACTGTAAATAAGGGGTATAGTCAATACGGCTGGTAAATTCATGCGCCTCATCCAGTCTTGTATCTTCTTTAAAGAGAATGTCTATTACCTCTTTACCGGTATGGGTATGGGCAATATGGGTCAAGAGGGGATCTTTTTCATCTATAGGGGGCTTCCCAAATTTATCAAGTATAAAATTGTAATATGCCAGGTTTGCCCTTTTGCTTTCAAACATAACCCCGTCACAGTCATAGATAACAAGCTTTACTTCTCTGTAGGTTCTCAATTGGAATTGCCTCTCGGTCTATAATTGTTGAAGATTATGTAACCGTTCATGGTTGTCGGTTAACAGTCCACAGTAATTACAACAGCAGGCTTAAGCCCACTGTTATTATGCAACGATTGAAGCATTTTGGATATTGATTTTAATTCTCCCCTACCTTCTGTTTTTTTAACCGTGAACCGATAACTGTAAACCGTGAACGGTCACAAGATTATGGTAAATTAAACAATTTGTCAAGCAGCTTATCGCTTCGAGATTATACCCTATTCACCAGGTTATATTTCTCGGAAAATAGTCTTAAGCTATTGAAGAAACTAGATTTTTCTTGACAAAGCGAGGAATAGACATCTAAAATGCTTTATTATCTTACTCAAATACATTTTCTCTCTGGCTCGTGAAGGGATTCTTTACTGGTATGGTTGATATAATAGATGAAAAGTTTGAAAGGCTGAAAGAGATACTCAGGGATATGGGCTCCGTATTAGTGGCTTTCTCCGGAGGGGTAGACAGCACCTTCTTATTAAAGGTCGCCCATGACGAATTGGGAGACAAAGTCTTAGCCCTAACAGGACTTTCTGCTACCTACCCAGAGCATGAATTCGAAGATGCCAAGAGACTGACTTCAGAAATAGGGGTCAGGCATTTGATTGTTCCAACCAACGAATTGGATATGCCGGATTTTTATAAAAATACCAGGAGGAGATGCTATTACTGCAAAAAAGAACTGTTTGGAATATGCAAAAAGAAGGCAAAGGATTTCCAATTAGACTGGGTAGCGGACGGAACAAATTATGCTGATCGGGAAGATTTCCGACCTGGTATGGAAGCGGCAAAAGAGACAGGAATCCGTAGCCCCCTTTTTGAAGCAATGTTTACAAAGGACGAGATTAGAATACTAAGCAGAAAGCTACACCTTTCGATCTGGGATAAGCCTTCTTTTGCTTGTCTATCATCTCGTTTTCCCTATGGAACAAAGATTACATGCGAACTGTTAAACAAGGTTGGTGAGTGTGAAAAATTCTTAAGAGCCATGGGGTTTAAACAGTTTCGCGTAAGATACCACAAAGAGATTGCCAGGATTGAGGTTGATCTTCAGGAGATGTCCATGTTCTATGATAAAAACACCATGCTCAAGATAGCAACTAAATTTAAAGAATTAGGATTCCAGTATACTACTTTAGATTTAGAAGGATACAGAACAGGGAAAATGAATGAGGTTTAAAAGAAAGACAGATAAGAACTACCTGATTATTCTACTATTATTAATTCTTGTTATGATATTCTTCACCATCTTTAGGCAGCAGGGAATTATCCATATTTACCGTTTAACAAAGGAGAAAGATCAGATAGAGGCATTTAATAAAAAGATCGAGGAAGACAACCGTAATTTAAAAACAAAGATTCATTCTCTGAAGAAAGACAGAAGTTACATAGAAGGGATAGCCCGACAGGGGCTGGGGTTAGCCAGAGAAGATGAGATTATTTACCAGTTTAAAAGTCCAAAGAATCTGAGGAATGAAAACCTTAACAACAAAAAAAGTCAAAAATGAAGGCGGAAATGAATCTTGACACTGCTGCTGGGTTATGATAGTTTTTTAAATAGTTTGCAACTATTCAGGTGGATAGGCTGAAGTTTAGGCTGTAGACTATTAGCCTGTAGACTATTAGCCTACTACAGCCTACAGCCTAAACAACCTAATTAGGTCAATGCGCAGTGACTAACAGCCTTCAGTCTTCAGCCTAAACAACCTGAGTAGTAACTTTACCTTGAGAGTCTTTAAGTATGATTTTCTTTCCAAAGAAGGACAATATTGGCATAGATATAGGTTCCAGTTCTGTTAAATTATTGGAACTTCAGGAAACTAAAAAGGGCTACCAGCTAAAGAATGTGGGGATTGGCTTCCTGCCCCCAGGCACTATTGTCGATGGAGCTTTAAAGGACCCAGGCGCTGTTACTGATATTATCAAAAATTTAGTGTCGAATCTTGACATAAAAACTAAAAATGTAGCTACCTCAATATCCGGACACTCTGTAATTGTTAAAAATATATCTCTGCCCGTTATGCCTGAGAATGAACTTGAGGAATCAATTAAATGGGAAGCAGAACAGTATATCCCCTTTGAGATTGATGATGTGAATATTGATTTTCATATATGGGGAGAAAACCCTGAAGACAAAAGTCAAATGAATGTACTCCTGGTAGCTGCTAAACAGGACATTATTAACGATTACACTAAGGTAATAAAAGAAGCCGGGTTGAATGCTGTTGTGATGGATGTTGATTCCTTTGCCTTAGAGAATATGTTTGAGATGAATTACCCATATAATGAAGATGAGGTAATAGCCCTTGTCGATATTGGCGCTAGTGTTTTGAATATGAATATTCTTAAAAATGGTATCTCTGTTTTTACACGAGCCATATCTATTGGAGGCAATAAGATTACTGCGGAGATTCAAAAGAGAAAGGATATTGGCTACGAGGAAGCGGAGACTCTGAAGATAGGTGGACAGGTCAAGGAGATCGACTATAGTGAGATAGAAGATATTGTTAAGGAGGTATCCCTCTCATTGGCTACAGAGATTCAAAGATCTATGGACTTCTTCTGGGCAACCTTTACAGATCAACACATCAATAAAATATACCTGAGCGGAGGATGCTCAAAGAGCATTGAATTAAAAAGGCTCATAGAGGATAGGGTATCAGATATTCCCGTAGAGGTACTAAACCCCTTTGCAGGTATTGATTGTGGTGAAAAGGCATTTGACCCGGAATACCTTGAATACATCGCTCCGCTGATGGCTGTGGGTGTAGGTTTGGCATTAAGATGGACTGGGGACAAATGATAAGGATAAATCTATTACCAGTAAGGGAAGATAGAAAGAAAGAAGGTGCAAGGCAATCAATATCTATAGGTATACTCTCTTTGGTACTGTTGGTACTTGTTCTTGGTTATATTCAGATTAATGCATCCAGGAAAATCAATACATTAAACTCTGAGATTAAAAGTACCGAAGATGAGATCACTCGCTTAAATAAAGTAGTGGGGGATGTCGAAGAATATAAAAAAAGAAAGAAAGAACTGCAGGATAAGATTAAGGTCATTGGCATGTTGAATCGTAAAAAGACCGGCCCGGTACACATGCTGGACGAACTCAGTAAAAACACCCCAGGCAAATTATGGATTACCTCATTGCAAGAAATCGATTTAAAATTAACCCTGAGTGGTATAGCACTGGATAATGAAACGATTGCCAGCTTTATGAGGAACATGGAAAGGTCAACCTATTTCTCAGATATTGAGATTATTCAATCACAGCAAGAAATACAGGAAGGTTTGAGACTTAAAAGGTTCGATATCACATGCCGGGTATTACTGCCTGAAAATAAGTGAGTAATTGAAGTGGCTCCCGTACTGGATAAAATAGCAAAATTGCCTACTCCAAAAAGGATAATGATACTTATAGGTATCTTGCTTTTGATATCTGGTGGTTACTACTACCTTTTTTATATGCCCAAGCAGACAGAGATAACCCAGCTTCAATCTAAATTGGAGCAATTGCAATCAGATTTGATAAAAAGACAGACTATTGCTAGAAAACTGCCACAATTTAAGAAAGAAGTGGTAAAATTGAATGAGGATTTTACTATAGCATTAGTCCAGCTCCCAAACAAAAAAGAAATCTCTACTCTGTTATCCAGCGTATCCAAGTTGGGAAGGGAGACAGGGCTTGAGTTTTTGTTTTTTAAGCCACTGCCAGAGGTTAAACAAGGTTTTTATGCTGAAATTCCTGTTGATATTACGGTGTTAGGAAACTTTCACAAAGTTGCTACCTTCTTTGACAGGGTGAGTAGGCTCTCCCGTATTGTAAATATTACAAACCTCAACATGAGTAATACAAAAACTTCTGATAGAGAAGTTTCATTGACCACCTCTTGTCTGGCAACAACCTTTAGATTTCTTGAGAAAGAAGATAAAAGTGAGACTAAGAATACCAAAGGGAAGTAGTCACTCTAAGACTCATATATTACTCCTTTCCGTTGTCCTGGTTTTTTCATTTATTTTAGTAAGCTCAGAGACTAAACCTGAATCAACCTATTCCCTTCCAAAAAATATTGGTAGAAATAGAGCCATCAATGAATCTCAAAGGGCAACCTCTGAGAAAAAAGAGGGGATTAAGAAAGAAGAGGTTAAATACAGTTACAATCCTAAGGGGAAAAGGGATCCTTTTAAACCGTTTATCTCCAAAGCTACAGTGGGTAAAAGCAAGGGAAGAGGTGAACGGCTCACCCCACTTCAGAGATATAACTTTAATCAGTTAAAGCTCATCGGAATCATATGGAGGGATGATAAGAATATCGCTGCTGCTATGGTTGAGGACCCTGAAGGCAGAGGATATGTGTTAAAGAAAGGAACCCTTTTAGGTGAAAATAATGGAAGGGTTATAAATATATTAAAGGACAGGGTGATAATAGAAGAAGTGTACCGTAATAATTCTGGTAAGATCAAAACCAGAACGGCTTCTCTCAAACTCCATAAATCTGAAGAAGGAGAAACACCATGAAGTATCCAGGGAATGTTGTTTGCAACAAGCGGATAAGAAGGTTCATGTTTTTCTTCCTGGCAGTATTCACTCTCTTGACTTTTGCATGCTCTCCCAGAGTCCTCTATGCCGAACCAGAACCTATTAAGCCAGAAGTAATTCCTGCTGATAAAACACAAGTTAAAGAAGAGGGAACAGTTGAAGGTATAGATTTCAGACAGACAGCAGAAAAATCTCAGATTATAGTATCGACATCCCGCGAAGCTAAATATGATGTTTCCAGGGTATCCAGGGATAGATTGGTTTTGGAATTGGTTGGAATGGATATCCCCAAAAAACTCCAGGAAGGCATGAACATTAAAGCAACCAACAGTGCAGTAGAACTCATTAAACCTTATCAAACCGTAAGTTCAGGCAAAAAGACTGTTAAGATTGATATAAAATTGAGAGTTATGGTGCCATATCATATTATTCAAGAGGAAAACAAAATATATCTCGACTTCAATCAGCCACAGGAGGTACTACATAAAGAGATCGCTTCACCTCCGCCTCTATCTGCTGTACCAAGGACAAAGGTTGAAGCAACCAGGAGGGCAGGAGGAACCCAGAACTATGAAGAGGGAGTTCAGATAGAAAAAGCTGAAAAGATGAATTCTTCTGTGGAATTAGCCCCTGTGGAAGGAGGTTTGAGGGGAAAATATACCGGCAAGAGGATCGGATTAATGGATTTTCAGGATGCAGACATAAAGAATGTCTTTCGGTTAATAGCCGAGGTTAGCAACCTGAATATAGTTTTCGGAGACGATGTCAAAGGCAAAGTCACAATCAGAATGGTTGATGTCCCGTGGGATCAAGCCCTGGATGTTATCCTGGCCACCAATAACCTGGGAAGGATCTGGGAAGGAAATATTATCAGGATTGTCCCTTCTGAAAAACTCATGAAGGAAGAACAGGCTCTGACAGAAAAAAAGAAAGGAACAGAAGAGATTGAAGAATTATTTACGGAGATAATCCCTATAAACTATGCCCTGGCTAAAGATATTTTACCCCAGATACAGAACAAGTTATCTGAAAGGGGAAAAGCCTCTGCTGATGAAAGGACAAATTCTCTGGTCATCACCGACATTAAAGGGGTTGTACCGAAAGCAAAAAAGATGATAGAGCAGTTAGATACTCCAACCCGTCAGGTACTGATCGAGCCAACTCGTCAGGTACTGATCGAGGCAAGGATAGTACAGACCAATCCGACATTTACAAGAGAGCTTGGCATTCAATGGGGCGGGCAATATGGTCCAAGAGGTGTTTCGTCGGGCACCTATACCGTTTCAGGGACAGCAGGCAGTAACTATGCTATAAATCTCCCCCCCAGTTTAATCCATGGAGGATTGGGCGCCGCCTTTGTAAATTCTTCAGCAATACTGGATTTAAATCTTACAGCTATGGAAAAGGATGAAAAGATAAAGATTATATCGAGACCAAGTATCGTAACAATGGACAATAAAGAGGCTAGTATAGAGCAGGGGGTGCAAATTCCTTATGTCGAAATGACCAAAGAAGGGACACCAGCTACAACCTTCAAGCCTGCTACCCTATTACTGAAAGTTACCCCCCATATTACGCCCGATGGAAGTATTCAAATGAAGGTCAAGGCAAGGAAAGATCAGAGGTCTTCCCAAACAGGATATGGTGGACAATCGGGCATAGATACCAGAGAAGCAAACACAGAGGTCATTGTAAGAGACAGAGAGACTACCGTAATAGGTGGAATTTATGAAACGACGCAGATTGATGCAGTAAGCGGCGTCCCGTTCTTCTCAAAGATTCCTATCATTGGGTGGCTGTTTAAGAGTAAATACAAAAAGGACGAGGTAACTGAACTCCTGATATTTATCACCCCCACTATTGTCAGGCAAAAACCCGTCAACTAAAAAGACCATCATATCTACTAAATATGGATCATCTCCAAATTAGTTGGTAAAATCATAACATAAGGATTCAAGGGGTCAAGGGGTCAAGGATTCGAGTTAAATTGGTTAGAAAACAAACACTTGAACCCTAGAATCCTTGAATCCTCGAACCCTTTTAACAACCAAATGGGAGAAGAATCCTAAATATTAATATTGCAGACCCAGGTGACCATTATGTTAAGGTATCTTACAGCAGGCGAATCACATGGAAGCTCTCTGACAGCCATCCTTGAAGGCATACCCGCTGGTTTGAGCGTTCGAGAAGATGATATAAATATTGATCTTGCCCGGAGGCAGATAGGCTACGGTCGGGGGCAGCGGATGGGGATAGAAAAGGACATAGTCAGGATAACCTCCGGGGTTCGATGGGGCAAAACTATAGGGGCTCCAATAACTCTGGTGATACAGAACAAAGAGTGGGAAAAATGGAAGACAGAGATGTCTATATCCTCTCAGTATGAAGGGAAAGGGATTCGTCTTAACAGGCCTCGACCGGGACATGCTGATCTTGCCGGTGCTATCAAATACAATCAAAGGGATATCAGAAACATTCTTGAACGGGCAAGCGCAAGGGAAACTGCCTGTCGAGTTGCCGTAGGGGCTGTAGTAAAATGTCTTCTTAAGGAATTCGGCATTAAGGTAATCAGCCATGTAACTGAAATAGGAGGAATAGGGATCAGTGTCCAAAATCTAACCCCTGAGGATGTGTACAGAAGGGCTGAGGCTTCGGAGCTGAGATGTATTGATGGCGATGCCGAAAGAGAGATGAAAGCTAAAATAGATGAGGCAAAGGCCAGGGGAGATTCCCTTGGAGGGGTATTCGAGATAGTAGTCACAGGTGTACCTGTTGGGTTGGGAACTTATACACAGTGGGACAGAAAACTCGATGGAAGGATAGCACATGTCCTGATGAGTATACAGGCAATCAAAGGAGTAGAGATTGGTTTAGGGTTTGAGTCTGCCAGGAGATGGGGGTCTCAGGTTCATGATGAGATATACTATAAATTACCAGCCAGAGATGACAAAGGGTTATCTGAAGTACCTTGTGACATAGAAGCTCAAGGGTCTAAACCAAAGGAGGGTTTTTACAGAAAGACAAATAATGCAGGGGGTATTGAAGGAGGAATCTCTAATGGGGAACATATAATTGCCAGGGCTGCTATGAAACCCATTCCCACTTTACCCAAACCTTTAAAATCAGTAGATATTGATACCAAAGAGAGCTTTAATGCCAGTGTGGAGAGGTCTGATACCTGTGCTGTTGCAGCCGCAGGAATAATCGGCGAAGCAGTGGTAGCCATTGAAATTGCCAATACCTTCTTAGAAAAGTTTGGAGGGGATTCTGTTGAAGAGATACGGAGAAATTATGAGGGGTACCTGAACTACGTTAAGAATTATTGATCAGATATTTTAAAACTCATCGATGAGCTGCAAAATGTCGGGAGAGCTATTTGTTTACTTGTTATACGTAAGACATTGTCACAAATCAATATCGCCTAATGAGCTCGTAATACAACTGAAACGAATCACTTGTGACAAATTGTAGTTCATAAGAAGTAAACAAATAGCCCTCCCGACAATGGCTGAAAGGCATGATTCAAATGAGTTTTCAAATTTCTGATTGATAGTTTTGGGGAATTTTGTAACGATGGAGAAAATGAAGTTCAACAAGAATATAGTACTGGTAGGATTTATGGGGACGGGGAAAACCGAGGTGGGGAGAATTCTGGCAAGGGATTTTTCCTTTGAATTTATTGATACTGATGATGTAATAGAAAAAAGACTCGGCATCAAAGTGCCCGAGATATTCAAAAAGTATGGAGAAAGTTACTTCAGAGAGATAGAGAGAGAGGTAGTTAATGACCTGTCAGATTTGAAGGGGTTGGTTATCGCCACTGGTGGAGGGGTGGTAATTAATCCTGAGAATATCAATGACCTGAAAAAGAATGGTATAGTAATATGCCTAACAGCAACCCCGGAAGCGATCCTCTCACGGGTAATGGGAGATGATGATCGTCCATTATTAACTGTCTCTGGTAAACTTACCAAAATCAAGGAACTGCTAAAATCAAGAGAAGCATTTTATGCTAAGGCTGATGTGACCATTGATACCACAGATAGAGAGGTTTTAGATGTTGTTAAGGAAATCAAGGAGGTATTGTAATCCTTTAATATGATCAGAAAAGCAAGGGTAGGAGATATCAAAGAGATTCAGGATTTAATAGGGGTTTATGCTAAAAAGGGCGAGATGCTGCCTCGTTCTTTGAGTGAGCTTTATGATAATGTCAGAGACTTTAGTGTTTATGTGGACGAAAAGGCAGCCAATATCATTGGCACATGTGCCATGCATATCTGCTGGGAAGACCTGGCAGAAATCAGATCTCTCATCGTACGTGAAGACTTTTGGGGCAAGGGTATTGGTGCTAAACTTGTAGAGACCTGCCTATCTGAATGTAAAACTCTAGGCATATATAAAGTCTTTGCCTTGACATACCAGACCGAGTTCTTCAAAAGACTGGGATTCGAGATAATAGACAAATCTGCTCTCCCACACAAGATATGGGCTGATTGTTTAAAATGTATTAAGTTTCCTGATTGTGATGAAACTGCTATGGTTTTAAATCTTTAAAAAGAACCTTCGCCTCTTCGATAGAGTCATCATGGCAAAGCTTTTTTCTGGAGTTTCCTGAGTTTTTATCCAAAGTCAAAAGACAGTTGAAAGTCATCGATGGTACTCTTTTTAATTTCGCTTACCCTGGAAGAAGCCAACCTTACAACTTCAGCATTGATCCCTTCTGTGAAATCCACATCATCCAGGTTCCTCGAAAGTCTGTCCTCTGTCTTTATCAAGGCATGATCCTCTTTCAACGTCCTGGCAATATTGGAAAGTTTTACGTTAAAAAATCAAAGCTATTATACTCAGGAATCTCCAAACTTTCCCAAAAATGTTGCCTTCTACTTCTATAATTTTTTCCCTCATTTATTTCAATGGGCTAGAAACACTGTGTATAAAAACTCAGGAAACTCCAGGTTTGTGAGTGCGAGCAATGCCCGAGATGTAAGGATATTATTCTTTAATAATCTTATCCCCCCCCCCTATTGACCTTAAAGACTTAGTGATTATTTTTTAAAAAAAGGATACAGCAAAAAATTGAAAGATAGAAGAAGATGTTGGGGGGGAAGAGATATTTAAAACCCTGAATGATACTGTCAGGGGTAAAACTAAAAGGAGGTTAAAAATAATGCAAGTTACCAGATGGAGACCTTTTAAGGAGTTAGAGACATTGAGAGGTGAGATGGATACATTATGGGATAGTTTCTTTGGCGAGAGAACCCCTGTAATTCGAAAACAAAGCGAATGGATTCCTCCCATTGACATCTCAGAGACAAAAGAGGCTGTAGTAGTGACTACAGAAGTACCGGGAATAGACCCTAAAGATGTCAATATTTCTTTTACGCAAGACATGCTGACAATAAAAGGAGAGAAAAAGCAGGAAAAGGAAGAGGAGGGAGAAAACTATTACAGGGTTGAAAGAAGCTATGGTTCTTTTTCAAGGTCCTTCAGGATTCCTGTTTCTGTCAAGGAGGGCGAGATTAAGGCACAACATAAGGGTGGTGTGCTAAAGATAACCTTGCCAAAGGCTGAAGATGTAAAACCCAAGGAGATTGAAATTAAGGTGGAATAGTTTCAGCTTTTCCTTCTCTTATCCCCCCCCCTAAACATTTGAGTTCAGGAGCTGTTAGTGGGTACGTGAAAATCACCAGTTGTCTATTTACATAAGGGGCAGCATATTGAAACTGCCCCTTATGTTTTGGGGCACCTATCTCATCTTACTGACTTCGATAATCTTAAAAGTAGGACCAATAGGGATTCAAGATTAAGGGCTCAAGAGGAAAAAGGTGAATTGATAAACAGAATTCTTGAGGTCATAGACAACTTTGAGATGACCATAGACTCAGTTAAAAACTATAGACATAACCTCTTCTTTGATGGTATACTGTCTATATACAGACAACTCATCTCGGTTTTAAGAGAGGGTATCCGTTCACAGTTTACGGTTTGCAGTTAACAGTTGGCAAAAATGCTTCAAGCTTTATATAATTACAACAGTAAGCTTAAGCTTGCTGTTGTAATGCCTGCTGCTGTAATTACCGTGAACGATAAACTGAGAACCGTGAACGGTTGCAGAAAAGTCTGGTGTCTGAAGTCCAGTGTCTGAATTGCGGGTAGCTGTAAGAGAAGTTGAGGATTAAGAAATATGGCGATAAAATATAAAGACTACTATGAAATACCGGGTCTTAAAAGAGACGCATCAGCAAAAGAGATAAAGAATGCCTATAGAAAGCTGGCCAGAAAGTATCATCCAGATGTCAATCCTGACAATAAGGAAGCAGAAGAGAAATTCAAAGAGATAAACGAGGCCAATGAGGT
>Ga0210009_1002349_pt1 | contig 14038 bp, 14 predicted proteins | sample CryGeyCG2114_065_FD_185457 | JGI IMG/M metagenome (GOLD analysis project Ga0210009, IMG submission 185457) | Groundwater microbial communities from aquifer - Crystal Geyser CG12_big_fil_rev_8/21/14_0.65 (SPAdes) (version 2) | ecosystem: Environmental > Aquatic > Deep subsurface > Groundwater ... | reverse complement strand
CCCGCGCGCTCGCCCAGACCGTTGATGGTGCACTCGACCTGGCGCGCGCCGTTCATCACGGCGGCCAGCGAGTTGGCCGACGCCATGCCCAAGTCGTTGTGGCAGTGCGTGGACCAGATGACCTTGTTGCTGTTTGGCACGCGCGCGATCAACTCCTTGAAGCGCTCGCCCCACAATACGGGGATGCTGTAACCCACGGTGTCCGGCACGTTCAGAGTCGTCGCCCCGGCCTTGATCACCGCGTCGAAGATGCGCACCAGAAAATCGATCTCGGAGCGCACCGCATCCTCGGCGGAGAACTCCACGTCGTCGGTGTACTCGCGCGCCCACTTCACCGCCTGCACCGCGCGCGCCACCACTTCGTCCGGTGTCATGCGCAGCTTGTGCTGCATGTGGATCGGCGAAGTCGCGATGAAAGTGTGGATGCGCCCGTGCTTGGCCGGCTTGATTGCCTCGCCCGCCGCGCGCACATCCTTCTCGCTGGCGCGCGCCAGCGAACACACAGTCGAACGCTCGATCACTTTGGCGATGCTGTGGATCGCATCCGCATCGCCGGGACTGGCCGCGGCAAAGCCCGCCTCGATCACATCCACGCCCAGCTTTTCCAGCTGGCGCGCGATGCGCAATTTCTCTTCTTTGGTCATGGATGCGCCCGGACTTTGTTCGCCGTCGCGCAAGGTGGTATCGAATATGAATAATTTGTCGGTCATGTTGAACTCCGTAGCCATTATGCCTAAGGCGGCCATCATTCCGATGCCGCCTGTCCTGTGTAACGTGTGGGATAGTCAGGATTAGCGCGCGACGCGCAGTTTCAGCGCCGCCAGCAGGCTGAAAGTGGAATGCAAAAGCAAGAGGTGACGGGAGAAATGCATGAGCGGAATATAGCGGCTTTTATTTGGGGGCGCAACAAATCCGGACTGCCATCAAGCCAACTGCACCATCCCCGCCGCTTTAACTGCCGTCTTATCGAAAGAGATCGTGTGATCGCAACCATGCGCACTGCCTTCTCGCTCGATCAAGCAATCGGCAAAATCGGCCTTGCCATTCCTGAACACCCGAACTGCCTGCCACACGACTTCTGCATCCTGAACCCGTAATTGCTTGACGCGCAACAGCCGCTCCACAATGTCGACGACTTCATCTCTAGTGCTGCCGTAACATCCTTCCAGCACCCAAATCACCTCAACCAGCGAAACCACTGAAATGAAACCAGGATTGGACACTGACAGCGTTTGTTCGATCAACTTCGTTGCAACGGTCGATTGCGCTTTATCGTCTTGAGCCAGGTAACGAACCAACACATTGGTGTCCAAGCCGATCATCTCTTTGCCCCACGCCTGGCAATCGCATTATTCATCGCGGCCAGCGATATAGGCGCAGCGGGCTTACGCACCAATCCTTTGAGCGAAGTCACTTCTTCGACCGCCGCCATAATGCCGAATTGATTGTTGCCTAAATCGACAAAATCAACTCGATCACCCTGATCCAACCCTAACTTCTTGCGCACATCCAGCGGAATCGTCACCTGCCCCTTGCTAGTCATAACTGCCGTGGACATCACACACCTCCATTGAATTTGATTTTCTTACTTTAAGGTAAGGAATAAATCGAGTCAATCGTATTTGTATTAGTGCAAGGAGGAAATGGCTTGTCCGGTTTAGGCAAACAGACCACTTGACGCAAGTGGCAGCAGCGCGGCTGGCCGCTCTTGCCAGACCGATTCCAGCGCATCATCCATCCCTGTACTTCTGCACCAAGCTCACCCGCTTCAAATAAGCCTCGCGCGCGATCTGCACATCTTCCAGGAAATGCGGCAACTCCTTCAGCAACAAGGCTTGCGGACCGTCCACCAGTGCCTGCGTCGGCGCGGGGTGAAAGTCCACCAGCACCATGTTCGCGCCCGCCAGCACCCCTTGCGCCGTGACGTGCATGACATCGAGGATGCCATCCGGCGAAGCGGCGCGGCTGCCGACCGAATGCGAAGGGTCGACGCACACCGGCATCCGCGTCAGGCGCTTGACCACCGGCACATGGGCGAAATCGACCAGATTGCGGTGCGGATCGCCCATATTGGTCTTCATCCCGCGCAAACCGAACACCACGTTGCGGTTGCCTTCCGAAGCCAGATATTCCGCGGCGTTCAACGACTCGTCCAGGGTGATGCCGAAGCCGCGCTTGAGCAGGATTGGCATCCCGGTCTGGCGCCCGACGATCTTTAGCAACTCGAAGTTCTGCGTGTTGCGCGTGCCGATCTGCAGCATCACGCCGGTCGGGTTGCCGGTCTGGCGCAGCGCCTCGCGGATCTCGTCCAGATGCGACTCGTGGGTGATTTCCATGGCGATCACCTTGATGCCGTACTTGCCCGCCAGATCGAACACGTAGGGCAGGCAAGTCTTGCCGTGCCCCTGAAACGCGTACGGGCTGGTGCGCGGCTTGTAGGCGCCCATGCGGGTGCAGACCTGGCCGTTGTCACGCAGCGCGCGCAGCATGATCTCGACGTGCTCGGCATTATCGACCGCGCACAGGCCGGCAAACACATGCAGCGTGTCCTGGCCAAAACGCACGCCGTTGTAATCGAAATAAGCGGGACGCGTATCGTCCTTGTGCCGCCCCAGCACGCGGTATTCCTGCGACACGCGCACCACCCGCTCCACGCAGGGCAGCGCCTGCATGTCGCCCTCGTCCAGCGCCTTGGTGTTGCCGATGAGATACAACTCGGTCAGCGTCTGCTCGCTGCCGTGTTCGCTGTGCACCCGCACCTGCACGCCCTGCAGGGTCGCCAGATGATTCGACAATTGGCGGTATTCGGCGCTGTCGGTACGGGTGTTCGGGGCAAGAATCAGGATCATTCAGGTTTCCTCACATGCGCGAAAGCAGCGCCCATTGTTGCGGCCATTGTTCCATCGGGTCGCGCGCATAACCGCTCTTGCCGAACTGGGTCCAGCGCCCGATGACGAAGCACAGCAACAAATTGGCCTGCGCCCCGGCGTCCGTTTCCGCATGCGACGCGCCCTGCGTCGCGGCGATGCGCAGCGCCTGCTTGAGCGTGCTCTCCACCCGGTCGAGGAACTGGTTGATGCGCAGTTGCAGGCGCTCGTTCTCGTTCACCAGCGCATCGCCGATCAGCACCCGCGTCATGCCGCGATTCTTCTGCGCGAAGCGCAGCAACATCGCAAGGATCTGCTCGACCTGCTTCAAGCCGTCCTTTTCTTCCGTGGTGATCTTGTTGATCAGACCGAACACCGTCTGCTCGATGAACTCGATCAACCCCTCGTACATCTGCGCCTTGCTGGCGAAGTGACGATACAGCGCGGCCTCGGACAGCGCCAGCCGCGCCGCCAGCGCGGCCGTGGTGATCTTCTCGCCCTTCGGTTGCTCCAGCATCGCGGCGATGGTCTGCAGGATTTGTAATTTTCTTTCACCCGGTTTGACAGCCATGACTCCCCCTTTACAATTTTGCCAACACGCGCGGCAAGTCGAGCACCGTGCGCACCTTCACATCCACATGCGACGGTGTGCCCGGCGCCGTGCTCACCCACACCGTATGCATTCCCAATCTTTTTGCGGTCAGCAGATTCTCCGCGCTGTCCTCGACCATCACGCACTGCGCGCCCTGCAGCCGGTATTGGCGCAACAGATGGCGGAACCCCGCCACCTGCGGTTTGGGTTTGTAATGGGCGTGCTCAATGGCGAACACATCCTCAAACAGATCGTCCACCCGCAACAGCTTCAGCACGGCCCGCGCGTATTGCTCCGGCGCATTGGAGAACACCACTTTGCGGCCCGGCAAGCCCTGCAGTACATGGTGCAAGCGCGGCTGGCGCAGCACCATCTGCCGCAACTGCGGAAACTGATGGGTATGCCACAGGAAATGATCCGGATCGGTGCCGTGATGCTTCATCAGGCCGGTCAGGGTCGCCCCATAGCGCTGCCAGTAATCCACGCGCAAAGCGTTCGCCGCCGCCTCATCCAGTTGCAGGTATTCCTGCAGATACGCGGTCATGCTGCGATTGATGTGCGGAAATATATGCGGCGTCGCGTCATGCAGCGTGTTGTCCAGATCAAAGAGCCAGACGCGTGCGTTCACTTACCCCACCCCACCCATTCGTCCTGAGTAGGGGCGTAGCCCCGTATCGAAGGATACGGATGGTTCGATACGCCTTGTTGCACAAGGCTACTCACCACGAACGGTCTGAGGTATTCAACGTTTTCCATTATTTGCTTTTTATCAGCGTCCCCACACCCTCGTCGGTCAGGATCTCAAGCAACAAGGCATGTTCCACCCGACCGTCAATGATATGCACCGCGCGCACCCCGCTGCGTGCCGCATCCAGCGCCGAGCCGATCTTGGGCAACATGCCGCCCGACAGCGTGCCGTCCGCCACCAGCTCATCCACCAGCTTCGGCGTCAGCCCGGTCAGCAGCTTGCCATCCTTGTCCAGCACGCCCGGCGTGTTAGTCATCAGCACCAGTTTTTCGGCGTGCAACACTTCCGCCAGCTTGCCCGCCACCAGATCGGCATTGATGTTCAGCGTCTCGCCGTCGGGCGCGACGCCGATCGGCGCGATCACCGGAATGAAATCGCCGGAGTCGAGGAAGGTGATGATGGACGGATCGATCTTGCTGATTTCGCCGACCAGGCCGATGTCCAGCATTTTGCCCGGCTCCTGCTGGCTCTCCAGCATCAGTTTGTCGGCACGGATGAAAGAGCCGTCCTGCCCGGTCAGGCCGACCGCCTTACCGCCATGCCGGTTGATCAGATTGACGATGTCCTTGTTGACCTTGCCCAGCACCATCTCGACCACATCCATGGTCTCCTCGTCGGTGACGCGCATGCCCTGCACGAAAGTGCCTTCCTTGCCCACCCGTTTCAGCAACTCGTTGATCTGCGGGCCGCCGCCATGCACCACCACTGGGTTCATCCCGACCAGCTTGAGCAGCACCACGTCGCGCGCGAACCCCTCCTGCAGCTTGGGATCGGTCATGGCGTTGCCGCCGTATTTGATGACGATGGTCTTGTCGAAGAAACGCTGGATATACGGCAGCGCCTCGGACAGGGTGTGGGCTTTTTGCGCGGCGGTCGCGGCAGACAGTGGCATGAGGGCTCCTTCGGAAAATTGCCGCGAATTCTACTCCAGACAAAAACGAAACGGGCGGCATCGCGCCGCCCGTTTGCGTCAATCACTTCGCTTCTTACTTTACTGGATGACCAGCTTCTTCGCACTGACCGTCACCTTCTTCGGCAGGGTCAGTTCCAGCACGCCGTCCTGATACTTCGCCAGCGCGGTGTTCTCGTCCACCTCCTGCCCCAGCGAGAAGGCGCGCGACACACTGCCGTAGTAACGCTCGCTGCGCAGCAATTTCTCGCCTTCCTTCACTTCTTTTTCGTTCTTCACCTCCGCGCTGATCGACACCTGGTTGCCGTCAATCTGCACATGGATGTCATCCTTCTTCACGCCCGGAATTTCGGCATGCACCCGGTACGCCTTGTCGTCCTCGCTCACATCCATCCTGATCTGCACTTCCGGCTGCCCCTCGAACTTCACCGGCTGCATGAAGAAGCCGCGGAACAGGTCGTCAAGCGCATTGCTGGTCGGGTTGTATCGGCTGATATTGGCCATTTCATTCTCCTTCGTCAGGGTTACAGAGAGACGGGCATCCGCCCGCTTGCACCGTATCTGTGGTCGGCGCGGCAGTTTTTCAAGGGCAAAAAAAGGCGGCCGCAGCCGCCTTTGTTTTACGGGATTCATCCCTGCCAACCCGCCATGCTAACGATGATCCATCACGGCCGGATCGTTGTAGTGCTTGTAGCTTAATTCCAGCGCGCGCACCTCCGCACTCACCTCCACCGTTTGGCGCTTGCCGCCGACTTCCAACAGCAAACTGACCGGCACCCGCTCGCCCGTGTTGAGCGGTTGTTTCAGTCCGCGCAACATCAGATACAGGCCATGCACGCCAAAAATAACCGTGCTGCGCGCGGCCAGCCTCAAGTTCGGCAGGGTGTGCGTCTGCATCGTCCCGCCCCGGCGCTCAACCCGCACGATCTCCCCGTCGGCGGCCAGCGGGCTGCTCACGCCGAGCAGCCGCGTCGCGCGATTGACCGACAGATTCAACTGCACTGTGGCGGCGGTCTGTCCCGGCACGCTTTCGCGCACCCATGCCTTATCCACGATCACATCATTGCTCGCCCACGCCGGCGGCAAGGCCAGCAATCCCAGCAGCAAGCCGGTCAATGCGGTGCGCGTCGACGTTTCAACGCCGCATCTTCTCATGCGTATCCATGTGTTCATGCTGCATCATCTCCTCGTGCTGCTCCATGTGCTCGTGTTTGGCCTGCGTTTTACTGTCCGTCATTCCCCTGACCTTGGCGCTGACCTTGACCTTTTTCATCTTGCCGTCGGCCTGGCGCAGTTGCAGTGTGACTGCGACTTTCTTGCCTTCCTTGAGCGGTTTCTTGAGGCCGATCAGCATCAGGTGGTAGCCCTTGGCACCGAGATCAACCGCCTCCCCTGCCGGCAGATCGATCGACTCGACCTGGCGCATCTTCATCATGCCGCCCTCGGTAACCATGCTGTGCAGCTCGACCGATGCGCAGGCCTTGCTCGAAGCGCCCACCAGCGTCGCCGCTTTCTTGCTGGTGATGACTGCCTGCAGCATGCCGGCATCCTGCCCCGGTGCGGTGGCGCGCGACCAGGCATCGCTCACCTTCACATCGGCAGCCTGCGCCGACAACGAGATCAACACTGCCGCCAACCCAGCCCATATATATTTTTTCATGATCCACTCCTTCTCAAGATAAAAAAACGCGCCACAGTTCAAACGGCGGCGCGTGCCATTCTAGTCCTTTTCAGACGCTTGAAAAGCGATCACGGCCAACCTCATCCGACCGTGGTCACCCCCTGATCAGAACTTGTAGCTCACCCCGGTATAGAGCGAACGCCCCATGCCCGGCACGGCTGTGCCCCATTGCGGGTAATTGGGCAGTGCCGGATTGGCCATGGTCGTACCCTGACCGGTATAGGCGCCGCCGGTCGGCAGGTAGTAGAACTTGTTGAATAGATTCTCGACACCGAAATCGACGCTCATCTGTTTCCACGCATAACTGCCGCGCAGATTGAAGAGTCCGTAGCCCGGCGTCTTGATTTCGTTGCGCATGTCGGAGACACCCTCCTTGGCCTGCACCAGCACCAGCTCCGCGCTGTTGTTCCAGCCGCCCAGCTTCTGGGTCAATGCCACCCTGGCGTTGAGTGGCATGATGTTGTACAGCTCATCGCCGGTGTCCTCGTTCTTGCCGTTGGTGTAGTTGAGCAAACCCTTCATCCCCCACTCGCCCCAGCCGCTTTCAGCCAGCATCAGATGGCCGGAAAGATCGAGGCCATACAGGCGCGCCGACTGGTTGACGTATTTGAGCACGCCAAACTGGTTCGTCGCCAGCGGTGAGGCCGGCAGGTTGGTGGTGCCGTTCCATTGCACGGCATCGATGTAATCCGCGACCTTGGTGTAATAGGGCGATGCCTTGAAGCCCCAACTGCTGTCGGTAGCATGCCAGTCAAAAGTGGCGGACAAGGTATCGGCTTTCTCCGGTTTCAGATCGACGTCACCCAGATAGCCGTTGCCGTCACCGACGAAGTTATTCATCAGCGCGGCCATCTGCCAGGTGGACCAGGTGTAGCGCTCATAGACATTGGGCGAACGCACCTTGCGGGAATAACCAAACTCGACATCACCATTGCTGCCGGGTGTGTAGCGCGCCAGTGCCGTCAGATCCAGGTTGTTGTCGGTCTTCTGGCGGTCAAGGGCATTGAAGGCATTGGCATCACGCGCTTGGTTGCTCATCAGGTTGGCGGGGTTGTAACCCACCACATCACCGGCATTCATCTTGACCTGCTCGACACGCGCGCCGAGCAGCGTCATCCACTGTGTACTCTTGCGCGCTTCCCATTCACCAAACAGGGCGGTGCGATCACGCTGGCCATCCTTGATGTTCCAGAAGGTGCCTGGCGACATATTGGCGCCGGATGGCGGCCACCAATCATTGAGCTGGTATTGCTGTATTTCGCCGCCCACGCGCAGCAAGTCTTGCAGGGTGAGCTCAATCTCGGCCTTGATGCTGGCGCCCGTGGTTTTGCCTGCGGTGTACATCGGCATACCACCGGCACAGGCGGCGGTGCCAGTCGGACTGCAGGGTGTGCCGTCGAGTGCGGTATTGCCACCAGTGGCTGTGCCATACCAGTAGCGCTTGTCGGCGCCAAAATCCATGAAGTGATCGACCGTCTCGTGATACGCACGCGCCTCCAGTGAGCCCCAGTCGCGCTGGCCGAGGTAGCGCAAGTTCACGCTTTGCTGGTCGTTGTTGAGCATGTCCATGCGTTGATTCGGGTAAAGCTGGTAAGGCATATCCTGAATGCCGATTTTGGCTTCAAACAGGTGATTGTCTTTGTTGAACGCCAATCCCAAGCTGTGGTTGCGCGTCTCATAGGCGGTGGAGCCAACTTCGTCGTACGGCAGGGTATGCCCGATGCGGCCGGTGAAATCATAATTCTTGAAGTCGCCGCCTGCGGTGTAATTGTCGGCCTGGCTCGTCGCGCCGCTATAGCTGATGCTCGCCCGCTCGGTGGCATAGGTGGCCGCGACATTGGCGCCGCGCGCCTTGTTGTTGCTGCGATAGAAAGCGCCGATCTCACCCTTGGTGATGGAACCCTGCCCGGGCGCGGCAAATTGCGGTGCACGCGACTCGGCGACAATGGTGCCGCCGATGCTGTCGCCGCCCACGCTGACCGGCGCAACACCCGCATAAACCTCAAGCGCTTCAACGTTGCCCGGATCAATGTAGGAAAGGGGTGGATTCATGTGGTTGGGGCAGGAAGCAATCAGATCCATGCCATCAACCTTGGTACGGACGCGATCATTCGCCATCCCGTGAATCGACGGCAGGCTGGATACGCCACCCGCCTGATTGAGACTAACCCCCGGCACATCGCGCAGCAAACTGGCGCTGTCGCTGGTGGCGGGACGCAGCGCGCGCAAAGTTACGGCATCAACCTTGTCTGCATTCATTGTTTTGTCTTGCGGTGCGGTCACCACCACTTCATCCAGCATCTCGTCCGCCGCCGCCAATGAATTGCTCAATGCCAGCGCCACACTCACCGCGATCATCTTCAATTTCATTCTCACTCCTCCAGTTTTTTCAAAATTGAACCGGAAAAGATTGTATTGATTTCACGCGGCGCGACCCTGCGGCATTTTGTCGCACCCCAGTAACGGCGGGCTTCCGGTAGAATCCGGGCCATGCACGCATCACTCCTTGCCACCCAGACCGGACACTCGCACTTGCGCCGCCTTTTTGTGTTGCGCAACTGGGCCATCCTCGCGCAACTGGCAACATTGCTGCTGGTGCACCGTTTTTTGAGCGAGGCGTTTCAGTGGCTGCCGATGACCGGCACGGTGCTGTTCCTGGCGCTGGTCAATCTGGTGACGTGGTGGCGCCTGTCACTCGACTATCCGGTCAGCCATCCGGAACTATTTTTCCAGCTGGCGCTGGATGTGAATGCGCTGACTGTGTTGTTATATTTTGGCGGCGGTTCGACCAATCCTTTCGTCTCGCTCTATCTGTTGCCGCTGGTGCTCTCGGCCGCCATCCTGCCGCGCCGCTACACCTGGGGCATGGCCGCACTGACCGTGGCCTGCTACAGCCTGCTGATGGTGTGGTATGTGCCTTTGCCGATGGGCAACGCGCATGCCCAACATCTGACCGCGCCGGCGGCCACCACACCGGTCGATGAGCCTGCTGCGATGCAGATGGATCACAGCCAACACACGGCACCGCAAACCGATGCCATTTCGCCCGGCTACTGCCGCACCGAACCCGCCGCGAATCCGGCGGAAACCGCCCGGAGCGAATCCGTTGCGCCGCTGGACGATGCCTTCAACACCCACGTGCTGGGTATGTGGCTGGGCTTCGTCATCAGCGCGGCGGTGATCGCCTATTTCGCGGTGGAAATGGCGGCGGCAGTGCGCCTGCGCGACGCCCAACTCAACCGTGTGCGCGAGGAGAACTTGCGCAATGAACGCATTGTCTCGCTCGGCACACTGGCGGCAAGCGCCGCACACGAGCTGGGCACGCCGTTGTCCACCATGGCGGTGGTGGTGGGCGAGATGCGCGACGACTGCCGCGCACCGGAACAACAGGAGAATTTGACACTGCTGGATGATCAGGTGAAGAACTGCAAGCGCATCCTCGACACCCTGATCCGGCATGCACAGGAAGCGCCCGAGACACAAGACATCACCCGGTTCGTATCGGGCGTACTGAACGAATGGCAGCTGCTGCGCCCCGCCGTGCATTACCGCTACCACGTATCAGGCACACCGCCCGCGCCGCAATTGAGCACCGATCCCGCCTTGCGCGCCGCACTATTGAATCTGCTCAACAACGCGGCCGACGCCTCGCCGCAGGAGATGGAAGTGTTGCTGCGCTGGGATGCCGAAGGCGCCGTGCTGGAGATCCGCGACCACGGCCCCGGCCTCACACCCGAGGCCGCCGCGCGTGCCGGTGCCGCTTTCTTCACCACCAAGGAAGAAGGACGCGGACTGGGATTATTCCTCGCCAATGCCACGCTCGAGCATCTGGGCGGCAGCGTGCGTCTGTTCAACCGCGATGGCGGCGGCGCAACCACCGAGGTTGTGCTGCCGTGCCGCAAGGCCGAAGCATGAGCGATTTACCCAACCTGCTGCTGGTCGATGACGACGACACCTTTCGCAGTGTGCTGAAGCGCGCGCTGGAGAAACGCGGCTATGCGGTGACGGCTGCCGATAGCGTGGAAAGCGCGCTGCCGCTGGCCGAAGCCAACCCGCCCGAATACGCGGTGATCGACCTCAAGATGCACGGCGCGTCCGGCCTGGTGCTGGTGCAGCGCCTGCATGAACTCGATCCCAACACGCGCATCGTGATGCTGACCGGCTACGCCAGTATCGCCACCGCCGTGGAAGCGATCAAACTGGGCGCGACGCAATATCTGTCCAAACCGGCCAATGCCGACGAGATCGTCGCCGCGTTCGGCCACCAGGCCAATCCGGACAGCTCATTCGACGCCCAGCCCGCCACCATCGAGCGGCTGGAATGGGAACACATCAACCGTGTATTGCAGGAACAGAACAGCAACATCACCGCCACCGCGCGGCTGCTCAACATGCACCGCCGCACCCTGCAACGGAAGCTCAATAAAAAGCCTGCGAAAAGATAGATCAAACAGCTAAAATCGCTTCATCGTTCCCAAGAAGCCAGTCCAATGAACAATCCCATCGATCTGCGTCAGGCGTTGCGCAGCCTGAATGATTTGCCCGCTTTCCCCGTCATCGCGCAAAAACTGCTCGCGCTCCAGCTGGATACCGAGCAAGGCGAGCAGCAGATGATGCTGTTGATCGGGCAAGATCCGCTGATCTCGGCGCGGCTCATCGGCCTCGCCAACTCACCGTTACTCGGCAGCTCGCGCCAGATCACTTCAGTCAAAGAAGCGTCCATGATGCTCGGCCTGACCCGGGTCAAATCGGTCGCCACCGGCATCGCCGTCATGTCGCTGGTTAGCCGTCCCATCGGGCGCTTCGACCCGCAGGAACTGTGGTTGCACAGCATGTGCGTTGCGTTTGCCATGCTGCCCGTGGTGCGCGCCATGCCGTCGGCCAAACGCCCACCTGACGACCTGATCTTTCTGGCCGGCATGTTGCACGACATCGGTTATCTGGCCCTGGCTTATCTGGATCCGCAACGCAGCGATGATCTGCGCACGCGCCTGGCCATCGAAACGGAGCGGCTGGCGATCGAGGTCGAACGGGAGTTGCTGGAAATAACCCACGACGAACTGGGCGCAGAACTGGCCAAACAATGGAATCTTCCGGAACAACTCGTCGCGGCCATTCGCTGCCACCATGTGCTGGATGCACAGGATGCCGGGGAAACACTCCCGCTGGCGCACATCATCCATATCACCGAAAAATTGATTCCCCTGAATGGCCTGTACGAGCCGGTCGGACGCGAGATCGCGGCAGAGGAATGGATTGCGCTGGGCATAGCCCCCGCCAAGGCCGACGAGATTGCCGTTCAGGCCCAGGAGCAGGCTGAACAGGCAGCCCAATTCGCCGTCACCAGTTAATTCCGCCGCATTAATTTTGACGCGCTTTAGGGTACCTCTAAAAATGCAGATTTCGCCCAAATGCAAGGCGCGGAAAAAATTTCGCAGCGCCGCATAGGTATGATATGTAAGCAGGAAATTTTTTACGCAATGCAGCAGTTGGGATGAAATGTGAATTTTTAGAGGTGCCTTTTATGAAGTTCGTCCTGCCCCTGCTCCTCGCCAGTGCCGGCCTGCTCACTTCCGCCCATGCGCTGCCGGCCGACCCGCAGTTGGCGGCCAAGGCCTACGCACTTTACGATGTCAGCAGCCAGCAGATGCTGATCGAACATGCCGCCAGCGAACGCATCGCCCCCGGCTCGCTGACCAAACTGATGACGGCCTACGTGGTGTTCAGCGCGTTGCGCGACGACCACCTTTCGTTACGGCAGCAAGTCGTGCCGACGCAATACGCCTTGCGCTTGCAAAGCAAAGAACCGCGCATGTTCCTGCAGGCGGGACAGGAGGTCACGGTGGATGATTTGTTGCGCGGCCTGATCGTGCAATCGGCCAATGATGCCGCGCGGGTGCTGGCGGAAGCGGTCGCCCATCACGAACTCGCTTTCGTCGATCGCATGAATGCCGAAGCGCAGCGGCTGGCGCTGCGCGACACCCGTTTCGTCAACGCCAGCGGCGTGGATGAAGCGGGGCAATACAGCAGCGCGCGCGACCTCGTCCTGCTGGCCGCGGCACTGCTGCGCGACTTCCCCGACTTCGTCCCGCGCTACGCCCAACGCCAATTCAGCTACAACGGCATCGAGCAATTCAGCCATAACCGCCTGCTGTGGCTCGATCCGCATGTGGACGGCCTGCAGACCGCCCAAGTCGATGGGTTGGGCTTTTCCATCGCCGCCAGCGCCCGGCGCGGACAGCGGCGCCTGCTTGCGGTGGTCAGCGGCGCCGCAACGACCAGCCTGCGCGACAGCGAGAGCCAGCGCCTGTTGAACCACGGATTTCGCGAGTACGAAGCGATTCTGCTCTACCGCAGTCGGCAGCCGGTCAAAGCCATGCGGGTATGGAAAGGCACCCTGGGCCAACTCGACATCGGCTTTGCCGCCGATCGCTACGTGACGATTCCCGCCGGCGCGCGCGAACGCCTGAGCGCCCGGCTGGAAACGCTGGAGCCGCTGGTCGCCCCCGTCAGCCGCGAGCAACAGGTCGGCATCCTGCATCTGGCGCTGGACGGCGAGCCCCTGCTCGATGCGCCGGTGGTAGCATTGCAGCGCGTGCCGCTGGCGAATGTGTTTGCGCGCGGCGTGGATGCGATTCGCTTGTTGTTCCAATGAGGAGACGGCCATGACGATTTATTTCAACGGCAGCTTCATGCCGATCGAGCAGGCAAAGGTGCCGGTGCTGGACCGCGGTTTCATCTTCGGCGACGGCGTGTATGAAGTGATCCCGGTCTATTCGCGCCGCGCCTTCCGCCTGCGCGAGCACCTGGCGCGGCTGCAACACAGTCTGGACGGCATCCAGTTGCCCAATCCGCACACGGTGGACGAATGGGTCGCCATCCTGACCGGGCTGATCGCGCGCAACGCGCCGCAAGACCAGTATCTGTATCTGCATATCACGCGCGGGGTGGCGCCGCGCGACCACGCTTTTCCCATTCCGCCGGTGACGCCCACCGTGTTCGCCATGAGCAATCCGCTCGTGCATCCGCCCGCGGCACTGTTACAAAGCGGGGTCGCCTGCATCACCGCGCAGGACAACCGCTGGCTGCGCTGCGACATCAAAGCCATCGCGCTGCTGCCCAATGTGCTGTTGCGCCAGTCTGCCGTCGCCGCCGGCTGCGCCGAGGCCATCCTGATCCGCGACGACAGCTTCCTCACCGAGGGCGCGGCCAGCAACATCTTCGTGGTCAGGGACGGCGT
>Ga0210009_1002344_pt1 | contig 14064 bp, 13 predicted proteins | sample CryGeyCG2114_065_FD_185457 | JGI IMG/M metagenome (GOLD analysis project Ga0210009, IMG submission 185457) | Groundwater microbial communities from aquifer - Crystal Geyser CG12_big_fil_rev_8/21/14_0.65 (SPAdes) (version 2) | ecosystem: Environmental > Aquatic > Deep subsurface > Groundwater ... | reverse complement strand
CCGAGGGGGTGGAGGGTTATGTACCACTACAGGGTTCAGTCAAGGACATCGCATTCCAGTTGATTGGTGGATTAAAATCCTCCATGGGCTACTGTGGCGCTAAGGACATTCCAACCTTTCGAAATCTTGCTGAGTTTATCCAAGTGACACCCGCCAGTATTCAGGAGAGTCATCCTCACGACTTGTTTTATATCAAGGATGCGCCCAATTATAAAAAATAGCCGGTTAATTTGGATTCGCTCCTCCTTTCGATTTTCCCATAGCCTAAAAACCTTTGTCCCACATGGGTTCCCGGCTATATTTGCGTGCTTTTTTCTAAAGAGCCCCTGTAGCTCAGTAGGATAGAGCGACGGTTTCCTAAACCGTAGGCCAGGCGTTCGAATCGCCTCAGGGGTACGGTAGGGATGTTGGCTGAGTTAATAATATTGATCAAAGACTGGACTGAAAGTCATGCTGCAACCAAGAAAAAAATTGACGAAAAAAGAGATGCGTCGTGATCCATTACTGGAATCGGTTGAAAAAGGACGCCATTTCTACGAGCGAAATAAACGCAACATCAACACGGGTATTATTGTATTGATTGTTTTGATTTTATTGGGTTGGGGGTGGCAAAATAACAGAGCTTCATCACGGGACGAAGCGCTTTTTGCATCGACAAAAGCAGTCGCAGCCTACATGAATGGAAACCAGGCGGGTGCCCAGGATGCGTTACAATCGGTTTCCGACCAGTACAATGCAAAAGACGGCACCGCCCTGAGTGTCTACTTTTTAGGTGTCACGAAATTGGATTCCAATCTCTACGATGCAGCCACGATTCAATTTAATACGCTTGTTCAAAATACAGATTCCCCGATTCTCAAGGCCGCCGGCCTACTCAAACTGGCTTATATAAAAGAGATTCAGGAAGATTTTACCGGTGCGGCGCAACTGTATGAAAAAGCGTCGAAAATTAGAGAGTATGCTTCCAAAAATGAAGCGCTCATCGCGGCTGGTTATAACTACCAGCGAGCTGGCAAAATGGACGATGCCCGACGTGTGGTCCAAACTGTAGACGATAAAAAAATGACGACCAATTTACTCGATTCATTCCGGTATCTGCAGGGCATGATTGGGAGCTAAATCATGCAATATCATCAGATTTTGAACTTGCAGAAAGACGGGGCAAAAGATATATTTCGCGGCGAAAGTGGGTTGACAGACCCACTTTCTTGTTTTATGAAACATTGGGGTTGGTAAAATGGCAATGGAATGGCCGGATGAAACGATTCTGAACGCAATCAAATCCTGTATCGAGGATGAAAGTATTTTCATCGTTGACTGGACGCTTCAGAACCGGCGCGGTGATTGGCAATTGAATCTGCGGTGTGATGCCGATAATGGAATCACAGTGGATCAATTGGCGAAAGTGAACCGGGCAATCCGGGATGGTTTCCAATTGTCTGGATTGGATACTGAACTGCTGGAAATTGAGGTTGGCTCACCGGGTCTGACTTTTCCAATTAAAACGGTACGACATTTTAAACGGTATTCCGGTCACCAGTTAAAAATTGAGCATGATTTACCCGCTGTTGAAAATCCGATCATTGGAATTGTGGATAGTGTTGAGGATGATGCGGTATCAGTAAATACCGGTAACACCTCAATCAAAATTCCGTTAATCAACATCCAAGCCGGAAATGTGCAACTAAAGTGGTAACAGAAGGAGTTCGCTCTTGATCAGCAAAAATATCATTGAAGCCTTTATTCAGGTCGCAAAAGATAAAAATATCGACCGCAAAGAGCTTGCTGGTATCATTAAAGAAATTTTCATGACGCTTATCCAAAAGAAATATGGCAATGTTGACAATTTTGATGTCATCGTGAATATGGATAAGGGTGAGATTGAGATTTATCAGGAAAAAGAGGTCGTGGAAACGGTCTTTGACTCAGATTTTGAGGTTGACCTGGAGACCGCCCGCCTGGTTGCACCTGATTTGGAAATTGGTGATCCCTATATTGATGTGGTTGACCCGGATTCATTTGGCCGACGGCTCATTACATACGCTCGCCAGACATTGAATCAGAAAATTCAGGAATTCGAAAAAGAAGAAATTTTCAATGATTACGCTGAACGAGTTGGCGAAATCATTCTGGGGGAGATTCACCAGATTCGCCGGGACGCTCTATTCATCAATATTGACAAAGCTGAATTGAAAATGCCTCGCGATCAGCAGATCTACAATGAGCGTTATCGTCGCGGTGACAGTATTCGGGCGATAATCAAAGAGGTTCGAAAAGATAAAAAGAATTACGAAATCATCATTTCCCGGGCCGATCCCGCATTTTTAATAAAACTGTTTAAAACTGAAGTTCCTGAAATCGAAGATGGAATCATTGAAATCAAGGCCATCTCCCGTGAGCCGGGTGACCGCACCAAAATCATCGTCGAATCGAATGATAAACGCATTGATGCTGTTGGCGCTTGCGTTGGTATGAAGGGGTCAAGGATTCAGGTTATCGTGCGTGAATTGAATGGTGAGAAAATTGACATCATCAATTACAGCAGCGAACCTCAGTTATTGATTCAGCGTGCGTTGTCGCCTGCCAAACCCTACCATGTCGAACTCAATCAAGCACGTAATCGCGCCCTGGCATTATTTGAAGATTCCGAAATCAGTGTGGCAATTGGTAAGTCTGGCCAGAATGTCCGGTTAGCGTCGAAAGTGACTGGTTTTGAAATTGATGCCAAATCACGCTCTGAAGTTGAGGGTACCAGTGATGTGGATCTGTTCCTGGTTGATGTGGAAAACCTGCCAACCCGAGTAGTCAATATTTTGGTTGAAAATGGGATTGAGACCGTAAACGAGGTTGTTAATACCTCGCGGGAATCCCTACTCAGCATCAAGGGACTTGGGGAGAAATTGCTGGATGAATTTCTGGAAGCACTGCATGAAGAAGTTGAGATCGAAGAAGTTGTTGAAGAGGTCATGGTTGATGTGAGCGAAGATGATGATGAAACCGCTGAGGAGGTTGAGGCAAATACAGATCAAGACGAGAAAGACTCGGAGTAAAACTGGATCAGCATAAGACCCAGTGGAATTCAATTTTGAAAAGTATCAAACCGGCTAAGGCAATACGAAGAGGCATTTTTTGAGTAATCCAAAACGCATTTACCAGATCGCGAAACAAATCAACATTTCTCATCAGGAGATCATTGACTTCTTACGGAATGAGGCTGGCGTTGAAGTTGCCAATCACATGGCACCGGTTGAAGAAGACAAATACGAACTTATTTTAAAAAAATTCGCGGGTGACCTGTATCAGATTGAACAGGATCGTAAATCTGAAGAGCGTCGTGCGGTAGAAGATTCAAGACGTCGTGAAGAAGAAGAGCGGATCCGGCGGGAAGCTGAAGATCACAAACGCAAAGAAGAAGAAGAGCGTTCTCGACGCGAGGCTGAAGGTCAGCGTCTCAGAGAGATTGCGGATACCCAAAGACGCAGTGGTGAGATTAAAGCACAAGCCGTAGCGGATGAAAAATTTAAATCCCAGGAACGTGAGCGACGCAAAGCTGAAGCCGAAGCGACAATTGAGCTCGAAAAAGAGGCGGTTTCTGAGAGCGAACTCTCAAGAGAGAAAAAAGCGAAGCAACCGGATCCACAGCCAGTTGCAGAATTAAAGCTTCCCAAGAAATTTGAAAAGAAAACCGGTCGGGTTGATGCAGCGGATGAACCCGAGACTGGCGAAAAAATTCCTGTTCCCCAAAAAGCAGCCGAAGCACCGATTCGTGAGAAAATTGTCGCGAAAAAGGTTGAGCGCAAAGTTAAACATGTTGTTCGTGCCAAGACGGATTCGAAGGAAAAACCGGGCAAAAAACAAAAACGTCAGGGACCGCGCTTCACTGAAAAAGAAGTTGATGCTTCAATCAAGAAGGTCATGACCTCGATTGATGAAAAACGACGCGGCAGGAAAAAATATACCCGCGGTTTCCACGAAGAGGTTGCCGAGGATGATGTCTTACGCGTTTCGGAATTTGTCTCCATCCATGATTTTGCAGAATTGATGGGTGTTGATGTGGCTGATATTATTGGAAAATGTATGGAAATCGGGTTGATGGTGACCATCAATCAACGCATTGACAAGGATACAATTGAGCTGCTTGCCACAGAATTTGATGTCAAAATCGAATTTGAGGAGGAAATTGATGAAGTTCTGGAAGAAAAGAGCATCGTCGAAGATCCCGCCAAATTAAAGCCTCGTCCACCCGTGGTGACCATCATGGGTCATGTGGATCATGGTAAAACATCGCTGCTCGATTTTATCCGCGAAGCAAACGTCATCGCCGGTGAGGCTGGTGGTATCACGCAGCACATTGGTGCCTATGCTGTTGAACTGAAAGATGGTCAGCATATTACATTTCTCGATACGCCGGGACACGAAGCCTTTACGGCCATGCGTGCCCGTGGTGCACAGGTAACGGATATTGTTGTCATTGTCGTTGCCGCTGATGATGCTGTCATGCCGCAAACGATTGAAGCCATTGATCATGCCAAAGCCGCCGGCGTTCCGATGATCTTCGCCATCAATAAAATTGATAAGCCAGGCGCTGACCCGGAAAAAGTACGCCGGGAGCTAGCCGAGCGCGATATTCTGGTGGAAAGTTGGGGTGGTAAATTCCCCGATGTTGAGATTTCGGCGAAAAAGGGAACAAATGTCCTTTATTTGTTGGAAGTCATCCTACTCCAGGCTGAGATCATGGAGTTGAAGGCCAATCCGGACGCGCGTTCAAGTGGCGTTGTTATTGAATCCAGACTTGACAAAGGTCTCGGTGCCGTGGGGACGATTTTAATCGATCGCGGTACACTGCATACAGGCGATGCCTTTGTTTGCGGTGATTATTCGGGTAAAGTCCGGGCGTTATTGAATGAACGTGGCGGACGGATTAAAGATGCCGGTCCTGGAACGCCTGTTCAGATTTTAGGCTTTAGTGATGTACCGCGTGCCGGCGATAAATTTTTAGTCGTTGAAAACGAGAAAAAGGCCAGAGAAATCAGTCTCGAGCGTCAGCAAGTCAAGCGTGAACAGGACTTTAAGCGGATGCGTCTGCAAACGCTCGATGAGATTTCAAGGCAAATTGCCGAAGGCAAGGTTAAAGAGCTTAACATCGTGTTGAAGGGTGATGTGGACGGCTCGATTGAAGCATTGGCAGATTCTTTCATGAAACTTTCCAATGATGAAGTTGCCGTGAGTATCAAGCACAAAGGCATTGGTATGATTAAAGAATCTGATGTGCTCCTGGCTTCCACATCGAGCGCTGTAATCATTGGGTTTAACGTCACCAGTGACAGCAAAGCCAGACTTTTGGCTAAATCCGAGCGTGTTGAGGTGAGAAATTACACCATCATTTACGATGCTGTTGAAGACATTCGCAAAGCGCTGGAAGGAATGCTTGAACCGGAGCGCATTGAAAAAATCATTGGTACAGCCGAAATTTTGCAGCTCTTTAAGGTTCCTAAATTGGGTAATATCGCCGGATCCAAAATTACCTCAGGTGTCGCAATACGATCGGCACATGTCCGGGTCAAACGCGAGGATCGGGTTGTATTTGAGGGCGAGCTAGGCTCATTGAAGCGTTTCCAGGATGATGTCAAAGAGGTCATTGAAGGAAACGAATGCGGAATCGCGGTTAAGGGTTTTGATAAGCTAAAAGTCGAAGACATTCTGGAATTTTATACGGTTGAGGAGCAGAAGCGAACACTTCAGGTGTAACGCATCGGCATAAATGGGAAATTCCCGTAAAGAAAAGGTTTCAAAAGCCATTCAAGCTGCAGCTGCTGAATTTCTAGCTCGTTCGATGACTGAAGCCACACCCGGATTCGTCACTGTGAGTCATGTGAAAATGAGCGAAGATCTGAAGATCGCTTCAATTTACTTTTCGATTATTGGGGATGAGGCAAAAGTCAAGGCCAGCCTGGCAATTCTGGAAAATCATAAAAGTCGGTTCCGGTTTCATATCGGGCAGGAAGTACCCATGAAGTATGTTCCTGAAATGCGTTTTTTTATAGATGATACGATGGCTTACCTGGATCACATGAACCGAATTATACGGAAATTGAACTGAATTGAATCTGACTGCAGACAATGTTTTCAACATTGATAAGCCGATTGGTTGGACCAGTTTTGATGTGGTCAAGAAAGTCCGGGGAATCACGCATATCAAGAAAGTGGGACATGCCGGCACGCTCGATCCATTCGCCACAGGTGTTCTGCTGGTGCTCACAGGGAGTCAAACCAAGCTCCAGACAACTTTCACTGATTTAAGAAAAGTTTATGTCGCGACTGTCAGCCTTGGCAGTCAGACCGACACGGGTGACTATACGGGAAGTGTGATTTCTGAGGATACTGTTCCCAATATGACACGGGCGGAACTCGAATCAAATTTTGGTTCATTCGTTGGGGATATTTTCCAGGTACCACCCATGTTTTCTGCGAAAAAAGTCAATGGACAAACCTTGTACAAACTTGCCCGCAAAGGCAGGACGGTAGAGCGTGAGCCGCATCCGATTTCGATTTTTTCCATAGAACTGATTGATATGCAACTGCCGAACTTTACCATGAAAGTTCATTGCGGTAAGGGGACATATATCCGGACATTGGCAGAGGATATTGCGGTGTCGGTTGGGACAGTTGGTCATCTGACGGCACTACGCCGACTGGCGATTGGTGAATTTGTGGTTGAAGATGCTGAATCGATTACAACTTTTGAGGAACGATGGAAATCCTGCGCCGCATAGAATTGGCTGACACCTCCGTTGGTTCTGTTGTCACGATTGGCAGTTTTGATGGTATTCATCGGGGGCATCAGGCGCTTTTGCAGGAGACTGAGAAAATCGCCACCATGAATGGCTACAAAAGTGTGGTTTTGACATTTGATCCGCACCCGCAAATATTACTGCGTGCCAAAGATAAACGACCTATTCGGATACTATCCTCATTGGAGGAAAAAGAATTCCTCATCACCCGATTGTTCGATATTGACATTTTTCTGGTGCTTGATTTTACAGCCGGCTTTTCGGAAATGACAGCCCAACAATTTGTTGAAGATATATTGGTTAACACGCTGAATGTCAGGCATGTAGTCATTGGTCACGACCATCGTTTTGGTCATGATCGGGTTGGTGATTTTGATTTTTTAAAAGCCTGTGGCGAATCGTATGGATTTGAAGTGACCTCAATTGGTCCCATCAAATATGACGATGAACCCACGAGTAGTACCAATATTCGCGATGCCATACAAAACAATGACCTTGAAAAAGCGAATCGCCTGTTGGGGCATTCCTACACGCTGTTTGGTGAAGTCGTGAGAGGTGCCGGGCGTGGTCATAAGTTGAATTTTCCAACCGCCAATATTCAGCCGAAAATTGAAAATAAATTAATTCCGCCCCGGGGCGTTTATCTCGCGAAAGCTACCGTAGCTGGTTTGAAACGATATGGCATGTGCAATATCGGGATTCGACCGACATTTGAAGACCATTTGAGCCACGATGTGGTTGAAATAAACTTGTTTGATTGGAAAGGTGACCGGGACTCCTTATATCATCAGGAGATACTGGTTGAATTTTATCAGAAAATCCGGGAAGAGAAGACCTTCGCCAGTCCTCAGGATTTAATGACCCAATTAGAACAGGATAGAGTGGCATGTTTAGAAATCATCAAGAACATATAAAGTTTGCTAAATAGGAGGAGTTATGACACTCACCAAAGACGAAAAAACTGCGATCATCAAAGAGTATGGACTAAGCGAAACCAACACGGGTTTGTCGGAAGTCCAGGTCGCTATCTTGACCGAGCGCATCAAGCGTTTGACCGAGCATCTCAAGGTTAATAAAAAAGATCATCACACAAGCCGCGGCCTCCTCAAAATGGTTGGACAACGCCGCCGTTTGTTGAATTATGTGATGAAACAAGACTACCAGCGCTACAAGGCTTTAATTGAAAAGCTTGGTATCCGTAAGTAAGTCGTAGGAGGTTTTTTGATTCGTAAAGAAATGAATTTGGGGGGGCGACCTCTCATTTTGGAAACCGGTTTAATGGCCAAACAAGCCTCCGGTTCCGTTTATGTACAATATGGCGAGACATCGCTCTTAGTCGCTGTGACTGCTGCTAAAACACAAGACGCAGGCCGCGATTTTTTCCCTTTACAGGTTGAATATCGTGAAAAAGCATATGCCGGTGGAAAAATACCCGGTGGCTTTTTTAAACGCGAAGGGCGTCCTTCCGATAAGGAAATTCTCGCCTCGCGCCTGACAGATCGCCCGATACGGCCTCTGTTTCCGGAAGATTTCATGGCAGAGACACAGGTTCTAATTACCGTGCTCTCAGCAGACGGAGAGAATCCTGCCGATATTCTGGGTACTTTAGGTGCCTCTGTCGCACTTAGCATTTCCGACATTCCCTGGAGTGGACCTGTCGCTGCGGTGCGGGTTGGGATGATTGAGGGTCAGTATATTCTTAATCCAACATTTCAACAGTTGGTTGACTCCAAACTGGATGTCATTGTCACCGGCACCGCCACGGATGTGGTCATGGTGGAAGGTGAATCGCTGGAAATCAGTGAAGAAGAATTGGTTGGTGCCATTGAATTTGCACAAAAATCAATCAAAGAGGTCATTGATTTCCAACTTGAACTGATAAAAGAGATCAATCCAACCAAACGAACCGTTGAAGTTGATCCGATGAAGGCCGAAATCACAAAGGCTGTTGATGCAGCCATTGATGAAGCCCGTCTCACGGTGCTGAATACGACAACGGACAAACATGATCGTTATACCAGTCGTGATGATTACGAAAAAGAGATTCAGGACCAGTTCACCGAGACCTATCCGGAACAGGCAAAACTGATTCATGAAATCTTCAGCAATCGTCTGAAGAAAAATGTGCGTCAGCATATCGTTAACGACAAAGTCCGGATTGATGGCCGCGGATTAACCAATATTCGCCCCATTGATGTCCAGGTCAATGTCTTACCTCGCGTCCATGGTTCCGCGCTGTTTACCCGCGGTGAAACCCAGGCCTTGGTTGTGGCGACATTGGGTACGAAACTGGACGAACAGATTCTGGATAATATCGAGCAACCCGAGACAACCAAGTCCTTCATGTTGCACTATAATTTCCCGCCCTACAGTGTCGGTGAAACGCGTCCTTTGAGAGGTACAAGCCGTCGGGAAACAGGTCATGGTAATCTTGCCGAACGCTCATTGAAGTCATTCATGCCGGATAAAAATGAGTTTCCTTACACGCTCCGTATTGTTTCGGAAGTGCTGGAATCCAACGGATCATCCTCAATGGCCACCGTTTGCGGAGGGTCATTGGCTTTGATGGACGCTGGTGTTCCAATACCTCGTACCGTTGCCGGTATCGCCATGGGATTGATCAAAGAAGGCGATAAAATCGCTGTTTTGTCAGATATTCTCGGTGACGAAGACCATTACGGCGATATGGATTTCAAGGTTGCAGGGACCAAAGATGGCATTACGGCCATTCAGATGGATCTGAAGATCGATGGAATCAACCAGGATGTCATGCGTCAGGCTTTGGCTCAGGCTAAAGAGGGCCGTCTGCATATCATCGGTAAGATGGAAGCGGTATTGCCCGCTTCACGGGAGAATATCTCTCAGTATGCGCCGAGAATCATCACGCTGAAGATTCCTGTTTCCAAGATTGGTGATGTCATTGGACCCGGAGGCAAGACCATTAAAGAAATCTGTGCCGCGACTGAATCGAAAATTGATATTGATCAGGACGGAACGGTCTTCATTTATGCTCCGGACACAGCCCATTGTGAAGCTGCCGAAAAGTATGTCTACAATTTGGTTCGCTCACCGGAAGTAGGGGAAGAGTTCGAAGGCAAAGTTGTGAGAATCATGCAATTTGGTGCTTTCGTCAATATTCTGCCCGGTCGCGATGGCTTGGTGCATATCAGTGAATTGGCATGGGGTCACGTGAACCGTGTTGAGGATGTGGTTAATATTGGTGACACACTCAAAGTGAAACTGATGGAAATTGACGACATGGGTCGTATGAATCTGAGTCACAAAGTGTTCCTGGAGAGACCTGAAGGTTATGTCGAGCCACCACCGCGTGAAAAGCGTGATAGTGGTCCACGCGGGCGCGGCGGCGATCGTGATCGTGACCGGGGTGGTAACCGCGGAGGCCGTCGGTATTAATTTAGAAGCGCTTAAGCGCAAGGATACGGTGTTAGCGAACGGTTTGCGTGTTGTTTCAGAACATGTGCCGACCGTTCGCTCCGTGGCCTTGGGCATTTGGGTTAAGACCGGAAGTCGATATGAGCCCGCTGACATCAGCGGGATTTCTCATTTTTTAGAGCACATGGTGTTCAAGGGTACGGAATCGCGCGATAAAATGGACATCGCCCTGGCACTGGAAAGTGTTGGGGGAATGGTGAATGCCATGACATCCAAAGATTATACCTGTTTCTATGCTCGTTTTCTTCAACAACACCTGGAAATTGCTGTTTCGCTTTTGACAGACATTATGTTGAATCCGACTTTCCCACAGGAAGAACTGGAGCGGGAACGCGGTGTCGTTCTGGATGAATTACACGATGGTCAGGACATTCCCGAGGAAGTCGTTTTTGATGCTTTTGAAGATCATGTTTTTCCAAATTCCGGCCTGGGAAGACCTGTAATTGGATTTGAAGAGACGATCAAAGAATTTTCAAAATCAAAGTTGGACGACTATCGCCATACCCATTATTATCCTGAAAATATGGTGGTCACAGCAAGCGGATATATTGACCACGATGAGTTGGTTGGGTTTCTCGAAAAATATTTTATTCATAATGCAATGCGTTTAGAGGATCCCTTCATTGATCAGATTTTACCAACGCAGCCGGGCATATTTTTGGAAAAACGATCAATTCAGCAGACACATTTGATCACGGGGCGTCAGATATTCAGTCTGAATGACGAAAGACGTTGGAGCATGGGTGTCCTTAATTCACTGCTGAGTGGGGGAATGAGTTCGCGACTTTTCCAGAATATTCGTGAAAATCACGGTGTTGCGTACGAAATCTATTCATTCGCAAACCTTTATCGGGACACAGGCGTTTTTGGCGTGTATCTGGCAACGGATCCCAACAAACGCAGGAAAGCGTTGGAGCTGATTCAAACTGAATTAGATAAACTCAAGGATGCACCTGTGCAGCCAGCCGAACTTGAGCGGGTGAAGGCACAATATCAATCCGGATTTGTCATGTCAGAGGAATCCATGGAACGCCGGATGTTTCGTCTCGGAAGACAGTTGATCTACTATAATGTCACGATGGAAATTGATGAATATTTAAATCGAATTGAACAGGTTAGTTCATCTGAAGTACAATCTCTGGCACAGGAATTGTTCACACCTGATGCGTTTTTGACGATGGTTCTCGAACCGGCAAATTAATAATCCTTCGGAGGGCAGAAAGATGATAATCGGGGTACCAAGAGAGATCAAGACCAATGAAAATCGTGTATCCATGACACCCGGTGGTGTTGAGGCATTGGTCGCAAGAGGACATAGCGTTCTGGTTGAGCATGATGGTGGTTTGAATAGTGGTTTCACTAACGATGCCTACAAAAATGCCGGTGCAACTATTTTGAATCAGGTTTCAGAGATCTGGGCAAAATCTGATATGATTGTAAAGGTAAAAGAGCCACAACCGGTTGAGATTAAAATGTCAAAACCCGGTCAAACCGTGTTTACCTATTTTCACTTCGCTGCCGCTCGTGATTTGACACTCGATTTCATTGCTTCAAAAGCCACGGCGATTGCGTATGAGACCGTTCAGGATAAGCACGGTACACTGCCGCTACTGACACCTATGAGCGAAGTTGCCGGGCGTATGGCGGCTCAGGAAGGTGCCAAATATTTGGAACACAGGATGGGCGGACGCGGTGTTCTGCTGGGTGGGGTGCCGGGGGTAAAACCTGCAGTCGCACTTGTTTTGGGTGGCGGTATCGTTGGAACCAATGCTGCTAAAATCGCAGCCGGTTTAGGCGCTCAGGTCATTATGATGGATGTCAATCTGAATCGTCTGCGCGATTTGGATGATTTTATGCCCAAAAATGTCATGACCATGTATAGCTCTGCCAGCAATATCAAAGAATTGTTACCCCAAGTTGATTTACTTATTGGCGCCGTATTGATTCCCGGTGCAAAAGCCCCAAATCTGGTCACCAGAGAGATGCTGAAGCTGATGCGTAAAGGTTCGGTTATCGTGGATGTCGCTGTAGATCAGGGCGGTTGCGTGGAAACCTGTCATCCCACAACGCATGAAAATCCCACTTACGAAGTTGAAGGGGTGATTCATTATTGCGTAGCGAACATGCCTGGCGCGGTTCCCTACACATCAACGATTGCATTAACCAACGCAACCTTGCCTTATGTCATTAAAATTGCGGATATGGGTCCGGTTAAAGCATTGCAGTCCGACCCTGGTTTTATGCTTGGATTGAATATGGTTGACGGCAAAGTAACCTGCCAGGCTGTGAGTGAGGCATTTGACCTTGATTACTCACCGGCTGCATCCGTGCTAACCTAATAAAACATCGTATTTGATTATGTCATCAACCTTGTATAACCAAAGTTTGGTTTACCACAAGGTGAGTGAGGACTTTGAATGGGGGTTGACTACGGTCAGCCCCTTTGCATTTAAAAAGCAGATCGCAGCGCTGCGACGAAGAAATCTGAACTTTAAATGTGTGCGTGACTTGTCTGTTCAATCTCAGACTGCACGCGACGTGGCTATTACATTCGATGACGGTTACAGAAGTGTTTATACGCATGCTTTCCCGATTTTATCAGAATTGGATGTTAGGGGAACGGTATTTGTCATTACTGATTTTGTTGGAAAAACGAATGACTGGGATTGGCAGATTGGCGGACGGCGTTTTGAACATTTGAATGGGTCAGAGATCCGGGAATTGCACGCAGCCGGGTGGGAGATTGGCTCTCATACGGTTTCACACCGCATTTTGACGACCATAGATCGCAAGGCAATTCAGGAAGAGTTGAAAAATTCCAAGGAAACCCTTGAGCAAACATTAGGCGCGCCGGTTTGCTCAATTTGCCCGCCGTTTAATCGGTTCAATGAAGAAATCCTTGAGCTGGCCAGGGAAGTGGGTTACACGAAATGCGCGGTATCCTTTCCGCTGGAATCCCCGCCAATAGGGTATGAAGATTTTGTGATCCCCAGATTGGGCGTTTATCATCACGAATGGATTTCTGTTGTGCGTGGAAAATTGGAAGTGAATTTGTGGACACCGTTGGTGGTTCTACAACAACAAATTATCAATCTGGCGGCACGGGGGACAGAGATCCGGAAACGCCTGGCGACTTGATAAGCGTTGACAGACTATAGTGCTCCTTCTATATTTGCCGCCGCTATTCATGGATAGCAATTGAAAAATGGAGAGATGGCCGAGAGGCTGAAGGCGCACGCTTGGAAAGCGTGTATAGGCAACCCCTATCTAGGGTTCGAATCCCTATCTCTCCGCACTTGATCAAGACAGAAAAGCCCTGAACCTTCAGGGCTTTTCTGTTATTGGAATCTGTGGAAAAAGAATCTCAACTTGCTACCTTTAGGCCAGATAAATGAAGGGAAAAAAGTGACCAACATCTTTATCACCGCCCTATTGGCTGGGTTTGCAATTTATTGGGAACATCGGAAACCATTCATTTATCACTACCTGCTAAAACCATTAACGACTATCTGCATATTAGCCATGGCATTCAACTATGCGGCACCTGATTTTAATGCTTACTCGGTGTTAATCATGGTCGGTCTGATATTTTCTCTGGGTGGAGACATCGCGCTCATGTTGCCGCATGACCGGTTTGTCATGGGATTGGGCAGCTTTTTAATCGCCCAAATCATTTACGCGCTAGCTTTCATTTCAAGGGTTGCCGAATTCTCGATCCTGCTGCTTTTACCGCTCCTGGCTTACGGCGTGTGGATATTTATTAAGCTATGGCCGAACTTGGGAAAAATGACCATCCCGGTGTTAATCTATATCGTTTGTA
>Ga0210009_1002343_pt1 | contig 14065 bp, 11 predicted proteins | sample CryGeyCG2114_065_FD_185457 | JGI IMG/M metagenome (GOLD analysis project Ga0210009, IMG submission 185457) | Groundwater microbial communities from aquifer - Crystal Geyser CG12_big_fil_rev_8/21/14_0.65 (SPAdes) (version 2) | ecosystem: Environmental > Aquatic > Deep subsurface > Groundwater ... | reverse complement strand
CAATTTTATTCAAGCCAAAATCACCGAAATCTGGCAACGCATTAAAATTATTGACTCGTTAGAACAATATTCCGTTGCAGCCACAGCGTGAAGCAACATTTATCAGGGACGACTAATTTAAGGCTTTCATTGCCACGGGCTTTCCGTCTGAGCCGGACCCTGTTTCGGTCATTGATGTCTGGGATTTGTGGTTCTTGGGAATTGGGCTGAAGCCCATTCATCGTTTAGTTTGTATATGATCCCCGCCCTGAAGGGCGGGGCTATGAAGAGCTTATATTCTGTCATTATTGGGCAAATGTTAATTTTAGGATTTCATTGCCACGAGCTTTCCGTCTGAGCCGGACAGGCAGCCCGTGGGTTATAAGACACCCCAAAATGACGGGGCTTCAGCCCCTAAATATTCTCCGGTGTCGTTCACTGCCTTCGGCAAATCACGTAAAAGATTTAAGGACGGGGAAAAACCCCGAGTAGTCCATTTTGCATTGCTGAATCCTGTTTTGGTCATTGATGTCTGGGATTTGTGGTTCTTGGGAATTGGGCTGAAGCCCATTCATCGTTTAGTTTGTATATATATGATCCCCGCCCTGAAGGGCAGGGCTATGAAAAGCTTTTATTCTGTCATTATTGGGCAAAAGTAATTTAAGGCTTTCATTACCACGGGCTTTCCGTCTGAGCCGGACAGGCAGCCCGTGGGTTCAGCTCTGTAATAAAAAAATGAAATCTGGATGTAAGCCGTGTTTACACCGGATTTTGAAAAAGGCATAGAAATAAAAAGGTCGGGTTCGAGTTTTGAGAAGACCTTTTTTTAATAGCAAGTCAACCCTAAGCCATTGAATCGCGAGGCGATTGTTACTTTTGTCTGTCGCGTCGCGCCATTACATTCATGACACTAAAAAAAATCAGGATGACTTATGCCCCTTCGAAAACTTGTGCTTATGTTGATGCTCTTTCCCGTCGCCCTCCTATTTGCCCAACCCCTGGCCGATCAGTCTGAGGAGATGATCTGCAAGGAAATCGACGAGTACCGCGCTTCATTTGGGAGCCTGGCCCGCCCGGTCACCAATGATGCCATGTTTGACTATGATGTGAAGTGGTACGATCTCTACTTCGACCTCGATCCGGTGAATGAAGTCATCCAAGCTCGAACTCAGATATTATTTCAAAGTGAGGTCAATGCGTTATCCACCGTGATACTGGATCTCACGGATGTGCTGACGGTGGACTCAGTTTTTGGTGCAGGCACTGAATTCACGCGCGGTGGTGATCTGATTACCATTACCCTGACCGATACATTGGCGCTGGGTGAGCAGGCTATTCTTGGAATCGCTTATCACGGACAACCTCAAGCCGAAGTCGGGTTTCAGGGTTTTGAATTTGGTTCGCATAATGGTCATCCGATTATCTCCACCCTGAGTGAACCTTACGGTGCGCGTTCATGGTGGCCGTGTAAGGATTCCCCCCGTGACAAAGCCGATTCGGTAGCCATCACCATTCGCGCACCAGGTGATCTGATCGCTGTTTCGAATGGCATGCTGGTCAACACCATCGATAACCTGGATGGTTCAAAAACCTGGTTCTGGCAACACAATTACCCCATTACCACCTATCTGGTTCATTTGGCGGTGACCAATTATGAATATTGGACAGACGTTTACCATTTCTCAGATGGCGATTCCATGCCGTTGGAGTATTGGGTTTATCCTGAGTACTACAGCACTTTTTATACGCGTTGGCAAACCGATACACCTTATATCATGGATGCCTACAACGAGCTATTTGGCAAGTATCCTTATGAGAATGAAAAATATGGTATGGTTCAATTCAACTGGGGTGGAGGAATGGAGCACCAGACCTGTTCCAGTATGGGTGGTGCCGGCGAAATTCTGAACGCTCACGAAATGGCGCACCAATGGTGGGGCGATATGATCACCTGCGCTGATTTCCACCACATTTGGCTCAACGAAGGATTCGCAGCGTACTCAGAAGCTTTATATGCCGAAAATCGTTTTGGGACAGCGTCCTATTTCAGTGCCATGAGCAACAAAGACTGGGATTTTTACGGCTCAATCTACCGGGTGGATACAACTTCTGTAAATTCCATATTCAATCGAATTGTCTATGACAAGGCTGCCTGGGTTTTACACATGTTGCGACATGTGGTGGGTGACGAGAATTTTTTCGACATTCTGACCCAATGGCGAAATGAATATGAATTTTCTACCGTTCGTACTGAAGATTTTCAAAATGTCGCCGAAAATGTATACGGCAGTGACCTGACCTGGTTTTTCGATGAGTGGATTTATGGCGCAGGGCGACCGTTATACCGGTGGTGGTGGGGTGTCCAAAATACGAATAACGACTCCACAATCATCACGCTGCAAGTTGATCAAACCCAGGATAATTCATATCCCACCTATACCATGCCCATTGATATTCATTTGAGCGATGCGACCCATGATACAGTGCTGGTAGTTTGGAATGACAGCCGGTCACAAGAGTTTTCTCTGGCTTTGCCATTCAATCCCGGAACAGTCCAGTTTGATCCGGAAAAATGGGTTTACCGCCGGGCAACTCAGGTGACAAGTTTGGATGAGGAGACACTTCTGGCAAATGATTTTTCACTGGGCGAAGGTTATCCCAACCCCTTTAATGGCGCTGTTACTTTTCCCATTCACACCGGTTTTCGGCAGGTTGTGAAGGTCTCCATTTTTAATATCCTGGGCGAGCAGGTTTTCAGCGACCAGATCGTTGCAGACGGAACTTATCGTTATCTCTGGAGCGGTATTTCATCCGAATCACAGGTTCTTGGAAGTGGTGTTTATCTGGTCCGGATCGATAACGGAGATTTTCAGCATCAGATGAAGATCAGTTTTATCAAGTAGATTAAATAAAATGACGACCACTTTTCTCAGAAGCCGTGTATTGAACACGGCTTCATTGTTTGTGAAGAACTTTCCCGGTTTCGTTAGATGGTTTTCGACAGGGACGATTTGGCAGATTATTTGCGGTAGAGGCGCATACTTAGAAGCAAATGAAATGAAAACCACCACCAACACCCTAAAAAAGCCCATGTCCGGACCCCTGCTGGCAGAGTTTCGCAAACTGGGTTATGGATTGGTCCTCATTGGCGTCATAGCACTTTTGCATGCCTGGGGAAATATCATTCAGAATGAAGCGTCCTGGTGGGAACTGTTGTTTTTATTCATCGGACTGATCGCAACTCTCGGTGGCATTAATCTTGTCATCCGGTTCACCAGACATGGGAAGTCCGGATTGACCTCCACCCAAACACCGGAAATAAGAAAGTAAGTCAGGCAGGGTTAAACCCTTCTCCATAATAAGACCATAATTCTCATGAATAATAAGCACCTGTGTCAGAGAAGATTCGTAGCATCATTCGCAAACCCTGGTCCGGGGAATCCAGCGAAGCGAATGACCGAGCAGTTGCATTACCACCCAAGGATGAGGTAGACAATGATCCAAGTAACCAAAGCTGGCGAGTATGGACTCCGCGCTCTGGCCTATCTGGTCAATCAGGGGCCAGGTGTAAAAGTTAGTATCGCCGAGATTTCTCAGGCTCGTCAAATCCCGGAACCCTACCTGCGGAAACTCCTGAAACCACTCATCCAAAAAGGAATCCTGGTGTCCATTCGGGGCGTTGCCGGCGGGGTTATGGTGGGTCGTCCCCTGGAGGAAATTACTTTTCTGGAGGTAATCGAAGCGCTGGAGGGTCCGATCAATCTGAATACGTGCCTGGTCCACAATGAGACCTGCCAGTTCATAGGTGATTGCGGGATGCATCCGGTCTGGATTGAAGCCCAGGAAGCCATGTTCAAGATTTTAGGGGGGAAAACGCTAAACGCATTGTTGGATACGCATTGATATTCTTTCAAGGGTGAGAGTCCATATTCCGCTCATCGCACCACCACAAAATGACACGCTCATGCGCCAGTTTCTGCCATATATCACCAATTGAAATTCGAATTTTTTCCCAACAGACCACCATCCTTCCGTGCCGGCAAATCTGACCGATGCAGGATGACAAAAAATTATATCACGCGAAAAAAGGATGTAATGAAATGAACCTGAATTATTCCCAACTCGAACGAAAATTTCCACAATGGGAAAAAATCAAGGACATGATTGATCAATCCATTGATCTCATGCTCAATTTAAGTCAAAGCGGCCACCCGGGCGGATCGCGCTCAAAAGTTCACATGGTGACAGCAACCCTGCTCAGCGGTGCCATGCGGTGGGACATTCGCCATCCTGAAAAGCGGTTCGCGGATCGTTTTATCCTGGTTGCCGGACACACCGTACCGCTCCTTTACGCCGCGCTAGCCGTTTTGAATGAAGCATTGCGCCGGAAATTCGCCCAAACCGGTGACCCCAAATACAAAATCCCCGGCGAAGCCGTTTATTGGGAAGATTTAATGACCCTCCGGCATAATGGTGGCCTGCCGGGTCATGCCGAAATGTCCGGAAAGACACTCTTTTTCAAGTTCAATACGGGTCCATCCGGTCATGGTTCTCCGGCCGCTGCTGGTGAAGCGATGGCGCTTAAAATGGCCGGGCTGGACGATGTAAAGGTTTTTGCCGTTGAAGGAGAAGGTGGCGCGACTGCCGGAGCCATTCACGAAACCATGAATTCGGCCTGGGGACTGGGGCTCAATAATCTCTATTACCTTTTGGACTGGAACGATTTCGGGATTGATGACCGGCCATTCAGTTCAGTCGTCTATGGCACACCCACAGACTGGTTTGGATCGCACGGCTTTCGTGTTTTTGGCGCTGAAAATGGCATGGATTGGCCGGATGTGACGAAGGCTGTGGTTGAGATGGTGAACACGGAAAATCCTGATCAACGCCCGAATGTCGCCTGGTTCAAGACGAGAAAAGGTCGTGAGTACGAGGTCTATGACAACAAATCACATGGGACGCCGCACAAATTCAACAGTGAGAATTTTTGGAAGACAAAATCACATTTCATGGAGAAGTATAAGGTCGTCTTTGACGGATTTGGTGAGTCGGGATCAGAAAAGCGTGAAGAGCGTCTGGCTCAGACGGCAAGCCATTATGAGAAGGTTTTTTCACTTTATGATGACGCCGATTTTCTGGATGCAATCGCCGATACGCTGGTAGAGATCGGTGACTCTGTTCCGGTGGAACGCACCACAAGCAGTTTTAATTTCAATGCTAATCCCTTTCACGATCCGGTCATTACCGATTACAAGAATTACCCGGAGGAAATATTTGCAAAACCCGGTGAGAAATCGCCGAACCGTGCTGGCCTGGCAAGATTCGGAGCCTGGGTGAATGCCTATACCTATGAGAAATATGGTCGGCCATTGGTCATCGCCATGTCAGCCGATTTAGCGGATTCCACCAATATTTCAGGGTTTGGGAAATCCTTTGGTGATTTCAAGGGATTGGGTTTTTACGATCGTAACCTGAATCAAAAAGGGTGCTTGTTACCTCAGGGTATTACGGAATTTACCAACGCGGGCATTTGCGCCGGTATTGCCACGGTAAATTTGAGTGAGAAGCCGTTTGAGGAATTTAACGGTTATTATGCAGCGGCATCAACCTACGGTTCATTTTCCTATCTCAAATATGGATTGATGCGGCTGTTCAGCCAGGTGAGTCAGGATTCCGAGCTGAAAGTCGGCAAAGTCATTTGGATTGCCGGTCACTCGGGTCCGGAAACTGCGGAAGATTCCCGGACGCACTTTGGCATTTTTGCACCGGCTGTCACCCAGCTATTTCCGGAAGGTCAAATAATCAATCTCTACCCCTGGGAGCACAATGAAGTCGCACCGATGTTGGGTGCTGCACTGGCGACAGAAGTACCCATCATTGCGCTACACCTGACACGGCCACCGGTGGAAATTCCAGACCGGGATGCGTTGGGGATTGACTCGTATTTTGAAGCTGCAAAAGGAGCATACCTGATTCGGGACTACAAACCCGGCCTGCCGAAGATGGGCTGTCTCTTTGTCCAGGGCACCAGCACCACGGCGAATGTCATTAAAATTTTGCCAAAGCTGGATGGTGCCGGATTAAATGTCAAACTAGTGGCGGCAGTTAGCCCGGAATTGTTCCGTCGTCAATCCCCGGAGTATCGTCGGTCAATCGTTTCGGATGGTGACTGGGCTGATTCTACTGTCATTACCAATGGCGCCCGACGCACGATGCACGATTGGCTGGCGCACAAAATTGCCGAGGAATATGCCATTTCCTCCGATTGGGACAACCGTTGGCGGACGGGTGGATCAGTGGAAGAAGTCTGTGAAGAGGCTCATATTTCTCCGGAATGGATTTTCAAAGGAATTGAACGATTTGTCGCCGACCGTTCACAGCGCCTGGGGCGTTTGCGTGATGGAATTGACGGCGCGCTTAGCTGAGCGAATCAACAAGTTTGAAAGAATAACGGAGCGGGGTGGGCAGCCACCCCGTTTCATTTAGAGAAGCGTTTTCGGCAGAAAAAATCAATGCTTTCAAACGTTAAAATTTTAACATTGGCAACTATTTATGAAGGCCGCCTCGAATTTGACACGCACGCCAAAACCCACTGGCAATCATCTCCGGGGAGATTTCCTTGGCATATTATTTGTGCTTTTGGGTTGCAGGAGGGGGAGACAAAACAGCGGTCCCGGATTATAAAAAACCGCAAAGTCCCAAAAGGCATGTCTGAATTAATTGAATTGAATTGTCGAATAGAAAAAATTTCTCGAAATGTTCCGCGTTCGGTCAAGGGGCATCGCTCAAGGAGAACGAATAAGCATCTTGTCAGAATGCGTTAGTTAAGGAAGTAGGATTAGCATGAAAAATTTTTCAAAAAGATACAGCCTTCTGGGAACCGAAACCGCCTTCGCTGTAGGGGCGGATGCCGCTGCGTGGGCAGCTAAAGGTCACACGGTCTATCCCTTCCATTTGGGTGACATTAATTTACCAACGCCAGAGTACATCACGGATGCAGCGTTCAGGGCGATTGGTTCCGGCAAGACCGGGTATGCACCCGGTGCGGGCATTATGCAATTAAGAGAAGCGCTCGCGGAAGATGTTAGTCGCGCAAGAGGCGTTCCCTACACGGCTGAAAATGTTTCAGTTCAACCGGGTGGTAAGCCTGTCATCGGCAAGTTTTTGGGTGTTGTCATGGAGGCGGGCAAACAGGTATTGTACCCCAATCCAGGCTATCCTATTTACGAATCACAGATTGAATTTTTAGGCGGCAAAGCCTTACCCTACGGATTCACGCCAACGGCAAAGGGTTTTTCAATCAATCGGGACGAGATTGAACGCCAGATTTCCGATCAGACCGTCGCTATTATCTACAACAATTATCAAAACCCGATAGGCGCTGAATCAACCGCTGAAGAGATGCAATATATCGCTGATCTGGCCATCAAGCATGACCTGTGGGTGTTGTCAGATGAAGCCTATTTTGAAATTCGGTATGGCGGTGAAAGTAAAAGTATTGTCTCCCTACCCGGGATGGCAGAACGCACTGTAGTTCTATACACATTTTCTAAAAAATTCGCCATGACCGGCTGGCGTTTGGGTGGGGCGATTGGACCAAAGGATTTGATCAGCGGGATTTCAAAATTCAATACCAATCATGAATCATGCTCGAATCACTTTGTCCAGTATGCCGGCATCGCGGCTTTACAGGGACCACCGGAACCACAGCAGGCTATCCTGGCAGAGCTGCAGAAGCGCAGAGATGTTCTGGTTGATATGCTGCAAAAAATAGATGGTGTAAAGGTCTCCAAGCCCAACACGACATTCTACCTGTTTCCGGATGTGACGGACATTTTTAAGCGCAAAGGATACGTCGATTCCGCCAGTTTCAGAAAAGATGCTCTGGAAAAAACGGGTGTTTCATTTTGTTCCCGAGAGCACTTTGGGCGACGCCTGCCGGGTGAGGAAAAAGTATTTATCAGATTTGCCTATTCAGGGATTTATACCGACCAAATCGAAGAAGGGTTGAGCAAACTCAAGACCTTCTGGGAAGCATAAAAAAGAGCAAGCAAAATTAACAGTATCACAGAGCCTCAGTTGACTCTGACCAAGGAGAAATGGTAGGATGATCACAAAAGAAGATGCACTGGAGTATCATAGTAGGGGACGCAAAGGGAAGATCGAAGTTGTTCCAACCAAACCCTGTTCCACACAAAGAGATTTAGGGCTGGCATATACACCGGGCGTTGCCATTCCCTGTCTTGAGATTGAAAAAAATCCAGCGCTGGCGAATGAATACACGGCCAAAGGGAATCTGGTTGGCGTTATTTCCAACGGCACCGCGGTGTTGGGACTGGGTAACATTGGCGCTCTGGCTGGTAAACCGGTGATGGAAGGGAAAGGCGTCCTTTTCAAACGATTCGCAGATATTGATGTATTCGATATTGAAGTCGATACGCTGGATCCGGTGAAATTTTGTGAAGCAGTAAAATTGCTGGAGCCAACATTTGGCGGCATTAATCTGGAGGATATTAAAGCTCCGGAATGTTTCTACATTGAAAAACGCCTGCGGGAAGAGATGAATATTCCGGTTTTCCATGATGATCAACATGGAACGGCCATCATCTCCGGTGCGGCAGTGATCAACGCTGCGGCTTTGACCGGTAAAAATTTGGCCGATCTGAAATTCGTCATTTCTGGTGCTGGTGCTGCGGCCATTTCCTGCTGCGAACATTACATTCGTTTGGGAGCGACCCGGGAAAATATGATTATGTGTGATTCCAAGGGGGTCATTTACAAGGGTCGCACGGACGGAATGAACGAATTCAAGGCTCGTTTCGCTGTTGATACCAAATTGCGGAACATTCACGAGGCCATGGCTGGCGCGGATGTGTTTATCGGGCTTTCCGGACCCAACTCAATTGATCAGAATGATGTTAAGGCTATGGCTAAGGATCCGATTGTGTTTGCAATGGCAAATCCGGACCCTGAAATCACCTATAATGAAGCGAAGGCAGCCCGTCCGGATATTATCATGGGCACGGGTCGCTCAGATTATCCGAATCAGATCAACAATGTTCTGGGATTCCCATTCATTTTTCGTGGCGCTCTGGATGTTCAGGCTACATCCATTAACGAAGAGATGAAGGTCGCTGCCACGATGGCATTAGCCAACCTGGCGAAAGAGGATGTACCGGACGAAGTGGCCCGGGCTTATGGTGTGGAACGACTGGAATTCGGTCGGGATTATATCATTCCAAAACCATTCGATCCCCGGGTACTTATTTGGGAAGCTGCTGCGGTTGCTCAGGCAGCGATGGAGACCGGCGTCGCTCAGAAGACCATTGATATTGAAAAATATCGGGAAGAGCTGGAAGGCCGTTTGGGCAAGAGTCGCGAGTTCATGCGTTTGCTTTACAATCGTGCAAAGAAAAATCCAAAGAAGATCGTGTACCCCGAAGGTGAGAATAACCGGATTATCCGGGCAAGTCGCTTGGTTGTGCAGGAGGGTATCGCCAAACCGATCCTGTTGGGTCGTGAAGACATTATTCGCAGCAAAGCGGCAACACTGGGCGTGGATCTCGATGGGATTGAAATCATCAATCCGTTGACAAGTTCAAAACAGGATGAATATGCCAGCCGGTTATATGACATCAGGAAGCGGAAGGGTGTCACATTAGCCCAGGCTCAGCGGCTGGTTCAGCGTCAAAGTTATTTTGGAACGATCATGGTAGAGGTTGGGGATGCTGACGGCTTGGTCTCGGGCATTTCCCAGCAGTATCCGGAAACCATCCGTCCGGCATTGCAGATTATCAAAATGGCTCCTGGTGTGAAGCATGTAGCGGGTTTGTTCCTGCTGATTTTTAAAAACACCATGAAAATCTTCGCTGATGTCACAGTGAATATTGATACCACGCCGGAGATATTAGCTGAAATCGCCATGATGGCAGCGGACACGGCCAGGCGGTTCCGGATGGATCCCAAGGTCGCCATGCTGAGTTTTTCAAACTTTGGCAGTGTGAGTCATCCAGAAACAGAAAAAGTTCGCAGGGCCGTGGAAATTCTCCATGAAAAAGCCCCTGATATGATCGTTGATGGTGAGATGAATGCTGACCTGGCGGTCATGCCTGAATTACTGAAGGAGCATTACCCCTTCAGCCAGCTTCAGGAAAGTGCCAATGTCCTGATTTTTCCCGACCTCCAATCTGGAAATATCGCCTACAAACTGGTCCATCGGTTGAGTGGCGCTGAGGCGATTGGTCCGATCCTGGTTGGTATGAAGAAACCGGTTCATTTGCTGCAAGTTGGGTCGAGTGAAGTCATTGATGTGGCCAACATGACGGCTCTGGCTGTGGTTGACGCACAGGAAATCGACCAAAAAAAGTCAAAATAATGAAATGACCCAAGCTCGGGATTGAGGAAATTTGGGTATGAGTGAGAATTACGACTTCAAGAACCTGGAACCAGATGGTATGACCTTCATGCTGACCCATCGTAAAGAGGTTATGGTTTCTTACATGAAGATGGTTGGCAGTCTGGGTGAACACCTTGACGAAAAAACCAAACAACTCATCATGCTGGCGCTGCAAATGACCAGTCCGTCACCCCAGGCTATTAAGGTGATTGTTCCTAAGGCGTTGCGGGCGGGTGCAACCCGGGATGAAATCCTTGATGCCATGATTCTCACTGTCCCGTCTGTGGGAATCAGTACCGTGCTGCGAATTCTGCCGGATGTTTTGACGGCATTGGCGGAATTTGCAGGCGACGGTGGTTAGTCATTTCTCCAACAATAGCGCATGATTCGTATGAGAGTCCCGGCAATCCGGGACTCTTGTTGTTTTAATTCAATTCGATTCGATTCAATTCAAAAGTTGCCGTCCAAAACCGTTGATACCACCCCCTGGTGGCATAAACCTTGCAATTGCGGTGGCGACATGAAAAGCGCAAAAACGATAATTACTGCCTTTCCGGAAATGACCTTGAAACACCAGAAGGTGGCTTCTATATTGTCGCGCTCAAAATGGTTATGAGCTAATCGAACGAGGGATTATGCACGAACATTACGGTGTCGTTTTGGTATTCGGGATTCTGGGCTTCTGCCTGATGTATGCAGCCTTCATTCTTCAAAAATTAATTGGTCCCAAAAACAGCAGCGAGATGAAACTGGACACCTACGAGTGTGGTGAACCCACTGAAGGATCAAGTTGGGTGCAGTTCAATATCCGCTTTTATGTGGTCGCCCTGGTTTTCATCGTTTTCGATGTGGAAATCGTTTTCCTGTTTCCCTGGGCTGTTGTGTTCAAGGATCTGGGGTTCGTAACCTTTATTGAAGTATTTATCTTTCTCGCGATACTGGTTGTCGGCCTGGCATATGTCTGGGTGAAGGGCGACCTGGAGTGGGTGAAGATGAAGTTAAAATACGGTGCCGGTCGCTATTCAGCAGCCCGGTTACACGAAACCGAATAAATTAGTCTGGAGCTCAAATTATGGGCATTTTAGAACATAAATTTTCTGGTGATAATGTCATTATCACGTCATTGGATAAAGTCATCAACTGGGCTCGTTCCAATTCGGAATGGTATTTCCAGTTTGGTCTGGCCTGTTGTGCCATTGAGATGATGGCCACCGCCGCTGCCCGGCATGATTTGGAGCGGTTTGGTGCAATGCCCCGTTCATCGCCGCGTCAGGCGGATGTCATGCTGGTGACCGGGACGGTGACCTTGAAGATGGCCACCCGAATCCAGCGACTCTACCAACAAATGGCCGATCCCAAGTATGTCATTTCCATGGGCAGTTGCGCCAATTCAGGCGGACCCTATTGGCAACATGGTTATCATGTTCTGAAGGGTGTCGATCAGATCGTGCCGGTGGATATTTATATTCCCGGTTGTCCACCGCGCCCGGAAGCACTTATTGAAGGACTCATGCGGTTGCAGGTGAAGATCCGGGAAGAGTCAAGTCTAGCCAGGAAGGCGAGCTAAAGATCGTGACAGAAGCAGAAATCTACAGTCTGTTATCCACAGAATTTGGCGACAAGGTGGTGAGCTTCCAGGGTGAGGAAAAGACGCCCTTTGCGGTTATTCAGCACCAGGCCATTCATGAAATCATGAGTTTCCTGAAGCGGGATGAGCGGTTGAAGTTTGACTCATTAATGTCTCTCAGTGGTTTTGATCTTGGGGGAGCCGAGCAACCATTAGGGATTATTTATCACCTTTATTCAATGTCCCTAAACCATTATTTCGCGGTCAAAGTTCTGTTTGAAGATCGCGAAAATCCAAAATTGAAAACAATAAATGACCTGTTCCGTTCGGCCGATTGGCATGAACGGGAAGCGTACGATATGTATGGGATTACCTTTGAAGGGCATCCCGATTTCCACCGGATCTTGCTGGAGGATGACTGGGAAGGTTATCCATTGCGCAAAGATTATGTCCAGGCTGAATTCTATCGCGGTATGAAGATCGCCAAGGAAAAATAAACATCGACACATTCCAGACATATTCACCAGTCAGCCCAAACACATTTTCAATCGAATTCACATTCACATTGAATCCTGCTGGTGAAGCACGCATGATTTTCGAGGAGAGCGCCTGATGGCCCGGCTGCATGCTGAAGAAATGGTGCTGAATATGGGGCCGCAACATCCCAGTACGCATGGGGTGTTACGACTAAAATTGAGGACCGACGGTGAAATTGTATCCCATATTGAACCGGTAATTGGTTACCTCCACCGCTGTTTCGAGAAACATGGGGAAAATATCGAGTACCCAATGGTGACACCCTTCACCGATCGGTGTGATTACCTGGCAAGTATGAACAATGCTCATGGTTACGCCATGGCTGTTGAAAAATTGATGGATATTGAACTGCCGGAGCGCGTCGAATATCTGCGAATTATTTTTGCTGAATTTCAGCGCATCGCCAGCCACCTGGTGGCGGTGGGTGCTTTTGGTTTGGATGTAGGCGCTATCACACCGTTCCTGTATTGTTTCCGCGAGCGGGAATCGATCCTGGATCTTTTCGAGATGGCTTCCGGTGCGCGACTTTTATACAACTATGTTTGGATTGGTGGTCTGGCACATGATATTCCGCCGGGTTTCGTGGAAAAAGCGTACGAATTTTTAGATTATTTTGATGAACGAATCCGGGAGTATGACCGGATCCTCACCGGCAATAAAATCTTTATCGAACGCTCAGCCGACGTGGGTGTAATGCCTGCTGAAGTCGCTATTAATTATGGTGTTACGGGTCCATGCTTACGAGCCTCAGGTGTCAATCATGATCTGCGCCGGGCGCAACCTTACTCCATTTATGACCGGTTTGAATTTGACACGGTTGTTGGCAAAGGTGAGATGGGGACAGTTGGCGACTGTTGGGATCGGTACAATGTCCGTGTGCTCGAGATGGCTCAGAGTGCACGAATCATTCGTCAAGCCCTGGAGCAGTTACCAACTGAAGGCGATGTCAAATCGGCAGTTCCCAAGAAAATTCGCCCTCCGAAAGGTGAAATATATTCTCGCAGTGAAAATCCCCGTGGTGAGCTGGGTTATTACATTATCAGTGACGGGAGCAGCGTTCCTTTTCGACTGAAAATGCGGTCGCCAGCCTTCTGTAACCTCAGCGTTATCAATGAGATTGGCGCCGGCTGGATGATTTCGGATGTCATCGCGATCCTGGGTAGTCTGGATATTGTTTTAGGCGAGATTGATCGGTAAGGGCTGGGCAAATTAAAAAATGGATGTCATCAAATTTTGTGGAATAGGGTTTTAAAGGAATCGTCATGATTGATGCCTTTGCCTCCTGGATGTTACAATTTGGCGCTCTGAGTTGGCTGGGAACCACCCCGGCAACGATTCTGGCGATGAGTCTGGTTGCGGTTGCGATTTTCATCTTTGTAGCGCTGAACGCCCTTGTTCTGGTTTATGTGGAACGCAAGGTTTCGGCATTTATGCAGGTACGGTTAGGACCCATGCGGGTGGGACCCATGGGCACTCTGCAAACTGTGGCCGACGCGTTAAAGCTCCTTCTCAAAGAAGACATAATCCCTCGCTTCGCGGACCCAATTCTCTTCCGGGTCGGCCCATGGATTATCTTGCTGGCCTCC
>Ga0210009_1002342_pt1 | contig 14081 bp, 11 predicted proteins | sample CryGeyCG2114_065_FD_185457 | JGI IMG/M metagenome (GOLD analysis project Ga0210009, IMG submission 185457) | Groundwater microbial communities from aquifer - Crystal Geyser CG12_big_fil_rev_8/21/14_0.65 (SPAdes) (version 2) | ecosystem: Environmental > Aquatic > Deep subsurface > Groundwater ... | reverse complement strand
ATTTACAAAGTCCTCGTGATTTTTTACATCTTCCTTTATCTTCCCTATCACAAATATTAGCTCTTCAAATCTTCTGTCTACTGTTTCAAATCTCTTGTTACTTTCTTCTCTTGCTTCTTCAAATCTCCTGTCCATTGCTTCAAATCTCCTGTCTACCACCTCAAATCTCCTGTTACTTTCTTCTCTTGCTTCTTCAAATCTCCTATCCATTGCTTCAAATCTCCTATCCATTGCTTCAAATCTCCTGTTACTTTCTTCTCTTGATTTTTCTATTTCAATTAAAATCCTGATAAGATCATCTTTTGTGGAGAATTTTTTGTCAATTATTGCATAAACTTCATACAATATATCCGGCCTTTCTGTCAAAATCCTTGGCAATGCCTCTATTACACTTTCCGCTGTGATTATTTCCGAATTCATTTTTGATAAATATAATATTAAACCTTTACGATTTATATGAATTATTTAAAAAATATCTCTTATTCTGGACAACAATAAGCTCATCACGGATTCAAAAATATGAGATTTTATTTTTTACTCCACATAAATCTTTAATGACTCTTTAAAATTGGACTTATACAATCGGACAAGGTTGTATGTAAAATAATGCGATATTCTGCTGAAATTACCTTCAATTTCAACAACCTTTTCAGGAAATGCATATTTCCCTTTATCCATAAACCACTGCTCTGCTATTATTTTATCACATTTTTCTTTTTCGCATTCTTCAAAATTCAAATAACCTTTCTTTTCGTTTTCTATAACATTTCTTTGTATATTCCCTTTTATTTCACTGTCTCTTAAAATTTTTATGTATTTGAATTTGTCCTTATCAAAGGATATTCCATAAGACAATGGTTCTAAACTTACATAAGCATTTTTTGTTCTGTAAATGTATTTGATTTCTGCATAACTTTTATTTTCATAAATTTTTATGTTAAAGCCAACTTCCCGAACTTCTTTACTTTCATTAACCCATGAAACATTCATTTCATAACCATTCATTCCATTGATTGAAAAATTTGAAATTTTTATTAGTTTTTCTGAATTGTTGTAATTAAAGATTACTTTGTTTGGATTGTCTTCATCATATTTTTTACTTGATATCAATCTTTGTGTTCTTCCATCATGTTTAAATATTGCTTCCCAAGGGGATAAAGATAAAATTTGTGTTCCGTTTTTATAGATGCGGATTCCATCAGAGATTGTTGAAGATGTTGAAATTGTTATCGGATATTTTTGGGTTAAATTTAACTCTACTGGTTCCTGAACTTTGATATTTAAACCTTCACTATAATTCAGATAATGTATTGCTCCTTTATTTTTTATAATGTAACCGATTCGTGTGAAATTTCCACTAATATTAAGCATTGTATCATTTGAAATTAATAATTCATAATTTTTGTCTGACTCCGGAATTTGGATGCTTTTACTCCATCCACTATCTTTTCCTGCTTCATTGTCTATATTCTCATCCGATGGAGTTATAATTGTTTTGTATTTTTCGGTGCTTGCCCTCCACCAGAATTGCCCTAAATTTTCGGGATGCGAAGCGTTTACTATTATATTATAAAACAATGTGCTGTTTTCTAATGTGAATATAATACTCGCTTTGTTTGGATCTTTATTATTATTGAAGTAAGTTATTATCATAGTATTTCCTTTGATTTCAACATTTTTTGAGTCATTGCCATTAAACATAGCTTCCATATTGGAATAACCTATTCCACTATATGCAAAAATCGGCATTGTTTTGTTGTTGTATTGAATTAACATAACTTCTGAAGAAAATGTAAGAATTCTGTCGTTTTTGTTATAAAGATAAATGTTATTGTCACCAGCAATTTTTTCGCTTGTTCTTAAAAACAGCCCTTTTTCAGTTAAATTTAACTCTACTGGTTCCTGAACTTTGATATTTAAACCTTCACTATAATTCAGATAATGTATTGCTCCTTTATTTTTTATAATGTAACCGATTCGTGTGAAATTTCCACTAATATTAAGCATTGTATCATTTGAAATTAATAATTCATAATTTTTGTCTGACTCCGGAATTTGGATGCTTTTACTCCATCCACTATCTTTTCCTGCTTCATTGTCTATATTCTCATCCGATGGAGTTATAATTGTTTTGTATTTTTCGGTGCTTGCCCTCCACCAGAATTGCCCTAAATTTTCGGGATGCGAAGCGTTTACTATTATATTATAAAACAATGTGCTGTTTTCTAATGTGAATATAATACTCGCTTTGTTTGGATCTTTATTATTATTGAAGTAAGTTATTATCATAGTATTTCCTTTGATTTCAACATTTTTTGAGTCATTGCCATTAAACATAGCTTCCATATTGGAATAACCTATTCCACTATATGCAAAAATCGGCATTGTTTTGTTGTTGTATGCTATAAGCATGACTTCCGGAGAGAAAGATAAGATTTGAATACCTTTTGTATATAATTCTATTGTTGATGTTTTAATATATTTATCAGTCATTAATTTCAAATTTCCCTCTTCAATAATCGGGGGAGCGTTTGGATTTCCAGAAATCAGCAATACGACTACAACCGCTACTACAAATATCAAACTTCCTATTTTTGATAAATTTTTAGTCATATTTAAAATTAGTAATTTGTTATAAAATTATAAAAAGTGAGAATAATTAAAAATATAAGAAATTTAATGAAAAATTTATACAAAGATGTAATCTTATAAATTTTGAATTTAATTTAAATGTTTTAACACATAATAAATTGAGCCAAGTAAGAACAACGATAAAAAACATTATTAGTTTAGGATCATCAAACGTCATAAATGCAATTTTAGGAATAATACTCATAATGTATTTAGCAAGATATTTTGGTCCGGAAGGATTTGGCATTTATGGATTTGTTTATGCTTTTGCTCAAATTTTATCGTTTTCTGTTGAATTTGGAATCTATTATATAATAACCCGGGAGGTTGCAAGAGACAAATCACTTGCCATGAAATATATTTTATCTGCAAGCATAATTAAAATTCTATTAATGCTTGTTGTTTTCCTATTTATTGTTGGAATCGTAAAGTTAATGAACATATCACAGGAAAAGGAAATTCTTATCTATATTATTTCCTTTTCACTTTTTTTGACTAATTTTTCTCAAACATTTATAGGAATATTTAATGCATTTGAAAAAATGGAATATACTGCATTAACTACCCTAATTCCATCTATCATTTTTGTTCTCTTATCTCTAGGGGTAATATTTTCAGGATGCACTCTTTTTAAGAGTAAAATTATCCCGGTAGCATTAGTACTTGTTTTTGCAGGAATTATCAATGTTTTAATAAGTGGTATTATATGTTTTAAAAAAATCGTAAAACTTGATTTAAAAGTAAAAACCAATTTAAAATTTCTTAAATATTTGTTAAAGGAATCATTTCCTTTAGAATCCCAGCAGATTATTGCTTTAATATATATGCAGAGCTTTATAATTTTTCTTTCCATGTTTCAGGGAGATATTGCAACAGGAATTTTTAAAGCGTCTTATGATTTGATTAAGCAATTGATAGCAATACCTGCTTTAACTGCTTTTGCTTTGTATCCCGTAATGTCTAAATTGTTTGTTACATCTGAAAATGATTTAAAAATAGTTATTAAAAAAGCCACAAAATTTTTATTTATTATATGTTTTTTCATTACAATAATTGGTTTTGTTTTTGCAGATAAAATAATTGTTTTTTTATATGGTGTCGAATTTTTAGAATCTATTTTTATGTTCCAAATACTAATTTTTGCTTTTTTGATTCAGGGAACATTTTATGTTGTGAGTTACTCTATATTGGCAGCAAATAGGCAAAAATATCAAACGATAAACGCTTTCATAACTTGTGTTTTAGCAATAGTCCTGAACTTTTTATTTATTCCTACATATGGTGCATTCGGAGCAGCTGTATCTATGCTCTTGTCATTTATTTGCAATAGTGTTTTGTATTTTTATTTTTCAAATATATTTACACTAAAAATTAGAGCAAGTGAAATTAGAAATTTAATAAAACCATTTATAGTGATTATAGTAATCGGAATAGTTACTACTGCAACATTTTTTTACTTGTTAAATTTCAATTTATTTGTTGCTTGTGTTGCATCAACAGTATTTTATTTTGCATCAACATATTTTACAAAAATAATTTCCGAGGATGATGTTAAGATTATGAAATCCATTGTAAAAAAATAATCAAAATTTTTATTTCCTGCTTTTAGAAACCATTTCTTTAATAATTCTTTTTAATTTTTGTTTTCGTATTTCTTTTGAAAAATTATTTCTAACTCTTTCTACTCCTTTTTTGCTCAATTTATTGTATAAATTTTCATCATTAATAAGCATTTCAATTTTTTCTGCTAAATCATCTGGATTTCCTTTTTCCATCTCACCTCTATCTGCAATTAATCCCGCATTCCCGACAACTTCTGGAAGGGCAGTTCTATTGGAAGCAACAACAGGAACCCCGCAAACCATTGCTTCACACATTGCAACACCAAAGGTTTCATTCCAGCTATATTGAACATAAATTTTACATTGATTTAAAAAATTTGCATATGCATATTCTTCTCCTGTTTTAAAAAAATCCATAAAAATCACTTTATCTAAAATTCCAAGTTCTTTTGCCCTCTTTTTGATTATTCCTTTTGCACCGGTGCCTTCATAGCTATTACCTAAATATACCAAACGATACTCCGGGTGTTTTATTGTAATTTTAGTGAATGCTTCAAATAAAGGCAAAATTCCCTTTGTGTTTGTAACAGAGTTAATCATAAAAGCCACTGTTGTTAAAATATATGGTTTTTTCTCTACCTTCACAGGTTTAAATTTTTCTGTATCAATTGAATTATAAACAACTTCATTTGTTGGATTTTTTGCAATTTTGTCTGCATTTTCTTTTGTATAATTACTGACCGATATTACTTTGTCTGCAAATTTTAGTGTTAATTTTGTCATCCATTTTTTAAGAATATGTGAATTAGCATAAGCATAACTATATTCTTTTGAAAGGTCTTTTGATGTTTCAATCTCGCCACCACCAGCAACAATTATGCAAGGTTTTCCCATAATCTTTGACAACAAAACGACATCAAAAGAGATAGCCCACCATGCAAAAAACACATCAACGCATTTTAATTTTTTATACCATTTGGACCATTGTAATGGACGAAATAAACATTTAAAAGATTTAATTGGGCTTGATAAAAGATCAGGTAAAGAATAAACAATAACGTTGTATCCAATTTCGTTAAATATTGTCTCATCCCTTGCCCCATGTATAGATCTATGAAATACACATATCCTTATATTAGATTGATTTTTAAGATCCATTTTTATCATGTGTTTTGCTCTTCTTTTGAATTTACGCGGAAAATATATAATTTATTACTATTGTTATATAATAAAGTAAAATATTTTGTATCCAAAAATACATGTATATCTTTTTCTGTAATTGTGTAATTTGTTGATGCGGATATGGGTATATAATTTCCATCCATATATTTTTCAGATTTTATCCATTTAACGGTTCTCTCATTTATAACAATCACAGACGAATTTATCGGATATTCTGAAATATTAAAAATATCTGAATGGGACATATTTTTCCATGTAATGGTTTCTTTTGTTCCAATATATACCTCCTTTGAATTATTTGAAGACAGAATACTCCACCAAACTGCTTTTCGCCACTTGGAATCATATATACTAGAAAACCTCATCCCTGCCACAGATGCAACCGCGTGATTTGTTAATGGATCCGAAACAATAACTGTATTTTTTGTCAAATGATTTTGCATCCATTTTCCTGCATCATATTCTTCAATTGTAATGATACTTGGGATAGTCCATCCCCCTATAAGCGATTTCTCCATATAGGTATTCATCGGATAAACAATCAAAGATACTAAAAGGACTATAAATACTCCAATGAACAAGGATTTAAAAAATTTGCTTTTGGTTAAATTTACAAAAGATGAAATTTTTATTACAGCATAAGCAATAATCAAGGATATAAGGGGGTTTGCAAAATTTAATCCTCTTTCTTGTCCAAGTGTCCTTATAAAAAGATAAAAAGAAATCAAACCAATTATAAGAATTATAATTGATGGAAAAATTTTTCTATATTTTGTATCAAATATGCCGAACATAATCCCCATTAAGAGAATCATGAACACAGGATATGTCCAATATTCCTGCATGATAGTTTCTTGTTTAACTAAAAAATCAGGTGTTCGCCACAAATTTTTGCTATCGGGATTATCTAAAAATTTCTCTCCCCTGTAATTAATTTCAAAGTTATAAATATCATAGTACTGGAGTGAAAAAAATATTAGGAATATGATTGCTATTATGATACTCAAATTACGAACAACGATAAAATTTCTCTCCCCCATATATCTTAATATTAAATAAATGGAAATAAAAGGAAATATTAACATTGCCATTGGAATATGAACCATGAACGAAAGGAGCATTGCTATCGTTAATAGGAATAATATCTTAAAGTTTTCATTTATGAAATTAAATTTTTTTTTAAGGATTATTGGTAAAAAGAACAAAATAAAAAATAAAAGAAATATTCCAATACCAATATTTTGATATCCTATCATGGGTTTTAATGTATTAAATAGCCATGAATTTAAATAAGAGAATAATAAAAAAGAGGTTATTAAAAAAGTTATGACAATAATTAATAAATCTTTGAATTTTGTTTTTTGATATCTTGAGGTAAATTCTTTTTCAATTAGATATATAAAAAAAAGAAATAAAATTAAGATAATTCCATGTGGATCGGGCCTATAATACCTTGCATATACTTCTAATGTATGAGCACCAGCAAACAACAAGGATAAAAAAGATAAATAGTAAATTCTTTTATCAGAGAACATTTCAACTGACAAAACATAAAGTCCGAGTAATGCTAAAAAAGGAGTCATAAAAGTTCCAAGATACCACCATACTGTGTAGCTATCTATTTTAAAAAGAAGTGATAAAATTGCTATTACAGTAGGGATTGTGGGATTATAGTTACCAGTATATATAAAATGGTTGTAATCCATTAGCAAAGTGGTGCATGGATTGTGGAAGCTTAGTATAGTGGCATTATTAGTATATGGAAATGGTTCATAATACAAAATAAACATAATTGCAAATAAAAAAGTAAGCAAAAACATAATGCTATTTGTGTTTATTTTTATATCTTTAATTTCTGCTACTTCATCATATTTTTTTGATTTTACAAAATATATTAAAAGTATAAGTAAAATTAGAAAAGAATATGTTGTTCCGTTAAATAATTGAAATGTATGCAAAAGGAATGCGACGATTGGAATAAATATGAAACCTACGGCAAACGAAATGAAAATGTATGAAAGTTTTGATAATGAAATATCTATTGATTTTTTAAGAGTAGTTAGAATAATATGTCCAAATAAATAAGGAATTATTAAAAATGAGGGTGTCGCTATTGCTCCTTTTGCCAATTCAGGGATTGGTAAAATATTGCATACTATTGTTCCAATTAATACATAAAGTATTAAAATTTGATTCCAGGTAAATTTCATTTTTTGAACTTATTCAATAGACATGTTGCAAATTAATTAAAATTAGCACAAGTAACGAGTAGATAAATTTATCTATATGTGCTTACCTAATTTTAGTTATCAGCACCCGAAGTATATAAAGGAATATACTACGGAATATGTTTAATCCAAATCTGAAGGGCAAATATCCTAATAATTTCATCACCCTATAAAAGCTGATAAGGATAAAATCCGTGATAATATGATTCTTCAATTTATGTTTTTTAAAATAGCTCCCAGGTTGAGATTTTATTAAAGAACTTATGTTGTCATTGATTTGAAGTAAAGAGTTGTCTTTTATAGCATCTATTCCTAATTCTGAATTACAGGAAATTATTGCTAATTTTGTATCTGTATCTTTACCCCAATCATCTCCAACAGATATATCTGCATCAATCCCGCAAATTCTTTTACAATGGTAACAACCATTAGAGTAATAATAATAATCAACAAAACTCAAAAATTCTTGGACTAAAAATTCATATTTTTTAAAATTGGTTAAAATTTCTATTTTACTTGTTTTACTAAATAATCTTTTTTCTCCCCTTCTACTATGATATTCCAATATTTTTTCGTTTTCTCTCAAACTATGTCCATATTTAAATTTAATCAAGTCAAGAGTTCCTCTTTTCATTCTTCCACAACCACAACAAAACAAAGCAATTTTAATATAAATATTTTTTAAATCCATTGTTTTTATAACTCTGTTCATGGCAAGAATATGGCAAGGCAAACCTACAAACGCTACAGATCTATAATTTTTAATCTTTTTAATGTTAACAAGCTGTTGAACTGGCAGATAAAATGAACCTGAATGTTTTAAAACATCTTCTTTTCTTGTAATTATATCTCCATAGAAATCAAAATTTTCATTATAAAAAGCAACTATGGCTGCATCAATTTTATTTTTTTCAAACATATCTATTAAAATAGAAGAAACTATTCCTCCAGAAGCACCATTATAATAAATCTCATGATTTTTTGAAATACCATTGTAAATTTTCATAGATTTGCTTATATTTTCTCTTTTATTTATATCATTAATAGGACAAACATCTAAACATAAATTACAATTAATACATCTTGATGTATCAATTATTGGTTTTAATCCTATTCTTCCAACCTCAATAATATCAATACAATTTTTAGGACATACTCCTTTACATGCTCCACATCCAATACAATTAAATCCAACATTAGAAACATTATTTGTGAGTGTCATTTTTTATTTTTCCTTTAAAGCCATCTTCAAAAAGTTTAGCGATTTATTTTTCAAAAAGTTTAATTTAGAATTAACCATATTGTAATCAATTTTATTATTAAATATATTTTCTATACTATTATTATTTGAAATAACTCTATTTTGAAGATTCAATTCAGATAAAATTGTTTGTGTTTTATTATGTATTCTTGAATTATCAACTACACAAAAATTAGTATTATATTTAATAGAAAATATTGTTCCATGAAAGGTAGTTGTTACAACATAAGTTGCGTTTTTAAAATATCCCATCCACTCAAAAGGATCAACAGCAATAACATTTTTATCACACCATTTTAGTTTATGATGTATTGCAATAAGTTGTATATTTTTTTGCATTGCAAAATTTTTAATTTGTTTAATCTGACTATCATTTAACTGATCAACAGCATATACAAGTAAGTAATCTTTCGCTTTAGGAAGTATTTCATATCCTGAAAAATCAAACAGAAATGTTGGATCAAGAACTATTTCTGCATCAACTCCTACATATTTTTTAACGATATCTTTTGAATTTTTATCTCTAACAGATATAGTAGAAAATTTTTTTAACCCATCAATCACAAAATTTGGAGGTATGTCATCTATATTTGCTGTACAACTTGCAGCATAATATAATAATTTTTTCTCAGGATGTAAACCTATTCCAAAAAATATGCGCCCTGGACCCATAAGTAACCTTTGGTAACTCCATACACAATCACTTCCAACAATAACGACATCGTATTTATCAGTTTTTAGTTTCATAGAACTAATAACAAAATTTTTGGGATTTAAATTAAATCTTTTCTGGCATGTTCTATATTTTAAATGTCTTTTTGCCCTTAAAAATACACCAGTTGGATTTTTATTTAAAAAAATGTTTAATAAATAAAGAAAAGTAGCGGTAGGTCTTATATAATTTATAATCTCAACTTCATGGACAAAATTCTTTATAATATTCATTAATGCAAATGCCTGGGCATATGCCCCAGGATTGATGGCATTATGAAAAGTTAAAATTCCTATTTTCATTGTAATATGTTTATAATTTTTTTAGCAGCATTTCCGTCTCCAAAAGGATTTTTCCATTTTTTATCTTTATTGAGCATAAGTTCTGTTTTATTAATAATTATATCCTGATTACATTCTGCTAATATATTACTTCCTACTTCAATAGTTTCAGGTCGTTCTGTATCGTCTCTTAGTGTAACGCACGGAACATTTAAAATACATGTTTCTTCTTGTACGCCTCCTGAATCTGTAAGAACGAGTTTAGCATTTGTTTCTAATTGCAAAAATTCAAGATAACTCATGGGGTCAATCAATTTTATATTTTCATTTAATTTTATTTTAAATTTTTCAATCATTTTTTTAGTTCTCGGATGAATAGGAAAAATTATTAGTAATTGATATTTTTTACAAATTAGATTCAATCCACCAATAATACTTTTTAATCTTTCAAAGTTATCAACATTTTCAGTTCTATGAAGAGTAACAAGAAAATAATTGCCATTTTCAATTCCTAATTCTTTAAAAATATTTGGCTTTTTTTTATTTGCAATTAAGATGTTCTGATAAACAGCATCAACTATTGTATTTCCAGTCACAAAAATCTTTTCTTTTTCAATGCCTTCTTTAAGAAGAATGTTTTTGGCATTTTCCGTTGGAGCAAATAAATAATCAGATATATGATCAGTTAAAATTCTATTGATTTCTTCCGGCATTTCTTTATAATAGCTTCTTAATCCTGCTTCTACATGTCCTATCTTAATATGAAGTTTTGCTGCTGCAAGTGCTGCTGCAAGAACGCTGTTTGTATCACCTTCAACAAGAACAACATCATTCCTGCAGTATTTTTCATCCATTAATATTTTTTCAATTCCGGTTAAAATTTTTGCTGTTTGTTCTCCGTGAGTTCCAGAGCCAACATTTAGATTATAGTCCGGGTCTGGAAGTTCAAGTTCTTGAAAAAATACTTTATCCATTTCATAAGAATAATGCTGCCCTGTATGAATTAATTGATAATCAATGTTTTTTTTTTCGCATGCCCTTAGTACAGGTGTCATTTTTATTATTTCCGGTCTTGTTCCTAAAATTATTGCTATCATTTTTTAATACTTATCTCAAATATAACTGTCCCACCATTAGTATATGGTTTCCCGGGATCAACACATTGTATATAACCTTTATTTCCTTTTTTTGCTAATCCTAATTTTACAGGATCAACACCTTCTCTTAATGCCACAACGTAATGAAGAATTGGTGCAAAGGCATGAACACAAATTTTATCAGTTTCTTTTAAATCAATCTCAGGACCGTCTATAACAATCTTTTCACCACCTTTATAAACAACACAATTTCCTTTGATTTCCTTAACTTTGATTATTAACTTATTCATTTTTGTTTTTCTCTTTTTCCGGAATGCCTAATACCTTTACTTTAAAACCATTCAATTTCCATTTATCATAATCAACGCAATTTCTTGTATCAACTAAAATTTTATTTCTCATTAAATTTCCTATCTTATTAATTTCAATAGATTTGAAATCATCATGATCTGTAACAATAAGAATGCAGTCAGAATCTTTGACAGCATCATTTAATGAACTTAAATTATATTTAAATTTCTTTACAAAAGGATCATAAATTTTTATTTGGTAGTTCTTTTTTTCCAATAATTCTATAATAGGAATCGCGGGAGTTTCACTAATATCATCGATATTGGATTTAAAAGCAACACCAAAAATTGTGATTACAGGATTCTTGATGTGTTTTATTTCTTCTTCAAGCATCTTCACGATATAATTTGGCATAGAGGTATTTATATGTCTTGCAAAGGGTATAAGATTTGCGTTATTCAAAGATTTTTCAATAATAAACCATGGAACTATAGGTATACAGTGTCCTCCGACTCCAGGCCCCGGTTTATGAATATTTACTCTAGGATGTTTATTTGCAAGTTCTATTGCTTCCCACACATTAATATTCAAATCTTCACATATTTTTGCAAATTCATTTGCAAGAGCTATATTGACATCCCTATATGTATTCTCCATTAATTTTACCATTTCTGCGGTTGTTGCGTCAGTTAAATAAATATTGCCTTTCACAAAACTTTCATATATCTCTTTTGCTTTTTGTGATGATTCTTTATTAATTCCGCCAATAATGCGGTCATTGTTGATGAATTCTTTTAACATATTGCCTGGAATTACTCGTTCAGGACAGTGTGCAACATAAACATCTTTTATGCTAATTACTCTTTCAATAATTGGAACTACTACATTTAGTATTGTGCCGGGAGGAGAAGTGGATTCCAAAATAATGATATTTCCTTTTTTTATGTATGGCAAAATGCTTTCTGTTGCACTAATAACATATTTTAATTCCGCCTTTTTCTCTTTTTCATTTAAGAGTGTAGATACACAAATGATAAAAACATCTGCATCTTCTGGTTTAGATTTTATAATAAAATTTTTTGATTTTATTGCTTTTTGAATTAATTCATTCATTTCATGTTCTAATTCTATGTGAATTTTTCCCTGTTTTAAACTTTCGACAACTTTTGGATTTATGTCAACGCCTACAAGATTGTATCCGTGTGTAGCGAACATGGTTGCAGTCGGCAGTCCTATATATCCTAACCCTATTACGCATATTTTGCTCATTTTAAATTAAAATTTCAAGAATTTTTTTATATTGCTTTTGTCTACTGTACTTTTTAAAATTTTCCTTATTATATTTAACTAATTTATCAGTTTCCCAATATCTATAAATAATGTCTGTTTTATTTAACATATCTTGTTCAGAGTATATGTCCATAACATACCCCAAACCATCTTTTTTAATCATTTTACCTATCTCTATATTATTTGGTCCAACCAGCAGAATGGGTTTCTCTACAAGAATATATTCAAAAAATTTTGCAGGTATTACCTCATCCCCTCCATCTATTTTAGAATGTACCACTAACAGCACATCCATTTTTTGCATCATCTTTAAAGCTTCTGTATGAGACAAATTCTCACCTATTTCCAGTATGTCATTCATTTTATCTTGCCATTTCTTACTAATAGTTACACTTCCATAAAAACAAAGTTTAATTTTTCTGTTAAATTTCAGCAATGCCTTAAAAAATAATTCCGGATTTCTAAAATTATTGTACGGATTGTCACTAATGCTACCGAAATGCCCGATAGTCAAAACATCATTTTTGTTATCCTTATTGAAATTGCCCGAGACATTTATATTTTCATCGTACCCGTTCATTACGAGCAATGATTTTTTAGTAATATCAAAGTATTTTTCATTAATTTTCTTTAAAATTAGTGGCACAGCATAAGTAAAATAATCCATATTTTTTAACACCTTTTTCTCCAAATATTCATTAATAAGTTGAAAGGGATATAACTTTTTTTTAAATATTCCCGTTCCGTTCCAGCTATCTCTATAATCTACAATTAAGTTTATTTTATCTCCATATTTTTTTTTCAGTAGAAGACCTACAAGTTGAATACTGTGGTTTGGAGAAGAGATAATAACATTTTTTATTTTTTCATTTTCGATTATTTCTGATGTTTTCTTATAATATGAATGGTTTGTGCATACAAACACATCAGGAACAAAAATTTCGTTAACGAATCCTTGAAAATATTTCATAAAGTTTGCAATGAAGCGTTTAACTACATTTGCCTTTTTGGTATCACTTGTATTGAATTTGGTTTCATGTAAAGACTTATACATACTTGTCAAATAAAATATAAGTGTGTCAGGAACATAAATTACCTTTACCTTGTTTATTAAGTTTTCATACCCGAAATAAGAAATTTTCTGACCTTTACCAGATAATATGAAAACTTCCATGCCATTTTGAGCAAAAAATTCCGCCATTTTTATGACCCGCATACAACTACCTATAGACAAGCTATACGGAATAAACTCCCTGATAATAATTAAAACCTTCTTTTTCATTTTCTCATCCAAATTTCAACACTATCTCCAAATTTTAAAAGATTTAATAATAAAGTTAAAGGTGTTAATGCAACATACAAAAATCCATAAAATGCAACAACAAATATATTTCCTTTTTTAATCTTTTTCCTAAATCTTATCCAAATATTTCCTCCAATTTTTGAACTTATCCAATGTAATCCTGAAACAATAAATGTTGTCTGATCCCAAAATGCACCGTATCTCATTTTCACTTTATGTTTAAAATTAAATTTTGAAGCCTAA
>Ga0210009_1002341_pt1 | contig 14082 bp, 12 predicted proteins | sample CryGeyCG2114_065_FD_185457 | JGI IMG/M metagenome (GOLD analysis project Ga0210009, IMG submission 185457) | Groundwater microbial communities from aquifer - Crystal Geyser CG12_big_fil_rev_8/21/14_0.65 (SPAdes) (version 2) | ecosystem: Environmental > Aquatic > Deep subsurface > Groundwater ... | reverse complement strand
ATGATGCGCCCAAGCGCGGAAAAAAATCTTTTCATAAATCACTCCAGAAAGTCCTTTTATATTTAAAAATTCGATGCTTTGACCAGAAAAACTGCATCATTCATCGAATTGATTCCATATATCCTGCTCACCACTATCTAACAGGAGGAATCACTCATGACACGCGTTCTTGTGCTTTACCATTCCATGTACGGGCATATCGAAACCATGGCCAATGCCGTTGCAGAGGGTGCCGCGCGCGTTGACGGCGTCGAGGTTACCATTAAACGGGTGCCGGAAACCATGCCCGAACACGCCTTTGCGGCAGCTGGTGGCAAAACGGATCAGGCAGCTGATATCGCGTCACCCGCGGAACTGGCAGACTATGACGCCATCATTCTGGGTGTGCCGACTCGCTTCGGGAACATGTCAGGTCAGATGCGCAACTTTCTGGATCAGACCGGCGGGCTATGGGCCAAAGGCGCGCTGGCTGGCAAGCTTGCCAGTGTGTTTGCCTCCACCGGAACCGGTGGCGGCCAGGAGATGACCATCACGTCTACCTGGACAACACTGGCACACCACGGCATGCTGCTGGTGCCGCTGGGCTACACCACACCAGAGATGTTTGATATTTCCAATGTCAGCGGCGGCACGCCCTATGGTGCCACCACGATTGCCGGCGGAGATGGTTCACGCCAGCCCGATGAGCGCGAACTGGCGATTGCCCGTCATCAGGGCAAACTGGTTGCCGGCATTGCGGTCAAATTGACTGCCTGAGCAACTGGCGCAGTGACAGATAATCCGCGTGGAATTTACGGATGCCATCCGACAGTTTGTCTGTCGCCATGGCATCCTGATTCAACTGCCAACGGAACGCAGCCTCCGGCAGACTGATACGCTCGTCATCACTGGCCTGCGACGGATCAAGCTGACGGATCAGCTCGCCCTCGTCCGCCGCCAGCTTTTCCAGCAGCGTGGGGGAAATCGTCAGCCGGTCGCAGCCGGACAGTGCTTCAATTTCCCCAGTGTTGCGGAAACTGGCTCCCATGACAATGGTGGGGTAGCCGTTTGACTTGTAGTACCGGTAAATGCGGCGCACCGAGACAACCCCCGGATCCTCTTCCGCAGTATATTCCTTGCCAGTGCTGGCTTTGTACCAGTCCAGTATGCGTCCGACAAACGGCGAGACCAGAAACACACCGGCCTCGGCACAGGCAATGGCCTGATTAAAACCAAACAGCAAGGTCAGGTTACACTTGATGCCCTGTTTCTCCAGCTGCCTGGCGGCCTGGATTCCCTCCCAGGTTGCAGCAATCTTGATGAGAATACGTGAGGTGTCGACGCCAGCCAGGCTGTACAACTCCAGCAGACCATGGGCCTTGCGGATGGTGCCCTCGGTATCAAAGGACAGACAGGCATCGGCTTCGGTGGAGACGTACCCGGGGACTGTCTCGGCAATTCGCTGACCAAAATTCACCGCCAGCTTGTCCATGGCCGCATCCAGCTGCGATTCCTGACCGGCACCGGTGCGCTGACCATGGGCAATGGCATCATCAACCAGTTCTCTATACTGCGCCTGCTGCGCCGCATTCAGCAGCAACGAGGGGTTGGTGGTGGCATCCTGTGGCGTAAACCGGCGAATGGTCTCAAAATCACCGGTATCGGCCACCACTGTGGTCATTTGTTTCAGCGCGTCCAGCTTGTTCATGTTTGTTTCCTGTGATTGATCCGCGGTTATTCCTCTGCTTTTTAAGCTAGACCATTGTGCCCCCGGGCGTCAACGGTCAGACAACCCTGGCATTGTTATATTACTGTTACAGAAAGTACATAAACTGGTCATCAGCTTCTCATCTGTAAGAGATATAGCACCGTGCCCTGGCTAATATCGTGGTCGAGTCGTACAAGATTGATTACCGGCGTGCTGATAATATTCGTTTTTGGCAATGTCAGCTGGTGGCTGACAAAACCGGACGTACAGGCTCTGAATCTGCAAAGTTACTACCACTACTCATGCCACACCGGAGACACCCGGTCTGCCGGGGCTACACTCAGGCTGCTGCTGGTATCCACTGTTCAGGTTGGGGAAATTGCCGAGCAACTGTGCGACTCACCCTCGGTGAGCCGGCATTACGAACAGGTAGTAGTGTCCTGGAAACCGCGCACACAGCTGACTGCCTCGGACCTGGTCAATGAGACCTACGACGTGATCTGGAACCGAGAGCACTTTTTGCGGGGGCTGCTGCCGGACTTTGAACGCTACTATGAAAGCCTGCTGCATTTTGATCACTACCGGGTCTACTGGCTCAGCCTGTACAGCGAACCGGTCATGTCAGTTGACTACTTTCAGGGCAAACGCATCGGTCTGCTCAGTGACCCCGGTAGTCATACCCATCACGTACTGCCGATCACGTCGTTGAGCACCAACAATATTCCCGATGGTACGTACTCTGCCATTTATTTTGATGAAACGGCCTCGCTGTATCAGAGTTTTTTGCAGGGTGATGTTGATCTGATCACTGGCGGATCCTCCCTGTTGCCAACCGAATCCGTATTTCAGACCGAGCTGACTGACAACGCCACGGCTGCAACCTTTTTTGTCCGGTCCGGGCTGCAGGACCCGGACATCAGGTGTGATCTCATTGAAGCGCTCGAGTTGTTAAAACCGCTGTGGCATGGAATTCAGGCGCACCATCGGGCATCGATTCCGTGCTGAGTCGCCGCAGCAGGGCTGTAAAGATGGGCGCTGCCTGGCTATCGCTGTCAATCGTGTTCATTGGCATCAGTCTAAGCTCGGCGTTTTTCAGCATCAGCCATCAGGCACATCAGCAACTGGACTCCCAGATGCCGGAGCGGCTGAACGATGCCCTGCGCTACAGCCCCGGCGACAGTGACGCCATTGCCAATCTGGCGTCACTGATCAATGCCGACCTGGAGCAGCTGAGAATAGAGTCCCGTGTGCCGGTCATTAACCAGTGCCGCATCGACTTTCTGGGTATCGGCGATGCTGCCGACAAACCGGCCCCTGTCCGGTTTCCAATAGAAAAACTGATCAGCGTTGACTGGGCACACGGCATGTTGCAGGAAACTGCGCAGTTCAGGTTGTCCTGTGAGCTTGCACCATTGCCTGTACTTGGAGTGCACAGCGCACTGGCGCTGCTGGCAGTGCTGATGCTTTTCTCGATGCCGGCGTCGCTGGGCAGCACCGAGCGCGACTACCTGCTTGCACTGAACGGCCTGGGGCTGAAGCACCAACTGGCACACCGCGTCATTCTGGCCAGCTCACCGCTGACTGCCCGCCAGCAGGCTCGTCTGGCGCTGGTCATATCCCGGGCCCGCAACGGCCAACTGGCTGTTGATGACATCCCGGGCATGGTTGCGACACCTGACACCATCACCTTCAGTCACGCCACGCACAGTGTCACGGTTCTTGGTATCAACATTGTGTTGAGCAAAACTCCTTATTTCTACTACGCCATGTATGCGCATTTGCGCAAACAGAACGGTGAAGGCTGGGTGCTCAACCCGGCCATTGACCGGCCGGACCCGCAATATGCAACCCTGCTGCTGGACCTGATGAACCGCTTTGGTGGACATCAGAAAGCGGTCAACGATCTTCGTGATCATGGCGTGCGTGCAAAAATCCTTGATCAGAATCGCAACAAGATAAAAGATGAGCTGACGGGCTGTCTGGGCGAGACCCTGGCCTGCGACTTTCTGTTTGAAACGCGTCGTGACAATCGCAGTGGCCGACACCTGTATCGCATAAAATGTCCGCCCGAACGCATCATTGTCAATACCTGAGCAAACTCTTATCCCATTGTCGAAAAAGCGCTTTTTGTTTTAGAGATATCTCATTTAAACCGGCAATCATTTATTCACAGCACCGTCATAAACTCATCGCAACATGGCCCCGTTTTCTACCTGACGGAGTCCTGCACAATGTACCCAATCATCACCACCAAACAACGCCTGCTGGCGGTAGCCATTGCTGCCGTCTGCGCACAAACCGCAATTTCAGCACCTGCTTTTGCACAGACAGACAATGCGTCAGTCGTCACTGAAGTGGTCACTTACGGCACGCCCATCCGGGACAGCCAGAAAGCGGCAATCGAAGAAAAGCGCAACGCAGACAATTATCTGGACGTGGTCTCAGCAGACACCATTGGTCGTTTTCCTGACCAGAATCTGGCTGACTCGCTGGGCCGTATGCCCGGCCTAGCCATTGAGCGCGACCAGGGACAGGCACGTTACATCAATTTCCGCGGTGCACCGTTCCGCTACACACAACTGGCCATCGACGGCCTGAGTATTCCGGGCGCCGAAAACGGTCGGGTGCCACGTTTTGATGCATTTCCATCTGTCATCACCCGCCGCATCGAGGCCAACAAGGCAATCACGCCCGACATGCCCGGTGAAGCAGTGTCCGGTTATATCAATATTGATTCGTTCAATCCGTTTGAGGTGGATGGCTGGTCAGCCGCCACTGACCTCGGCATGGGTGAACAGCAACTGGGTGGCGGCGAAGTCAGCCGATACAGTGGCCGCCTGTCATGGTCAGGCGAAACGCTGGGTTTCTCTGTTTCGCCTCTGAAAACCTGCGCGAACAGATCACCGATAACCGGGAATACGACCTGACCTGGAATGACACCACCAGCGAACGGGTACTGAATTCAATCGACTATCGCAGCTACTTTGTTGATCGCGAGGATTCGGCCTATGGTGGCCGCCTGGAGTACCGCCCTGCAGACAGTATGGACCGGTTTTTCTTCTCAACACTTTTCAGTGAGTTTGTGGATAACGAAGAGCGCAATCAGTACGTGATCGAGTTTGATGCCGGCGCCAACGCCATCCGCCAGCCGCAGGTTGCCGGCGACCGCGGTTATCAGCCGCTGGTGCTGACACGCCGCTTGCTGCAACTGGGCCAGTACAAAAACTCAGCCCTTACCAATACGCTTGGTGCTGACATAACACTGGGTGACTGGTTTGTCGAAGCCCGACTCAACCAGACCACCACAGAGAGCAGTCTGTTTCTGCCCATCCCCCTGAGCGCCGGTGGTCAGGCTGCCGCCGAGTTTGATATCAGCAATCTGGAAGATCCGCTGGTCAACCTGATGGCGCCGTTCACGATGACGCCGATCACCGCGTCAGCCATCAGTTTCCCGGTCAATCTGGCACTGATTATCGACTCCGGTCTCGATATCGATGCCAACAAGCTAAAACTGGATGCCGAGCGCAACCTGGAACTGTTCGGGCGTTATTCAACTGTCAAGCTGGGGCTGGAATACGACCAGCGCGAAGGCCGGGGCGCCGGATTCGCACTGGCTCAGAGTGCGTTTCCACAGAGTGTGAACATCAATGACTTTGACACCGGCACGCGCTGGGAAAGCGACATGATCAATTCGGTCGGCGGCACGGTCTATGACAATCGCGGCCTGTTCCGCGCCTGGGAACAGGCCGTTGGCGGTATCAGTGCGCCGGTGCCTGCCGACCAGATGGTCTCCATCGACGAGGACATCACTGCGTTGTATGCCATGGCCAAAAGCGAATTTGACTGGGGCAATATCGTGGCGGGTATGCGCGTGGAACGCACCGACTACAGCAGTGAAGGTCCCATCGCCAATTACTCTGACACCCTGACACACGCTCTGCCCAGCGCGCATATCAACATCGATCTGCGTGAGGATCTGAAACTGCGCCTGGCCGCAACAACGTCCATCAGTCGTCCGACTTACAACGAATGGCGCGCTGCAGCATCGGTCAACCCGGTTGACCGTATCGTCACCGGCGGCAACCCCTCACTGGAGCCAGAGGAAGCCACAGGCCTGGATGCATCCCTCGAGTGGTATGCAGGTGATGCCAGCCTCATCAGCCTGGGCGCGTTCCACCGCAACATCCAGAATGTCATATACGCTGACAGTGCAACCATTGATGGTGGCATCTATGTGCCTGCCGCTGCAGGGGAAAGCTGGAGCTACACGGGTTTTATCAACGGTCGCGACGGCAAACTGAGCGGTCTGGAATTCAACCTGATTGCCCAGTTGGCCGATTTTATGCCGGGCACAGTTGATGGCCTGGGTTTTAGTGCCAACGTCACCCTGCTGGACAGCGAATTCAAGACCCAGAGCAACAACGCCTTCAGCCTGCCCGGCACATCGGATGTCATCTACAACACCTCAGTGTATTACGAGACCGAAAGACTGTCCCTGCGCCTGAACTACCAGTACCGGGACGACTGGCTGTCCACCACCGAAAACGATGCCTTTGCTGAATACTGGGCGGCCCAGAAGCGCCTGGACCTGAACGTTAAATATGACTTGCCCTGGCAACTCATGGGCGCTGATCTGTCGGTGTACTTCAATGCCAACAATCTCAATGACGCAGTAGATATCCGCTACGTTGAAAATGCGCGCACGCCCAACCAGGTTGAACGCTACGGCCGTCACTACATGACTGGCATTCGCGCCAATTTCTGAGAAACAGAGAAATCATGAACAGGATTATTACGATGATACAAAAAAACGCATACCAACTACTGCTGGGCCTGCTGGCAGCCTGCATGCTCTATCTGCTGTCGGCAGCACTGGGGATCTCTGCGCTGGCGGCAACACCGGCCGAACGGGCGCTTATAGAAAGGCACCTGATCCCTCTGGAGGGCGGACGCAACTTCAGGGATCTGGGTGGATTTCAGACGCAGGACGGCAGAACCGTTAAAACCGGCAAGCTGTTCCGTTCCGGCGTACTTCACCATCTGACTGATGCGGATCACGGCACTCTCGAATCGCTGGGCATTGCAACCATCGTGGACCTGCGCGCCACGGAGGAACGCAGCAGCGAGCCAACCCGCTGGCTGGCAAGCCCGGTCAGGATGATGACCTGGGACTACGATATGGGTCTGGGGGAAGAGGGCGAGTTGCTGGCCGGTTTCATGAAACCGGATCTGAGCGCACCGGAAGCTGAACAGCTGATGGGTGACATGTACCGCAACATGGTTGAACAGCAGCGTCCACACTATGCCGGCATGTTTGCAGAACTGGTAGCCAGCGACCAGCCCCTGTTGTTCCATTGCTCCGCTGGCAAGGACCGCACCGGTATTGCCGCAGCCCTGCTGCTGGTTGCGCTCGGCGTAGACCGGGAAACTGCCATCATGGATTACACGCTCTCCGAGGTCATTGCCGCACTGCCGGAATATCAGGGATCAGCGCCGGCGCTGAATGAGCCTGCAGACAACAACTATGAGTTTCTTTCACGCATGCCTGCACCCGCACTGGATGCCCTGATGGGCACACGCCGATCCTATATCGAATCCGCCTTTGATGAAATGTCCCGGCAATACGGCTCAGTGGATAACTATATCAGCCAGGCACTGCAGATGAGCGAGCAGGACATCGAAACTCTGCGCGCTCTGTATCTGGAGTAACGTTACCTGTCCAGCCGCGTAAACTTTGAACCCTCCAGCGTCAGGTTGTACATCAGCCCGGCGTTGGTGAGTACAAATCCGACCACCGGATCCTGCAGATTATTGGTATCCAGTGACGCGCCGGCGCCCAGTTTGATCAGATTGATGGAACCATCCACGCCCGCACGCCAGCCCGCCGTGTTTCTGAACGACTGCAATGCCTGATCATCCATAAACAGCACAAACACGGCTTTTGACTGAGCCCCGAACTGAAAACCCACCGACGCGGCCGCTGTACTGTAATAGTCCACTGTGGTCCCGTTGATTCGCAGTGCGCCTTCGCCATACTCCGCGCCAACGCCAAAGCCGGCCTTGAGTACGCCTGGGAATACCATGATGCCCGCCGCTGCCTGCAGAAACCGGTCGCCGCCCTGCACTTCCGCACGGAAGCGCTCCAGCGCCGCATCCACCTTGATATCGATTTCCTGTGCCGAGTCTGCACTGGCCACCTGAACAAACAGGGTCATGATGGCCACTACGCCAACAATATATGTTATAAATCTGTTTTTCATCGACTCTCCCGTTGGTAGAAATTGTCCGGATGTACTTGAATGCAAGCAGTTTAACAGCTATCAGCCTGAACACAGCCCCATAATTCTGGTATAAACATGAAAACACTTTGTCTTTTACTGCTCATGACTTTGACTTCAAACGTATTCGCCCAAGCCAACCGGCTTGACATTGTTCGTCCCGATGCACCCGAACTTGCTGCCCACGGGCCGTACGCTGTGGGTGTGCGCACACTGGAATTAAGCGACCCCGATCGCCCCGATATTCTGAATTCACGTCAGGGCGAAGAAACACCGTTATACACGCGCACGCTGACAGTTGAGGTGTGGTATCCGGCAGCGCTGGCAGCAGGCCAGACACCCGGTACGCAATACACCACCATTACACGCAATCCGGGCATCATGGCTACCCTCAATGGCAGCGCGGTCAGAGATGCCAGCGCCAGCGATGCCGGCCCATTCCCTCTGGTCATCATATCTCACGGCCACCCCGGCAACCGGTACCTGCTTGGTCATCTGGGTGAAAATCTGGCCAGCAAGGGGTATGTGGCCGTGTCTGTTGATCACAAGGACAGCACTTACAATGATCAGCAGGGTTTCAACAGCACGCTATACAACCGCGCCTTTGATCAGCGCTTCGTTCTTGATGCCATGGCCGCGCTGACTGAGCAGCCCGGCGACTTTCAGGGGGTCGTGGACGCTGACAACACCGCCATCATTGGTTACTCCATGGGTGGTTATGGCGCTGTCAACAATCTTGGTGCCGGCTACAGCGATGCCGGTGTGGGGTTTATCGGTGCGCCACCGAATCGCCTCCTGCACGCGCTGGCGGCCAGCAACCCTGACTTCCGTCAATCACTGGATCCGCGCATCAAGGCAGGTATTCCCATCGCACCGTGGGGCATGCAGGTGGGATTCTGGGATGCTGAGGGCCTGAAAGGTCTGACCGTACCGGCGCTGTTTGTGGCCGGTGATGCTGATGCCACATCAGGATATGAAAATGGCGTCAAGGCGCTGTACGATGGCGCCATCAATAGCGACCGCTACCTGCTGGTGTTCAAAAATGCCAGCCACAGCGTCGCCGCGCCTATTCCCTTGCCGGTTGAATTTCTGGCGGCTGAAAATGCCCAGGGCGCTGCACACTACACTGATCCGGTTTGGGATAATGTGCGCATGAATAACATTTTGCAGCACTTTGCCACCGCATTTCTGGATCTGCACTTGAAGGGTGATGAAGAAAAACGCAGCTACCTGGACCTGCCGGAAGACGGCGCTGCACCCGGCGAGGATGGCTGGAAGGGATTCGGCATCCGCGATGCAGTAGGGCTGAAACTGTTTCACAACTGAGGTGGCGTTTGTTTGAGGTGACGTTGTTTAAGGCGGCGTTGTTTGAGGCGGCGCTGCTCAGCCTCTGAGCTTTGCCACTGCCCGGCGCAATCCGCTGCGAACACCTGTATTCAACGCACTGCCGGTGTAGCGCCCCTTGGCCACATGTCTGATACGGAAGACACCGGGCACTTCAATGGGTTCGCCCCGGGTGCGCAACAACCAGCGAAACGCCCGGTCCTCATAGGCCTTGCACCAGGTGGCTGAGGGGCGCTGGTAATACGGCAGACTCTCACAATACCCGACTGCGCGGGCAATATCCCCGTGCGTAATCTGCAGAGGACCGGTTGCCCGGTCCCTGTCAAAACGACTGAACAGCGCCGCATCTACATCCACCACCTCCGGTGGTGACAGCGGCGGCGCCAGAAGCGCTGCATCAGGCGGCAACAGACCTGTGCAGTACTCGGATGCCGGAAATACCAGACTATCCTGCCGGCCCTGCAGCACTGCGGCCAGTGCATCCAGACAATTGTCCCGAAACAGCAGATCACAGTCGGTGAACCACACCCAGTCGGCCTTGGTCCGTTTGGCCGCCAGATTGCGGCCGATGGCACGCCGGAACAACGCCTGTCTGGGCAACTGCTGCCAGTTCCAGGTGACACCAGGCACTTTCTGTTCAGCAAAAAAATCCAGCAGTGCCACCGTTTGCAGATCTTCTGCGCCATAGAACACAGTCATGGTGATATCAACATCGCGGGGCGCAAACAACACCAGCGAACTGAGCTGATAAGCCTGCATGTGGGCGTAGTTCCAGCAGTGGCTGACAATTTCGATATGCAGCCGGCCGGTTTTTGCAGTCAGTGCAGCACGCTCAGGCAGATCCGGCAGAAACCAGCGCGCCGGCACCAGACCGCCGGCCGCCAGGCGCAGGAAACGCCCTTGAATGCCATCGTGCCAATGCGGTTCAGGTATCGGATATTGGTTCATTCAAGGTCACTTTTTCCAGAAAACGCTATGTTAGCGGAAAAATGCACGGTAATCTTCTGCCGAAACTGCACGCCGGGCGATTGTGATCGACCTGATCCTGGCATTTTGCAAGAATGCACACATGCACTACAAACAAACCCGACAGGGTAGAACAGCACTATTGATCAATCAGGATGTACTGGATACACCTGATGCACTGCTGTTTGACGCTGAATCTGCCCCGGCTTCCGCCAGTGACACGACGCAGGGGCGCGGCGCCGTGCGTTTTTTTGAGTATCAGGGCCTGTCCCTGGTACAAAAAAAATACCATCGCGGCGGTTTATTAGGCCGCCTGATCAGAGACTCATATTTTTATACCGGCATTGAAAACAGCCGCATGTGGCGCGAATTTCTGCTGCTGGGACAAATGCTTGATCTGGGGTTGCCAGTCCCCCGGCCGATCGCCGCCCGCTGTGTGCGCACCAACCCGCTCACCTATCAGGGCAATCTGGTCACTGAACGCATCAGCAATGCAGAAACCCTGGTTGAACAGCTGAGCAGACAGGCGTTGCCCGAGCGCATCTGGGAGGCACTGGGACAAACCATCCGCCGTTTTCATCAGCAGCACATCGATCACACAGATCTGAATGCCGCCAATATTCTGCTGACTGACTCCGATCAGATTTATCTGATTGATTTTGACAAGTGCGCCATGCGCCCGGCAGGCAGCACCAAATGGTGCGACGACAATCTGGGCCGCCTGCACCGGTCACTGCTCAAGTGGCAAAACCGCGACCCCGATTTCCACTTTGAGCCACACCATTGGCAGGCACTTCTTCAAGGCTACCATCAGCCGAATACCAATACCCCGTCTTCCAGCGAGTCCCGTTTTAGCAACTTCTGATCCCTGCTGTAATCCTGCGTATTGACCCAGGGCTCACGATCCCCCTGTTTCGGGAAGCGATGCATCATGCGCTGCATATAACCGGCGGAAAAGTCATCAATGAAAGGTCGCGGCACCATGTCCCTGTCTGATTCACGCAGCATCGGCCGGCACCAGCGGGTACCGGTCTGATCCATATGATTGATCAGGCGACAGAAAAATTCGGCTGTCAAATCGGCACGCAACGTCCAGGACGCATTGATATAACCAAAGGTGAAGACCAGATTGGGCACGCCCGAATACATCAGACCCTTGTACGACCATGTCTCGGCAAAATCCAACGGCTTGCCGTTCATACTAAACTGCACACCACCGAGCACCTTCATATTGAGGCCAGTCGCAGTGACAATGATGTCGGCACTCAATTCCTGACCATTTTTTAGTAACACACCCTGCTCGGTAAACCGGTCAATGTACTCGGTCACCATCTCGGTTTTGCCGGACCTGATGGATTTGAACAGATCTGCATTCGGCACCAGACAAAGCCGCTGATCCCAAGGGTTGTAGGTGGGGGTGAAGTGCTTTTCCACATCGTAGTCCGGGCCCAGTTCCTTGCGCACCATGTGTATCAGTTTGGCTTTCAGTTGCGCCGGCTTTTTGCGTGAGCGGCGGTAGATAATCTGCTGCAGCAGCACATTTTTCCAGCGGGTGATGGCATAGGCCCAGGACTCTGGCAGCACCTTGCGCATGGCGTTGGCCACGGCATCCCGGTCCGTCCGGGATACAACATAGGTTGGGGAGCGCTGCAGCATGGTGACGTGCGCTGCCTTCTCTGCCATGGAGGGTGCCAGCGTCATGGCAGTGGCTCCCGAACCAATGATCAGTACGCGCTTGTTGGCATAGTCCAGATCTTCCGGCCAGTGCTGCGGATGGATAACCGGTCCCCTGAAGGCCTGCTGATCGGGGAATTCCGGTGCATAACCCTGCTCGTAGCTGTAGTAACCGGAGCACATCAGCAGCATCCGGCAGCGCATCTGCTTCTGTTGCGCCGGCAGGGCAATGGTCAGTGTCCAGCATGCCTCCGCATCCGACCAGTCGGCGGCGCTGAGCTGATGTTCGTAACAGATATTGGGGTCGATCTGATGTTCCGCTGCGGTTTCTTTTACATAGTCAAGAATGGCCGGACCGTCCGCAATCGCCCTGGCTGCCTTCCAGGGTTTGAACCGGTAGCCCAGTGTGTGCATGTCACTGTCAGAGCGGATGCCCGGGTAGCGGAACAGATCCCAGGTGCCACCCATGGCTTTGCGCGCTTCCAGAATCCGGTAGGTTTTGCCCGGACAATGCTTTTGCAGATGCACCGCCGCACCTATGCCGGAGAGACCGGCGCCCACGATGATTACATCCAGTACATCTGTTTCTGCGCTCATGCAATATTCCTGATTTTATTGGTCGGGACAACGAGTATAAGTGTGAATGCGTTCAGTGTAAAAATTGATACTTGCAGTCAGCGGCATTCAGGCATAACCTCCCGAGCAGGGACTGGGCCGCGCAAGGTCATGGCCCCGACATAATAAAAATCAGGAGTCCAACAATGAAAATAAAAACCCCGGTTGATAAATTCCGGTTTGCGGGCGTTCTTGCCCTGAGTCTCGGCCTTGCCGCACATGGCCAGCTGTCGGCTCAACAGGAAACCGTAGAATGGGTAACCCTGGGCGGTGATCACGCTCACACCCGCTATACCCCCGCAACACAGATCAATGCTGACAACTTCACCCAGCTGCAAACCGCCTGGGTCTGGGATGGTGCCAGTTTCAACGCCAGTAGTGGTCGCTCCACCCCCAGCTATGTGGATGGCAAACTCTTTACCGTGGCCGGTGACCGTCGTCACGTCATCGCCATTGACCCGGAGACCGGCGAGACCATCTGGTCCTACCGCGAGCCCCACACCTTCCGTCACGAATACTCCATGCGTAAAGACTACGGCAAGGGTGTGGCGTACGGTGAGGTAGACGGCAAGGGTGTCATCTATATCATCAGCCCGGCCTTTTTCCTGACTGCGCTGGATGCTGAAACCGGCGCACCGCTGAAGGGTTTTGGCGGACCGGTGGGCCTGGAAGGTTTTCCGGAAACCGGCGTGGTGGACATGCAGCGCATTATCGCCGAAAACATGGGATACGACTTTGATCCCTATTTTGGTATCCCCATTGAAGAAGGTTATATCACGGCTTCCTCACCACCCATTGTGGTCAACAACACGGTTGTTGTGGGCAACTCGGCCGAGCAGGGATACAACCAGACCCGTATTGAAAACATTCCCGGCGACATTCTGGCATTTGACACCAAAACCGGTGAATTCAAGTGGAAGTTCAATGTGATTCCGGAAGCCGGCGAGTTCGGCATCGAAACCTGGGAAGGGGTGCCCAATCCGCGCGAGCTGACCGGTGAGGTATCTCCCTGGGCCCCGCTGTCTGCTGACGTGGAAGCCGGTATTGTGTATGCCGTCACCAATCCGCCGACCATTGACTATTACGGTGGTCATGCCCCTGGCGACAACCTGTTCGGCACCAGCATCATCGCGATGGATGCCGAAACCGGTGAGCGCGTCTGGCACTTCCAGTTTGTGCATCACGATGTGTGGAACTACGACACACCGACTGCGCCGGTACTGCTGGATGTTCAGATCAACGGCCGCACGGTGCCAGCCATTGCTCAGGCCACCAAACAGGCCTTTGTTTATGCCTTCAACCGTCTGACCGGTGAGCCGCTGTGGCCTATCGAGGAACGACCGGTACCACAGTCACGCATACCGGGCGAGAAACTGGCTGCCACCCAGCCATTCCCGACCAAACCGGCGCCATTTGATATGCAGGGTCTGACCCCTGACAATCTGATCGATTTCACGCCAGCATTGCGCCAGCAGGCACTCGAGGCGATTGCAGATTATGAGATCGGCCCGTTGTTCA
>Ga0210009_1002335_pt1 | contig 14099 bp, 15 predicted proteins | sample CryGeyCG2114_065_FD_185457 | JGI IMG/M metagenome (GOLD analysis project Ga0210009, IMG submission 185457) | Groundwater microbial communities from aquifer - Crystal Geyser CG12_big_fil_rev_8/21/14_0.65 (SPAdes) (version 2) | ecosystem: Environmental > Aquatic > Deep subsurface > Groundwater ... | reverse complement strand
AAACGACTCACGCCATTCACCGCGCCGCTGCCGCGTATCGCCAGATACGCCATATTGAAATCTTCCGCCGAATCGTTCGGGTTCCGGCGCCCCAGCGCCAGCAAATCGTGAAGTGTAATACCGAGCTGATTCCGGGCGTAACCCCCCAGACAATGTTCGATCAGGTCCGGGGCAAAACGGTCAAAGCCCGCCGCCACTGCCGTGTGGGTGGTGAAGAGGTTGCCCGCCCGGGTGACGGCCAGTGCGGCTTCGAAGGACTGCCCGGTCGCCTGCATGAAACTCCGCGCGCGTTCCAGCACCGCGAGCGCCGCATGCCCTTCATTCAGGTGGCAGACTTCGGGCTCGATACCGAGCGCCGCGAGCAAGCGCCAGCCGCCGATCCCGAGGACCAGCTCCTGCATCAGGCGCAGGTCCGGCCCGCCGCCGTAAAGCTCGCTGGTAATTCCCCGGTACGGCGGGTAGTTTGCCGCATCATTGCTGTCCAGCAGGTACAGCTTTACTTTGCCCACCTGAACCTGCCAGGCGCGCAGCCAGATCGGGTGGCCGGGCAGGTCGAGCTGCAGCCGCAACCACTCCCCGTTGGGGCTGCGCAACGACGTGATTGGTAATTGGCCGGGGTCGTTATACGGAAAGATGGCCTGTTGCGCGCCGTCCTGGTCGATCAATTGCCGAAAATAGCCTTGCTGGTAGAGCAGCCCCACGCCGATCACCGGCACGCCCAGATCACTGGCGGCCTTGAGCTGATCACCGGCCACGTTGCCCAGTCCGCCCGAGTAGATGGGCAACGCCTCGCTCAACATGAATTCCATGCTGAAATACGCGACACAACCCAGCCGCGATTGCGGATAGGTTTGCTGAAACCACGCAGGTGCCTCTGCCGCATCCCGCCTGGTTTGTATCAGGTCATCAACATGCTTGCGGAAAGCCGGATCGGCCGACACGCGCTCGATCTGGTCCCGCGAGGACGTCTGCAGGACAACCCATGGATTATGCGTGATCTCCCACAGCACAGGATCCAGCTGCCGCCACACCCGGTCGGTGGCATGATTCCACGACGAACGCATATCCAGCGCAAGTTCGGACAGGGAATCGAACGCCTCTACGTCCGAACATAAAAGACGCTCCTTGAGGTGAATGATTCGTGTGGGTTCGCTCATCATCTTTTCCTTCATATTTTTCGCGGGCGCAATCTCTGGCTGCTGCCTGGTTGGCGGACGGATGCGCCGCTCTGACTACACTACGATGTCGAACACAGCACCAATGGTGGCGGTGAGCAGCATGGCCAGCGCTCCCCAGAAAGTGACACGGAATATACCTTTCCAGACGTTCGCCCCACCGGTATAGGCGGCCAGCGCTCCCAACAGCGCCAGAAACAGCAGCGATGCGCCCGAGACCGCATACATCAGCCTGCTCCCCGACACGATGAGCACGATGAGCAATGGCCATGCCGCACCGGCGGTGAAGGCTCCGGCCGAAGCCAGCGCTGCCTGAATCGGGCGCGACGCGGTGGTAGCGGAAATTCCCAGTTCATCCCGCGCGTGTGCGCCGAGCGCATCGTGCACCATGAGCTGTTCGGCCACCTGTTGTGCCAATGCCGGTTCGAGTCCACGGCCAGCGTAGATGGCCGCCAGCTCGGCGAGTTCGGACTCCTGATTCCCCTCGAGCTCGCTGCGTTCACGCGCGAGATCAGCCTGCTCCGTATCCGATTGTGAACTGACTGAAACATACTCTCCCGCCGCCATCGACATGGCGCCCGCCACCAGCCCCGCCACCCCTGCCACCAGCACGCCACCATGCGTTGCACCGGATGCCGCAACCCCAATAATCAAACTGGCAGTAGATACAATGCCGTCATTGGCCCCCAACACAGCGGCACGCAGCCAAGCGATACGTTGGGTACGATGGTTTTCGGTATCGGTTTTTGACATAGCTGAAAAGTCGGGCATCCCTGTATCAAGTGGGTTCGTGGTCATGCTCATGCCCCGGCGGATCGCGCCAGCGCACGGTGCGCACGACCGGTTCGGGTTGCAGCGTGGCATGATGAATGTCGAAGCGCTCGGTCAATAGCGCATGGCTGGTCTCCAGCACGTTCTCCCAAGCGGCGATGTCCCGCACCACCAGATGAGCGGAGAGCAGGGTCTCGCCCGCTTTCACCTGCCAGATGTGCAGGTCGTGCACCGAGGCCACGCCGGGTACGGCGGCCAGCGCCCTGCCCACTTCTTCCGGCGCGATGTCGAATGGCGCGCCTTCCATCAAGCCGTGCAGCGCCTCGCGCAACAGGCGCAAACTTGAGAACAGGATCAGCGCGCCGATGGCCAGCGACAGCATCGGGTCGATCGGCGTCCAGCCGGTGAAATAGATCACCAGACCGGCCAGCAGCGCCGCGACCGAGCCGAGCAGGTCGCCCATCACGTGCAGCAATGCGGCGCGCGTATTGATGTTTTTCTCGCCGCGCGACAGCAGCCACGCCACCAGCAGATTGATTGCCAGACCAATCGCGGCGGTGATCGACACCGCTTCGCCCATCACCGGTTGCGGGGTTTGCAGGCGCTCGATGGCTGAAATGGTCAGCCAGGCCACCAGCGCCAGCAGTCCCAGGCTGTTGACCAGGGCGGCGATGAATTCGGCACGGCCCAGCCCGTAACTGTGGCGCAGCGAAGGCGAGCGCTTCGCCAGCCAGGCCGCACCCGCCGCCAGTGACAGCGCAGCGGCATCGTTGACCATGTGCCCGGCATCCGCCACCAGCGCCAGCGAACCGGCCCACAGGCCGACGCCCGCCTCGACGGCGGCATAACCCAGGGTGAGCACCACGGCGAAGAGCAGCATGTTGCCGCTACCGCCGTGCGCGTGATTGTGATTGTGATCGTGACTCATGTTTTCAATCTTACTTTGCCAACCCAAACGTTATTGCTATTTTTTCTTGCCCGTCACCCACACGTAAAACATGGGCAAGTAGAACAGGCTCAGGAAAGTGCCGATCAGCAGGCCGCCGATCGCCGCATCCGCCAACGGCGACAGTCGCTCCAACCCGATCGCGCGCTGCATCGCAATCGGGGCCATGCCGGCGATGGTGGCCAGTGCGGTCATCAGGATCGGCCGGTAACGCAGGCGGATCGAGCCTTCGGCGGCGGCAAAGGCATCCATGCCCTCGCGCCTGCGCTCCTGAATGAAATCCACCATCAGGATCGAGTTCTTGATAATGATCGAGAACAACAGCACAACGCCGAGAATGGCCGGCAGTGCCATGGCCTTGCCAAAGGCGAGCAGCCCCCAGATTGCACCGATTGCCGACAACGGCAGAATCAGGATGGACAGCACAGCCAATCCAACGCTGCGATAGGCAGGCACCAGCACCCCGAATAGCACCATCATGCCCAGACCCAATCCCATTATCATCAACTTGCTCGATTCCTGCGCGCTGGCAAAATCCCCATAATCCTGGGCACTCACGCCGGGCGGCAGCACCTTCTGCACAGCGGCCATTGCGTCCGTGCTGAGGAAACTGATCGGCATGGAACTGCGGAAGCCGTACACATCCAGGCTGTAGCGGATGCCGTCGGTGGAAATTTGTGCCGTGGCCGGCTGCAACCGCAGATGGGCAACATCGCCCAGCACCGCGTTATGCCCATCAGGCAGGCGGATGGGCAGATTCATTAGCGCCTGCGGCGTTGCAGAATAGGGTGCGCCGAAATACAGGCGCACCGGGATGCTGCCCATGCTGGGCAGACGGCTGAACGCCGCAACGGGCAAGCCTTTCAGCGGGAGTTGCGCGGTAATCTGATCGGGCGTCACGCCCAGATTGCGCAGCTTGGCATCATCGAATTGCAGCACGGCTTCCTCGCTGTCGCGATTCCAGCTGGTCGATACCGAAGTAAAACCGGGTATGTTCAACATGGCAGCGCGCACTTTTTCCGCGGCCTCGGGCAACAAACGCCAATCCTCGGCACTCAACCGGATATCCACCGGCGCCTTGATGCTGGACAGCGCGGTAGCCCCATAGTCATAGGCATCAGCCACCACCACCCCGGGAACCTGATGCAATGCCACCCGCAGATCGGACTCGATCTGCCAACTCGTTTCCTTGCGCTGCAAACGATCAATGTAGGTCAGCGTATAGCTCGCCTCGCCCGGCAACTGGCCTGAGCCCAGCGACAGCACGCCCGGTTCCGAGCCGTAAGAGACATCCCAGCGCAGCAGGCGTGCGTCCTGATTAAGTGCCTGCTCAAAAGATTTCAGACGCGCATCGGCATCCTGTACGGTGACGTTGCCGCCAAACTTGACATGCACACGCACAATGCCGGTATCCATCGGCGGCAGGGCTTCGCGCCCGATTAAGGGCATAACGATGCGCGCGCTGAATAGCAACAAGGCCAGTGCCGGAAGCAGGAAGAGTACGCGCCGCACAGTGCGGCCGCCGAAGGCGAAGCGCAATAGCCCCGTATAAAGCCCCGCACCCGGCGCGACGAAACGCTGATAGCCACGCTCGATGGCGCGCTCCCAGCGTGTTTTGGGTGGAAGTCCATTGCGATACCAGAACACCGAAATACGCGGAATCAGCGTAACCGCCAGAAAATACGAGACGAACACCGCAATCAGGACCGGGAAAATCAGATGGCTGAATATTTGCTGCGGGAACCCGCCAACAAACATCAGCGGCGCGATCACCACGGCGGTGGCGATGGTTCCGATGAAGACCGGGGACAGCACTTCCCGTGTCCCATTGTGTATCGCGGTCTGCACGTCCTCGTGCAGTTCGCCCAAATGACGTTCAATATTCTCCAGCACCACGACTGCATCATCCACCAGCATGCCCAGCGCCAGAATGATGCCGGTCATTACCAGCACGTTGAGTTCCTTGCCGACCAGCCACAATACCGCGAGCGTGAGCAGAAAAACCAGTGGAATGCTGATCAGCGCCGTCGCTACCGCACGCCAGTTGGCGAGGAACAACAGAATGACCAGCGCCACGAAGATCACCGCGTCGCGCAACGCTTCGATCATGTTGCTGTTCGACATCTCGATCAGCGGCCCCTGGGTATCCGCGATGCTGAACTCGATGTTCGGATAACGCGCCTGCAGGTCAAGCAACACTTTCATTGCGCCGTCGATGGTGTTCTGCACGCTGCCCCCGGGCGCGCGCTGGATGGCGACCGCAATCGCCGCGCCGCCCCGGCCGTGAAAGGCCGAATAATGTTCTGCTGCGGACAGGCTGACGCTGGCCACATCGCCCAGCGTCAAACCGGCGCTGAGCGGCAGGTTGCGCAGGGCATCCACGCTGTTCCGCTCGCCATAGACGGTCAAGGTCAGCAGGCGCCCCGCGCCTTGTGCGGTTCCCACCGGGTAGTCGCGGTCAATCCGCGCGATGAGTCCCTGCAGGGTCGCCGAGTCAATGCGATAACGCGCCAGCTTGAGCGGATCGAAGTCCACCCGCACCGTCGGCTGATAGCCGCCGAAAATATCCACATTGGCCACATTCGGCTGGGTCAGAAAAGCGGTGCGAATATCGTTCTGCGCGAGCAGGCGGATTTGTGCCAGGGTCAAGCCGCTGCCGTATTTCGGCGTCAATGCGACTGTCAGCACCGGATTGACGAACGAGCCCACCGCGTACTGGCTGGAAGCGCCCGCCTCAGGCGGCAGCGCGGAGCGGGCCTGGGTCAGCGCGCTGCTGACATCCAGCAAGGCGCGATCGAGCCCCTTGGTGTAATCGAACTCGGCGGTGACGATCGAGACCTCGTTCTTGTTGATACTCTGCACGTCGCGCACCCCGGCCAGGGTATAAAGTTGCTGCTCGATCGGGCGCGTGACCCGCTGCGCGACGGTCAGCGCGGAAGCGCCTGGCAACTGGGTAATCACGGTCACCGTCGGGCGGTCAACATCGGGATACATGTTGCGCGGCATCTGGGTGTAGCCGATCACCCCGAGGAGTGCGCCGATCAGCAGGATCACCCACATCAGCAGCGGGCGCTGGTAGAAGAATTCGAACATGGCTTAGCGCGCTCCGCTCAGACGGTAAGGTGTGCCGCCCGCCAGACGGTTCAGCACATCCGGGCTGGCGCAGGCGACACGCGCCCCGGCCAGGGCAACGGGGTTGGCCACCGCGCCCTCCATTCCGCCGACCAACAGGTCAACCTGCTGGACCGAGGCCGGACCCGCATCGTTGGCCGGCAGACGCACCAGATCGGCGCGGCGACCGTCGTTGTTGAGCATGCACTCACCCGGGATGAACAGTCCCTTGCCGCTGAAGGTGACGAGTTTCACCTCCAGTTTGCCGCCCGGCATCAGACCGTCCACGCGCGTCTCCCAGCGGCGCAGCCCCTGTCCGGTCGCTTCCGGCCAGGCGCGCACGGGATACATCTGACCTGCCAGCTCGATCGCGGTCAGCGCCATTGACTCCGGCACATCGACCAGTACCCGTTGCGGCCCCAGCGCAACGACACGCAACAGCGGTTTGCCCGGCGTTGCCAGATCTCCCGCCTGCACCAGACGCGCCGCGACCACCCCGTCGAAGGTTGCCACCAGCACACTGTTGCGCAGATTCTCGCGGGCAACGGTGGCACGCGTCTGCGCAGCGGCAAAGCCGGCTTCAGCCACTTGCAGTTCTTCCAGCGACACCCCGCCAATCTGGTACAGCTTGCGGCTGCGTTGCAAACGCTCCTGCTCGGCCAGCAGGAAACTTTCCGCCGCCGCAAGATCGGCCTTGAGCGAGCTGCCTTGCGCCGCATTGCCCCCCGACTGGTTCATCCCGATCACCGCCAGCACCTCGCCGCGCTTGAAACGCTCACCCTCCAGCAAGGGCAGGCGCGTGATGTAGCCGGTCAGCTTGCTGGACAAAACAGCCTGCTCTACGGCAACCACATCCGCCATAGCAGGGCGGGTCAGGCGTATCTCCTCCTCGCGCAACGCGCGATCCTGCACCACCACGCTCCATGACGAGGGCGGCACGGCTGCAGCCAACACCTGCTTCTGCTGGCGCAGCAAAAAGACCGCCGCCGCAACGAGCAGCAGCAGAACGATGAAACCGGCACTGACTTTTTTCTTGTTCATGGTTTGCTTTCCAGGGATTCAATGTATTGGGCGGCGGGCGTGCCGAGCAGCAGTTGCATGCCGGACCAGGCGGTTGCGGCCTGCGCGCGCGCATCCGTGGCCGCATTTTCCGTTTCGAGCAGGAGGCGCTCCTGGTACAGCAATGCTTCCGTGGTGCCGGCGCCGAGCTGCCATTTTTCGCGCTCGACCAGGACGATTGCACGGCGATGCCCGATCTCGGCATCCAGCGCATCGGCATTGCCGACGGCGGCCTGGTAATTGGCTTCCAGCGTGGCGATCTGCGCCAGCGTGTCGGCCTCCACCGCTTGCGCCAGATCCTTTGTCGCTGCCGCTCTCTGCATCGCCGCCGAACTGCCGCGCAACCTGCCGGGATCGAGCGGGAGATTCATGTTCAGCCCCACCGCCCACGCATGCGGCGCCATACCCGCACCGCGATAATTGGTGTATTGGCCGTCCACGCTGAAACTCGGCAACAGACTGCGCCGCGTTCTTTGCGCGGCTGCTTCGGCAATACCCTGTTGTTCGCGCGCCACTGCAACCGGCAAACTGGTTTGCGCGGCCGCGCTCTGCATAGGCGGCACCATCAGGACGGGATCGAGCGCAACCTCAGTTGCATCAGCCGATGCCTTCATCATGGCCAGGGCGGCGCGTCGATTGCCCTCCAAAATCCTTTGCTGCGCCGTCAGTCTGGCCAGATCGCTTTGCACCAGACTCAAATTCACTTGGGCAGTCCGCCCCAATTCGACTTCCTCCTGGATACGCCGGGCATACAGGTCAAGTTGCTGCTGCCGGGTCTGCAAAGCCTCCGCCTGCGCCGCCAAGGCTTGCAAGCGCACATAAGCCGTCAGCGTCTGATGCAGCCGCAGCAAGGTTTCCTGCCGCAGCAGCAATTGCGCGATGGACTGGTTGGCTGTTGCCAGTTCGCGTTCGGCGGCAATCACCCCGAACACATCCACCGGCAGGTGATAACCGATGCCGTATTGCGTAATGTCCTGCGCTACCGGCGCGGGCAACGAGCTCACCCCTGGCGTGAAGATTCCCACCACTCTGGCGCTATCGAAATGGTTGCGCCCGGCGAACACACTGGCCTGTCCCGCGTAGCGCAGGGTTGCGCCACTGGCATCGTCGGTTGCCGCCTCGAGTTGCAAGGTTCGACCGGCAATGCCGGGATTGTCGAGTGTCTGCCGCAGCAGGTCGGTCAATGTACTGGCCGGCGCCGAAGCGGCGATGCCCGCACCAAGCACGATACCCAGTACGGTGTGTTGCCATGGAATAGTCATAACCGGGTTTTTCTGTGCAGGCTGCCGTTGAGTTGGGTGCCCGGCACGATAGTGTTGAACACCGTGCCGTATTTTTTGACGTTGTCATGCAGCAATTCCAGCCGCTTCTCGCTCTCGTCGCTATCGACGATGATCTCGTAAGTGATGGATTCCATCTTCGGCGGCACATCCTGGCGCACGCCGTCCACCCGCACTTCCACCCCGCGCAATTCAAACTTCAGAATCGGCGTGATGCGCTCGATGCCCTTGATGATGCAGGCGGACAATGCCGCCAGCAGGAGTTCGGCGGGATTGAAGGTATCGGCGCGACCGGCCATGCCGGTGTCCAGGGTGATCGCGGCATCCTTGCAATGCGCCACGCTGCCGTGCGCGTCGCCGCGCTGCGTCGCGACATGAAACATCATTTTTGGTTTGGCTTCGTCCATCACCTGCTCACTTGGTAAAAAGTTGCCACCAGCGGCGGCGGTTGGCGGGGGTCGGCGCGAGACGTTCGATCCGCACGGGCGGTTCGATGCTGAGCACCCAGCCCGGGGGCGAGGGCGTTGCGTTATGGCTGCACGATGAGCCCATGTGGCTCGGGTCATACACTTTGATCAGTGTCGGCTGCGCCACATCGTCGGCATACACGATGCCGCAATAGCTGTAGTCATGCTCGCGCCGCAGCAGCTCGCCCAAGGCGTCGAGGCGGCGTGCAAGTTCGTCGCCGCTCAAGGTTGCGGTCGGCAGCTCTTCACCGATCTGGTAGAAATACCAGGCACCCGTTTTGACCCGCCCCCACAATTCGTCCAGCTGCTGCCATTGCATGATGCCGGCGAACCTGCCCTTGAGGCGCGCATGGAATGCGGCCGGGTCGGCGCTGTCAGTCATGCTCACAACCATCCGGCAATCTTGTCGCGGCTCGGCACGCCACCGGCATGCACCACCTTGCCATCTACCACCACACCGGGCGTGGCCATCACGCCGTAGGACATGATGGTCTGGATGTCTTCGACTTTTTCCAGTTCGACGGCCACACCTTTTCCCTGCGCAATTGCCTCGATGAGTTTTACCGTGGTCTTGCAGTTGGCACAGCCAGTGCCGAGAACTTTGATGGTTTTAATTGCTGTCTCCTCGAGGAGCGTGATTACTGGCGAAAAGTTGCATGGCATCCCACGCAATACTGCATCGTTTTGTTCAGTGCGCGCAATGACGCCTTCACCTCCCTGGTTTTTAATACATCGCCAAGATCGTCAGCGCTCCTGTGAAAAGCGAATCCCATTTCCTTGAAGTTTTCGTTGCCCATCATGCTGCACATGGCTTGCATTTCCGGGGTTAAGCCAAGCTGGGTATGCGCCAGGGTGGAAGCCTCTTCGAACTTGTTATCCGCCAGCAATCCGACGATGGACTGGATTGCTTCCATGTGCCCGCGCATGTTGGACAGTTGATGCTGCTTCATTTGCGCCGACAGGCCCAGAGAGGTGCGCGTGTCTGTCATGTTCATTTCGTGCTGGTGGTTGCCATGGTGCATCATTTCGCCGGCTGCGAAGGCTGCATGCATGCTGGCGAACCCGATCAGGGCGGCAATGGTCATCGATATTTTTTTCATGTTTCAAGTTCTCCGGTTGGTTAATAAAATTGGGCTACTCATTCCTACTTCTTTGTTGCGGCAATCAGGAATATTGAAAATTCCCGCATGCCTTGTCCTGCAACCTCCTTGCTCATGCTCGTCGCCGTCGTGGCACGGACATCGCCAAAACCGGCATCGTGCAAAAACTGCTGCAATTTCTCGCGCTCGAACCCGAGGTGAAACACACCGGTATTGTCGCCATGAAACGAGCCGTCTTCGGTATCGAGGTCAGCGAAACATGCGCACCCGTTTGGGCGCAACAGACTGAACCACTCTTTGAACAGCGCAAGCGTGTCCGGCACATGGTGCAGAGTCATGCTGCTGACGATGAGTTCATAACTTCCTGTTGCGTGTTCGTTTTTTTCAAAGTCGACAAACTGAGTGCGGACGTTGTTGAGTGCCTGCATCTCGATCTTGTTTTGCAGCGCACCGAGCATGCCCCGCGAGCTATCCACACCCGTAATATTTTTTACGAGGGGTTGCAGTTTGAGGGTCAGCAATCCCGTGCCGCAGCCGAAATCCAGCACATCCATGTCCAGGTTGAGATCAACTTCACGGATGATCGCGGCAGCCACGTCACTCGCCAGTTTGACCCTGCCGGGGTTCGCATCCCACTGCGCCGCTTCCTTGTCAAAATCTTTGCGTATTTCTGCGTTCATTGTGATCTCCATTTCTCATAACCTGAAGCAATAAAGCCGAGCCAACAGCCAGGCAACACCGGCATGCCAAGCAGGGGGAAACCCCGTCTTAACGCAGCAATCCCGCCATCTCGGCGGCGAGATAAATTGCATAGCCGACCAGCAACACACCGGCGAGCCGGGTGAACAGCCAATTAACCCGCCCGGCCCAACGCGAGCGTGCCAGCCATTGGGCAAACCCGACCGAGCTACCCGCTGCCAGCAGCAGCGCACCATGACCGAGCGAGTAAAGAAGCATCAAAGCGGTGCCAAACATCACATCCTGCTGATTGCCAATCAGCGCCAGGATCCCGACCATGACTGGCGTGGCGCAGGGAGCAAAGACGATGCCGGAAAGCGCACCCGTGGCGAAGGCGCCCAAAGCACCCTTCCAGTGGTTCGGGGTGTGCCCGTCTGTTCCACACTGCGCACTACGCAAGCCGGGTAATGCGCGTCCCGCCAGCAGACTCACTCCCGCCACCAGCGCAAGCGTAATCAAAATAACGCGCCACAGCCCTTCCATTGGCAGAAAGTACGCGCCGGCAAGCGCAATGGCCAAACCCACTCCGGTAAAAGCCAGCGATAAACCGAGCACAAATGCCCCGGCATAAAAGAACGCGCGTCCTCGACTGCCGTCGCCATAGCCGCCAACATAGCCGACGACCAGCGGCATTGCGGCCACGGTGCAGGGCGATACCGACGAGGCCAGCCCGGCCAGCAATGCCGTGGCAGCAGCGGCCATTGGGTAGGCTGCAATCAGGGCTTCGCTGCTCATCCTGGCGTGGCGCTCAGGCCAAGACGGGCGCTGACCTCGGCCTCGGTCAGGATGCCCATGTGGCGTTCGATTTCATGCCCGTGCGCATCGAAAAATACCTGCGTCGGAATGAGTTGAATTTGATATATATCCTGAGCTTCAAAATCTTTGCTGATGTCGATGTTCAGCACATTGGCGCGGCCTTGGGTGTGTTGGGCGACGCTGTCGAGCACCATTTTCATTTCACGGCAGGAGGCGCAACCCACGGCACCGAATTCGACGATAGTCGGCAACCCTGAAGCGACAGCGTTCTGCACCAGCTTTACAGCAGGCGACGTTGATGTCAGCTTCACGTCAGGCAGTGTTGCTGTCGAAATGTCGTTGCCGCAGGCGGCCAGGCTGCCCAGCAAGACGATGGCAAGAAGCAAGCGGCTCATGTTGTTAAAGTGTGGCAATTTTGCTGCTCCTTTTGCTTGCATCGCGCCACCAGATTCCGGACAGCGCCAACGGATATTCAAATCAAATTCTTCAGCCACATTTCAATTTCTTCGGTGCGTGTCAGGCCACTGAACGCCACTTTGCCATCATGTAACACGGCGGGGGTTTGCGAATACACAATGCCCAGCGCTTCGGCATCTTTGCGCAGGTCAATTTCCAGCCGGATACCCGCGCCACCCGCCGCGCAAGACAGGCGTTTTTTCATGCGCAGCAATGGTTCGCCCGAACCCACCAGCGTTAGGCTGACGATGGGCGCATTCATTGACGGTGCGGCACAGGACGACATGCTTACACCAACAGATTGAACACAAAGCCGACCAGCATGATACCGGCCACCACGATGGCGATGAAAGTGGCGATCAGCCGCGGCTTCAGCACTTTGCGCAGGATCACCATCTCCGGCAGCGACAGCGCGATCACGCTCATCATGAAGGCCAGCGCCGTGCCGAGCGCCGCGCCCTTGGCCAGCAGCGCCTCGACGATGGGGATGATGCCGGCGGCATTGGTGTACATCGGCACGCCGATCAGCACCGAGGCGGGCACCGCCCACCACGCGTCCTTGCCCATGAAACCGGCCATGAAGTCCTGCGGCACATAGCCGTGGATGCCCGCACCGATGGCGATACCGGCCAGCACATACGGCCACACCTTGCCGACAATCTCGCGCACACTGGCGAACCCGGCCCGAATCCTATCCGGCAGGGTCAATTCATCCGCGTCGACCGTGGCCTGCGTCTTCGCCATGTTGCGCACCCAATCTTCCAGATGGTGTTCCATCTTCAGCTTGCCGATGATGAAGCCGGCGACGATGGCGACCGTCAGGCCCAGCACCAGATAAAGCAGGGCGATCTTCCAGCCGAACAGGGCGAACAGCAGCGCCAGCGCAATCTCGTTGACCATCGGCGCGGCGATTAAAAAGCTGAAGGTCACGCCCAGCGGCACACCCGCCTGCACGAAACCGATGAACAGCGGCACGGCGGAACAGGAGCAGAACGGGGTGACGATGCCGAGCGAGGCGGCCATCACGTTGCCCATCCCCTCATGCTTGCCAGACAGCAAGGCGCGGGTCCGCTCCGGCGTGAACCAGGAATTGACCATGCCCATCACCATCACTACCCCGGCCAGCAGCAGCAATACCTTGGGCGTGTCGTAAAAAAAGAATTGCAGCGCGTCGTACAGATGGCTACCCGCCTCAAGCGGCAGCATATTCACCAACCTATGCGACAGCGGCTCCAGTGTTTTATAGAGCAGGAACCACAGTACCGCGGCGAGCAGCAAGAAAGCACGCGGGTTGCGGCGGGGTAAGGTCAGCGCGAAACTGGACATTTGAGGCACTAAAGAAGTCTTTGTTGCAGTGGAGACGAACAAGTGCGGGAAAGGATGCAGCGATTTTTGCGGGTCGGACTTCAGTCCGACGGGTTTGAATTTGACGCTCATTGTCGGGTTGAAACCCGACCCACAACAGCTAGCGCGGCACGTGATCCGCAACCCGCCCCCGCTCGTCGAAACGCACTTGGCAGGCGCTGCTCATGCGCGCGCGCATCCTCGCCCGGGCGCGCAACAGCCGTGATTTGACCGCAGCGAGGGAAAGTCCATGCGCAGCCGCATAATCTTTTTGCTTCACCCCCTCAAGATCGCATTGCTCGATGATCTCGCGGTCTTCTGGCGCGATTTCGGTCAGGATGCGGATGATACAGGCACCGAGCGCCTGGATCGGTTCATGCTCGGGTTCCGCTTGCGCAACCTCCCCCGGCAACTCAAGCACATCACGCCCGAGGCGGTGCTGGTCAATCAGGGCATTACGCGCCACCTGAAACAGCCAGGCACGGGAATTATCCAGCGCGCAAAACTGTTTGCCCTGTTGCATTGCCTTAACGAATACCTCCTGCAACAGGTCGTCGGCCAGATGCGCATCTCCGGCACGATGCCGGAGGTAATTGCGCAGCTCACCTTCGTGCGCGTTCCAGGCGCGCAGGACGCAGGTAAAAGAAGACGCGGTCACCCTAGCACCTCAACCTGAACATGGTTCGTAACACCCGCCAAAAAATGGGTGGGCATTGTGCATGAACGCTGCGCGTATTGCCAACCACACCGGCGTGTCAACCACACCGGCAGTATTTTCCAATTCAGGTATGAGCCTGAAGCGAATTAAAATTGGATGATTTGCGAGAGTGAGTTGACCTGGTTAAAAACGAAGTTTAATGGATTCTTGCTAATCTGTTTTGAGTTTATTTCTTTAC
>Ga0210009_1002333_pt1 | contig 14107 bp, 11 predicted proteins | sample CryGeyCG2114_065_FD_185457 | JGI IMG/M metagenome (GOLD analysis project Ga0210009, IMG submission 185457) | Groundwater microbial communities from aquifer - Crystal Geyser CG12_big_fil_rev_8/21/14_0.65 (SPAdes) (version 2) | ecosystem: Environmental > Aquatic > Deep subsurface > Groundwater ... | reverse complement strand
AGCGGAAATAATGTAGATCTTAGCAATTTCAAAACAATTAGATTTAATGCTAAGGGAACAGGAGTTTTAACTTTGATATTTGATCTTACAAATACTCAGAATTATAATTACTTCTCATACTCAGTTGAGCTTACTTCAAATTTAACAGAGTATTCTGTAAACTTTAGTGACCTCGCTGAAATTACACCAAGTCAAAATCAATTTGATCCAAAGTTGGTAAGAAATATTGGATTTGTTTTATTCAAATCTAATAATCCCAATCTTACTAATTTTAATTTTGAAGTTGAGAATATTGTTTTCACACCTAATGTAGTTACCGGAATAGACGATGAAAAAATAGTTCCAAAAGAATTTACACTTTCACAGAATTATCCTAATCCGTTTAATCCTACAACAACTATTAGATTTACTCTGCCAGAGGCATCAATGGTAACTCTTAAGATTTACAATATGCTCGGACAGGAAGTTAAAACTTTAGTAAATGAACAGAAGAGTGCCGGAACATTTAATGTAGTATGGAATGGTGATAATGATTTTGGTAACAAGGTAGCTAGCGGAACATATATTTACAGAGTGATTGCCGGACAAAATATATTTACTAAAAAGATGATCTTACTAAAATAAGCTAAGACGAAAAAAGTAAAACGATAAACGATGATTTAACCCCCGACATAGTTCGGGGTTTTTTTATTATAAATAGTTGAATTTGTTAGACTATCTGAGTCTATAAATGTTGCATAATCATTTGGTGGTTGTCCACTGGCCAATTCGGATGATAAGAGCTATCATCTTTAAAACTTACAAAGACGACTAAAACTTTTAAGTTGTTTTTTGAAGTCAAATAAATGCCATTATCAGATGTTGTTCTAATTATTTCACCTTGTATAGGTATTGTTTCACAAACTTCCTGTGAATACAATGAAATACTGAATATAACAAAAAAAACTACAGTTATAATAAAGAAATTTTTCATTTTATACCCCGCTATATTATTTTAAAAAAACAGTTTTAATTATTTTTTGATGACCTCCTGCTATCATTCTTATAAAGTAAGTACCATTTGAAAGAATATTACCATAATTATCTTTTCCATCCCATTGTACTCTATATAGACCTCTAGGAAGTTCTTCTTTTAGCAACATTTTTACTTCTTCCCCTAAAATATTATAAACTTTTAATGAGATATCACTTAATTCACTCAAAATAAATTTTATACTTGTAGTCGGATTAAAAGGGTTAGGATAGTTTTGAAAAAGATTAAAATTTTTAGGTATCGATTGGTTGGGATTATCTATATATGTAATGATATGAGTAGTATCTCCAAATAATATTCCTTCTATTACAGCACCAGTTAAATATATACTACCAACAAGGTCACCACCTCCTCTATAGATTAATCCAAATCCTTTTGCCAAATAATCTATCTTTCTATCTAAACCAGTTGCATCTGTAGAATCAAAAGCAAAATAAAAAACGTAACTTTTCAATATCGTTTGTACACCAAATATATTCGTATTCCTTATTTCCTGGACTCTGACCATTTCAAAACCATTACCCTGGTAATCAAATTTTACCCATTTATCTCCTAAGTTTGCATTTAATTTATAAAGTAATGCGTTATTTTTTTGTTCTATTCTACCATACACAAAATTATTAGCTGTATCGATTTTAAAAGTCTCTAGGCTGTTAAGTAAAAGTGGCGATTGAGTTGGGTTTATGCGCGAAGCGGATTGTGTTATATAAATATTACCTTCGGAGTCGGTGGAATCATTTAAGTTAAAATTTTGTAATGTATCTGTGTACTGTGGTCCTTCTGAATAAAAATATTCCCACATATCTCCTATTTTATGAGGGAAATATTTTAAAGCATCACTATCTTGTGAGAATATGAAGACTTTTGTAAAGGATAAAAACAATAATATTTTTAATTTCACTTGTTACCCCAGGAGTTAAATTTTATGTCAACTTTTTTAATATAGACATAATGTATTATTAAATATAAAAATAAATAGTTTAAAAGTAATTTATATTTAATTTACAACCACTTACCCTTCAGTGGCAAAAAGATTATATGCAAAGATTTACCGTATAGTCTGTATCAATAAAAGAAAATTTCCAGATGTTTCCCGTCATAGCCGGTCAAGTAAAAACATCGGGAATTTCGATATAATCTTAATTGAAAATCTACCTTACTTTGAGTAATTTTAATCTCTTAAAAAAAATAAAAAAGGAGTTCTTAAAGATGGCGATCAAAGTTGGAATTAACGGTTTTGGACGAATAGGTAGATTAGTATTCCGCAGATGTATGGAATTTGGCGGATTTGATTTTGTGGGAATAAACGATCTTACCGATGCAAAAACATTAGCTCATTTATTAAAATATGATTCCGTTCACGGTAAGTTTAACGGTACAATTGAAGTTGATGGCACTGATATTATTGTTAACGGTGACAGAATAAAAATTACGGCAGAAAAAGATCCCTCAAAATTAAAATGGGGAGAACTTGGGACTGATGTTGTTATTGAATCAACAGGTGTTTTCAGATCAAAAGAACAATGTATGAACCATGTTAACGCCGGTGCAAAAAAAGTAATATTAACTGTTCCTGCTAAAGGCGAAATTGATGCTACAATAGTACTTGGTGTAAATGATGAACAAATTAAAACAGAGCACAAAATATTGTCAAATGCTTCATGTACTACAAACTGTCTTGCACCAATGATAAAAGTTTTAAATGATAATTTTGGTTTGGAAAATGCTTTCATGACTACTGTTCATGCTTATACAAATGACCAAAGATTATTGGACTTACCACACAGTGATCTAAGAAGAGCAAGATCTGCTGCTCTTTCTATTATTCCTACAACAACCGGAGCTGCAAAAGCTGTTGGAAAAGTAATACCAGAATTAAACGGAAAGTTAGATGGAATGTCAATGAGAGTTCCTGTACCTGATGGTTCAATTACTGATGTTGTTGCTACACTGAAGAAAGAAGCTACAGTTGAAGAGATAAATAATGCTATGAAAAAAGCTGCTGACTCAAACCTAAAAGGCATTATGGAATATTCTGTTGAACCATTAGTTTCTGCAGATATAGTTGATAATTCTCACTCAGTTGTTTTTGATTCACTTTCAACAATGTCATTCGGAAAAACTGTAAAAGTTGTTGGATGGTACGATAACGAATGGGGATATTCCTGCAGAGTTGTTGATTTGATGAAAAAGATTGTGTAGTTAATTTACCAATATTATACAATAAGTCATTCTGATCCCCGACCAAAGTCGGGGAGAAGAATCTCTCAAAACTTTTTAATCTCGAGATTCTTTATTCATCCGTCCTTTGACGGATTCATTCAGAATGACAAAATTAAATTATAATCTTACTAATTGAACTATGAACAAACTTTCAATAGACGATATAGAATTAAAAGATAAAAGAGTTTTAGTCAGAGTTGACTTTAATGTTCCACTCGATAAAAACAAAAACATTACTGATGATAAAAGAATAGCAGCTTCACTGCCGACAATTAATAAAATAATTAATGAAGGTGGTAAAGCAATATTGATGAGCCATTTGGGCAGACCAAAAGGGGAAAGGAAACCTGAATTCAGCCTTGAACCCGTTGCAAAAAGATTAAGTGAACTGCTAAATAAAAATGTAATATTTTCAAATGATTGCATTGGCGGTGACACAAAATTTTTAGTCGATAATTTAAAAGACTCGGAAGTACTTTTACTAGAAAATTTAAGATTTCACAAAGAAGAAGAAAAAAATGATCCCGATTTTGCTAAAGCACTTTCTGAATTTGGAGATTTATTTGTAAATGATGCTTTTGGTTCTGCACATAGAGCACACGCTTCAACTGAGGGAATAACAAAATTTATTTCTCCCTGTGTAGCAGGTTACTTAATGAATAAAGAACTTGATTACCTTGGAAGTAAATTAGAAAATCCTACCAAACCTTATTGTGCAATTTTAGGAGGAGCTAAAATATCAGGTAAGATTGATGTTATAAAAAATCTGATCGGCAAAGTTGATACTCTGATTGTTGGTGGGGGAATGGCTTTTACATTTTTCAAAGCTCAAGGAAAAGAAATTGGAACTTCTCTTTTAGAAAATGATAAATTAGATCTTGCAAAAGAAATCTTATCCAAAATTGACAAAAGTAATACAAATTTATTTTTACCAATTGATGTCTTAATGGCTGATAAATTCAGCAATGATTCAAAATTTCAGACTGTTGATGTAGAAAATATGCCTTCCAACCAAATGGGTTTGGATATAGGACCGGAAACTATTAAATTATTTTCTGAGCAAATATTAAATGCAAAAACAATTGTTTGGAACGGACCGATGGGAGTTTTTGAGTTTAAAAATTTTGCAAATGGAACTTTTTCCATTGCTAATGTATTAAAACAAGCAACAGAAAATGGAAGTATAACTATTGTAGGAGGCGGTGATTCTGCTGCTGCAATTAAAGAAGCCGGATTGGAAGAAAGTGTCTCTCATGTTTCAACTGGCGGCGGTGCTTCTTTAGAATTTTTAGAAGGAAAACTTTTACCGGGTGTTGAAGCTCTAACTTCAAAATAAAAAAAGGATATTGTGAATAATTCTTACAGACCAAGAGGATTTGGTGGATTTAGTTTATTTCCACCAATAATTAAAAATCTACTAATAATAAATGCTGTAGTATTTATACTACAAACAATGTTAGGAAATTTATCTTTCGATGGTGTTCCAGGATGGTATATTGTTAACAGATGGTTTGCTTTAAATCCATTATCAGGGATTGATGCAGCCGGACAAAGTTATAATTTTCAGATTTGGCAATTAATTACTTACCAATTTATGCATGGCGGGTTTGGTCATATATTTTTCAATATGCTTGTTCTTTGGATGTTTGGAATTGAAATTGAAAATATGTGGGGATCAAAAAAGTTTTTAACTTTTTATTTACTGTGCGGTGTAGTTGCAGGAATTTTCCACCTTATTGTTTCACCATTATTTGATTTGCCCCCGGCAGTTACTATTGGTGCTTCAGGTGCAATTTACGGAGTGATGATCGCATTTGCTTTATTCTTCCCTGACAGACTTATTTACTTATATTTTTTCATTCCGATAAAAGCAAAATATCTTATAACATTTGCCGTAATACTTGAAATTATGCTTGTTGATTCTGCTGGAAGCAGCATTGCACATTTAGCTCATCTCGGAGGTGCGTTTGCAGCATTTATTTTTATTATGCTTGATAAAGACAGTTACATTGCTTTAAAAAGAATTTTAAATTGGAATATCAATCTAAATAATCCCTTTAGTAAAATGGAAAATCCATTTAAAAAAGAAAAAGCAAATGTTGAAGAAGCTAAATTTTATGAGTTTAAAGAAAAAAAGAAAGATAATGAAGTAACTCAAAAAGATATTGATAAAATTTTAGATAAAATTAGCGAATCCGGATATCAGAATCTTACTGCGGAAGAAAAGAAAATTCTTTTTGAAGCCAGCAAAAAAATAAATTAGTTTTGAAAATATTTATTCAAAATAGATTAACACTAAAAATCCTGTTGTTATTAATATTTGTTACCATCATTTCTTTCCTCGGTTGCTCGAAAGAAAAAAAAATTAATGAAGATACTTTTGTCCTTATTTATACAGATATGGTTATAGCTCAAGATTCCATGTCAGCCGGTTCTACCGGTTTTGAGATTGAAAAGAAGAATATCTATTCAAGATATAATGTGAATAAAGAATTATACATTCATACTTTGGATTACTATAAAAAGAATCCGGAAGAATGGAAAAAACTTTTTGATAAAATCATTTCTTATCTTAAGGAGAAGGGGAAGTCTTCGATCTAAATTTTGCAACTGCAATTCTTATCATTGGATATGATATTTCTTTTGGCAGTCTTTCCTTTAATTCCTTTAGATTACTAAATCCTTTTTTTAATTCGTGCTCAATAGTTTTAATAACCTCTTCACTGATCAGCTTATTTATTTCAATGTTTTTTTTATTTTCAATTATTGATTCTGCGTGCATCGAAATAACAGTCTCTGAAAGTTTTCTAATTTTAGAAATAGAGTTTAAAGAATATCCTTCTTTTAACAATCTGTAAGTCTCATTTATACCCGGAGGAAGCTTAATATTTTCCCTTTCGTTTTTTTTGAATGATTTTATTTCTTCTATAAAATCAGCACCAATTTTATTGAACATTCTTTTTGTAAAACCTTCAATTTTTAATAATGCATTTTCACTTTCAGGTTTTATTTCGGATATTCTTTTTAATATTTCTTCAGGACAAATTAAAGCCGGTTTCTGCAAATACTTTTTAGCTGTATTTTGTCTAATGTCTTTCAATCTTGAATATAATTCCAAATTGTGATCATATTTAATTGGTTTGTGCGGATCTTCCTCTTTATTAGTTTTTAATGGTAATTCTGATATTCCTTTTTCTGTTATCTCTATTTTATTAACAGATTTTTCTAAGTTTATTATTTGTTTACTTGAATATAAATAACTAATAACATTTTGAATTTCTTCTTCTAAAAAGTTTATTCCTGCACCATAATAATTAATTTTGGCAAATTCGGATTTATTGCTTTCTCCTTTTAAAATTTTTATTACGTCATTTTCAGTAAGCTTATTATTTTGGTAATAAATTAAATTAAGAACTATTTCTTTGATGTATTCAGTTGAAGAATCCGAAATATTTTGTCCATGCTTGCACACATCGCAAATTCCGCAAGTGTAGGCGGAGGTATCTTCGCCAAAATAATTTAAGATATATTTAAATCTGCATTCATTGGTAAATACAAAGCCGAGCATTTTTTCAATTTTTTGTTGTCCAACTAAATAAGAAGAATTTATTTTTGTATAGTCAATTTGTAATCTGTCTGTACTTACTCTTTGAGTTGTTAAATTGATATACTCTCCTCTTTCGTTTTGCTTAAAATTCAAAACACCGAGGTCGTTCAATTTTATAAAGTTTTCTTTTATAACACTTATACTAAAATTTAATTCTTTTGAAATTCCTTTTAGATCGATCTCGATCATTTTGCTAAACACATTATTGCCATATTTTTGTATTAGGTATAGAATCAATTCCTTAATGCTAAAATTTAAAGTTTTCTTAATAAAAGATTTTAATTTCTCTTGAGTAAAATTAATTTTAACAGCATTGCTCTTATCATATTTTGAAATGACTTTTAAATAACCGCTTGTTTGCAAAGTGTTCAACACTGAATTAAGTAGTCCGTTATTAAGTTTTCTGTTTACACAATTACTTATAAAATCAGAATTGATGTAAATATCTTCATCATTTGTAGAACCTACAGCAACCTTTCCGTAATCACATACAGCGTTATAAACATCTTGTATCAATTGCTTATCCGGATTTGAATTCAAAAGAAAATAATTGTGAATATTCATATCATCTTTTTCATAAAGTAAATAAGCATGTGAATCTTTACCGTCTCTGCCTGCTCTACCAATTTCCTGATAATAATTTTCTATTGAATTAGGTGTGTTGTAATGGATAATTAATCTAATGTCTTTCTTATCTATTCCCATTCCAAAAGCATTTGTTGCAGCAATTATTTTTAATCTGTCATTCTGAAAATCATCTTGAATTTTTATTCTTATTTCAGATCTTAATCCCGCGTGATAATAATTGCATTTTATTTTATGCATATTAAGATATTCAGTTATTTCTTCAGAGGCTTTTCTGGAACTTGTGTAAATAATTACTGGAGTATTGAATTGTTTTATTAATGCAAGAGTTGTCTCTTTTTTCTTTGTTGTTTTAATAACATTTATATGAAGGTTGTCTCTTTCAAACCCTTTAACAAAAATTTTTGTTTTTTTAAAATTTAGTTGTTTAACAATATCGTCTCTAACTTCTGGTGTTGCAGTAGCAGTAAAAGCAGAGATATGTTTGACTGAGATAAATTCAGTAAAATTTTTGATCTTTCTGTAACTTGGTCTAAAATTATGTCCCCATTCACTAATACAATGTGCTTCATCAACAAATAAATATTTGGGTGATAATTCTTTTATTCTTTTTGCAAAATCTCTGTTCTCTAATCTTTCGGGAGAAACAAATAAAATCTTTAATTTACCGTAAGTAATTTTATTCATTACATCTTCATATTCTTTATAATCCATAGTACTGTTTACAAATCCCGCAATTATTTCTTCCTTATTTAAGCTGTCAACCTGATCCTTCATTAAAGCTATTAGAGGTGAGATTATAATAGAAAAATTTTCAGATACTAAAGAAGGGATTTGATAACATAAAGATTTTCCTGCTCCGGTTGGCAGAACGGCTAAAATATTATTACCATCCAAAATACTGTTAATAATTTCCAGTTGATTTGGCTTAAATGAAGAATAACCAAAATATTTTTTTAGTGCTTCCTTAATGGACATAGACAGAGAATAAATAAATTATAAAATATTGTAAAGTTAAATCTGAATTTAAATAATATATATTTCTCATTCCTTAGAACTTATATGCTTTTTTACTCGTTAAAAAGAAAAATACTAGAATATTAATTTGAATATTGAAGAATTTCATTGGTATTATATTTGTATTTTTACTTTATAAATTATAAACAATTTATTTTATACTATGGAAGACAACGATTTAAAATTAGAAGATATCTTTGGTTCATCACATTTTTCAAATGATGCAGATGGAATAAATCTTATTGCAATAATTGGAGCAGGAGTTATGGGGCAAGGCCTTGCTCAAACAATTGCCGGCTCCGGTATGGAAGTAATTATTGTTGAAAAAGATAACGAACATTTAAATAATGCTAAACAAGAATTATCAGATTCACTAGATAGAGATATAAAAAGATGGAGTGTAACTGAATCTGAGAAGAAAGCTATTTTAAGTAGAATCAATTGGAAAAAAAACATAGAGTCAGTTATAAAATGTGATATTATAATTGAAGCAGTTTCTGAAGATTTTAATTTGAAAAAAGAATTGTTCCAAAAACTTGATGGTCTTGTTAAAGAAAACACAATTTTTGTTTCTAACACATCTACTTTAAGTCTTACAAAAATAGCTGAAACAATTTCCCGACCCGACAAAATGATAGGAATGCACTTTCTTCATCCCGTGCCTAAAATTCCACTTGTAGAATTAGTTAAATGCTTACATACTTCAAATGGAACCGTAAAGATTGCGAAAAATTTTGCAACAAAAATTGGTAAAACATCTGTAGAAGTTTATGAATATCCAGGATTTGTAACTACAAGAGCTATTGTTCCTTTATTGAATGAAGCTATGTATATTTTACTGGAAGGAGTTGCTACTGCAGAGCATATTGATACTGCAATGAAATTGGGTTATAATTTTAAAAACGGTCCTTTAGAAATGGCAGATATGATGGGACTTGATGAAGTACTTGCTTGGATGGAAACACTTTGGAAAACGCTTGGTGAACCAAGATACAGAGCTTGTCCTATTTTAAGGAAATTAGTTAGAGAAAGAAAATTAGGGAAAAAAACCGGTGAAGGTTTTTATAAATATGATAAAAACGGTAAAATAATTAAATTGTAGTTTTTAGGAATTTTAATGAAAGTATTAGTTCTAAATTGTGGTAGCTCATCAATTAAATATCAACTTATTGAGACAGAAAAAAAGTTTGAATTAGCAAAAGGTGTTGTTGAAAGAATCGGGATGGCCGGTGCTGTACTTTCACAAAAAAGATATGATGGTGACAGCTTAAAAATTGCGGGGGAAATATTAGATCACTCAATGGCAATAGAATATGTTTTGGCTGTATTGTTAAGTAAAACACATGGTGTTATAAGTTTTAAAGAAGAAATTGAAGCTGTTGGTCATAGAGTTGTTCATGGAGGTGAAACTTTTTCTGATTCTATTTTAATAACTGATGAGGTAATAAATGTACTAAGAGAGAATATTGAATTAGCTCCTTTACATAATCCACCAAATATAAAAGGTATTCAGGCAGTAAAAAGAATTTTACCTGATATTCCACAATGTGCTGTTTTTGACACAGCATTTCATAGCAGCATGCCTAATAAAGCTTTTTTGTATGGTCTTCCTTATGATCTTTATAAAAAATATAAAATAAGAAGATATGGTTTTCACGGACCTTCACACTGGTATGTTTCTAATAAAGCTGCAGAATTGATGGGGAAAGATATTTCTGAATTAAAAATAGTTACTGCACATTTAGGTAATGGTTGTAGTATGGCAGCAATTAAAAACGGTAAATCAGTTGATACTACTATGGGATTTACTCCTTTAGAAGGATTATTAATGGGGACAAGAAGCGGAGATATTGATCCCTCAATTATTACTTTTTTAATGGGCAAAGAAGGATTGACATTATATGAAGTTAATACTTTATTAAATAAACACAGCGGTTTAATGGGTGTTAGCGGTATAAGCAGTGATATGAGGGAAATTCTTTCAGCTCTTGAAGAAGATAATAAAAAAGCTCAGTTTGCTTTTGATATTTTCTGCTACAGAATTAAAAAATATTTGGGTTCTTATTCTGCCGCTATGGGAGGATTGGATGCGTTTGTATTTACAGGTGGTATTGGTGAAAACTCAGCTAAAATTAGAAAAGAAGTTTGCACCGATCTGGAATTTATAGGAATAGAAATTGATGAAGAAAGAAATAATACAAAAAATAAAATTATATCTACAGAGTCTTCAAGAGTAAAAGTATTTTGCTTGCCTACAAATGAAGAACTAGTTATTGCCACAGATACTGAAAAAATTATCTCTAATATTATAAAATAATTATTTTATAACTATTCTTTATAAAATTTCTTATCTTCGCTTTGAAATCACCTTGAATTTTTTATGAATTTAGAAATATTTTTGCTCTCCTTTATCCCATTATTTGTAGCAATAGATGTTATTGGAGTAACACCTTTATTTATTGGTTACATTGAGGGGTTAGACAAACTCAGTAGAAAAAAATTAGTTAGAGATGCTATCATAACAGCTTTTATAGTAGCAGTTACATTTTTATTAGCGGGTAAATTAATTCTTACTTTTTTAGGTATCACAATCGATGATTTTAAAATAGCCGGTGGTATAATTCTTTTAGTGTTGGCAATTACAGATATTATGTCAACAGGTGAAAGAAGAAGGGATCCGGGAAATAGTATCGGTGTTGTCCCTTTAGGAATACCTCTTATTATGGGCCCTGCAGGTTTAACAACTATAATAATGCTTGTAAATAGTTTTGGATATTTAGCAACAATATTATCTATAGTATTAAATTTTTTAATTGTCTGGTTAACATTGTCAAATGCAAATTTATTTATAAAAGTAATTGGTGAAGGTGGTGCAAAAGCTTTTGCCAAAATAGCATCTTTATTTATGGCAGCTATTGCCGTTATGATGATCCGTGTTGGTATTATCGGAATTATAAATACTTTTACAAAGTAGATACTTTAAATAAAAATTGTTAATATTAATATTATTTAATTAATCTAAAGATATATGTTTTTAGGATTGAGTAGAAAATCGGTTCTTGTAACTGCCGCAAGCAAAGGAATTGGTAGAGCAATTGCCGAGGAATTTGCTTCAGAAGGAGCCAGAGTTGCAATTTGTTCCAGAGATAAAGAAAATCTCTTAAAAACTTCAGATGATATAAAAAGCAAATATGGAATAGATGTTTTATGGTGTGTTTGTGATCTGAGTAAAAGAAAAGATGTTGAAAGAACTGTCTCTGCAGTTGAAAAAGAATTTAAAAGTATTGATATACTTATAAATAATTGTGGTGGACCTAAAAGCGGCAATTTTAGTGATGTTGATGATTCTGATTGGAGGGATGCTGTTGACCAGGTTTTACTAAGTGCTGTAACTGCAACTAAATTTGTCCTTCCTAAAATGATAGAAAAAGAGTGGGGAAGAATAATCAATATTTCTTCAATTTCTGTTAAGCAACCAATTGATAATCTAATTCTTTCCAATTCAGTAAGGTCCGGGCTACAAGGTTTAACTAAATCATTAAGTAATGAATATGGTAAATTTAATATTACTGTAAATAATGTGGCTCCGGGTTACACTCTAACTAACAGAGTATATGAAATTGCTGTAAATAGAGCCAAAGAGTTGAATGTTTCTCACGAAGAAGTATTATCAGATATTGCTAAAGAAATTCCATTAAACAGACTGGCTTCTGCTAAAGAGATCGCATCTTTAGTAGTGTTTTTAGCTTCAATGAAAGCAAGTTATATTACAGGCACTACTATTCCTGTTGATGGCGGGTATATTAAAGGGATTTAAGTTCTAATCTTTTATTTATTAATTCCTTAATTGAATCAGAACCATTACCTTTTAATTTTTTATAGATCTTTTTATAAATTCCTTCTGTGTCTCTAACTTCTTTAAAATCCAAACTTATTCTATATTCGTATCCTTTCAGATCAAATGACAACCCATTTTTATGAACTTCACTTCCTGATAAAATAAATTCTAAATTTGTATTGAACTCTTTATAGATATAAAAATATTTACTTGAGTTTTTTATACCTAAAACCTTAGCAATATTTTTAGATATGAGTTTGTTTGAATTATTTAATTTTGGGCAAGAGTTAAATAGTGTAAATTTAACCTTGTCCAATTTATTGTTATAAATTATAAGCGATTTTCTTTTGCCGAAACTATTTGTAAAAGCAATAACATTTTCTTCAATTTTTTCACGACTTTTTATTGCATCAAAAAGATAAAAATTTTTTATACCGCTGAATAACTTTCTTTTTTTCATCAAAGGGAAAATCTCTTTTTTATGCCTGTTCAAAAAAGATTCATCTATTTTTTCATCATTCCAAGGGCGGTAATATTCCATTCCATATTTTTCATAAAATCCTTCAATCTGTCCATGAGAAAATAAAGGTAAACCGGGAAGAGTTAACATCATTATTGTTACACCTAAATATTTGTCGCCTTTTCCAAATTTATTTGCAATTGGCTCTTCATCAGGATTGCTCAAATAGTTGACCAGTCTTTTCAATATTTCAATATTTTCATACAAAATTCCTTTAAGCATATTTTTATATTCATTGGTTCTCTCGGCAAGCAGCATATGCATAAAAGCACTATTGTAAACCCTGTTCATTCCAAGTTCTTTTATAAAATACCATTCGGTCATCCAGTAAGTCTCGGCAAAAAGAAATATTTCTTTATTGGATTTTTTTATTTCATTAGTTAACTCTAACCAAAATTCATTGGGCATTTTTTTATTAAAGGCTTTTTCTTCAATCATTGCCAATTGTCTGGATGGAATAGGTGATTGTTGATATTGATTTGGATACCACAGTCTTGCAAAATGATATTTTGTAATCATCATTGCTGCATCAATCCTAATGATTGGAAAAAGTTTACCAATATTTTTTATTTGTTTTATTAATGCTTGTCTTACTTTTGCTTTACTAAAATCAAGCTGGGCAGTGTCATTCCAAGGCATATTTGTTCCGTCATTGCCGTGATAAATATATCTTACTTTTCCGTTTCTTTTATCCTTAAACTGAAAAACAACGGCTGCGTCTTTGTGTGAGTAATATCCGTCTTCAATTACTATTTCAAAACTTTTATTATCGGATAAATTTTTTCCTGTGAATGTATAATTTTTAAAGGGTGGTGAATCAGTCTGAATAAAATAATCCGGATGATTATACAACCAATCGGAATTTAAGCCTGTATGATTTGGTACGAAATCGCAAGCTAGCTTTATCCCAAATTCTCCTGCTCTTTTTGATAAATTTAATAAAGCTTTTTTGCCTCCTAAATTTTCCGCTATTTTATAATCATAAATTGAATACGCTGATGAAACACAATCTAAATTTCCGGTTAAGTTTTTAATTTTTTTGGATGCTTTACTTCTTTCCCAAATTCCAATTAACCAAAGAGCATTAAAATTTCTGTCCGCTATTTCTTTTAGTTCTTCAGTTGGGATTCTATCTAAAGTATCTATTTTTTTATTATATTTTTCACTTAGTTGATAAAGCCAAACTAATGTATGTTTTGTTAGGATGATTGAATTATCCATCCAGGCTTTATCTTTTGAGAAATTTAGTTTTCTTTTTTGCATATTAAAAATGATTGAAATATT
>Ga0210009_1002332_pt1 | contig 14111 bp, 17 predicted proteins | sample CryGeyCG2114_065_FD_185457 | JGI IMG/M metagenome (GOLD analysis project Ga0210009, IMG submission 185457) | Groundwater microbial communities from aquifer - Crystal Geyser CG12_big_fil_rev_8/21/14_0.65 (SPAdes) (version 2) | ecosystem: Environmental > Aquatic > Deep subsurface > Groundwater ... | reverse complement strand
CGATCAGGCGTTCGATCCATTCTGCCGTGATTCCTGGGTCAGCAAATAATCGCCCGGCCACATCGCGCAAGTAAACGCCCTCTTTTTCAACCAGACGCAGGGTCTGCCAAAAGCGTTTTTGTGCCTCACTCATAACGCAATGCCCGTGTCTTGCGCTTCGCGGTCAATCGGGCGCAGGGGGCTGCCGACCCGGCGCACGACGAGATCAATGCGCTGCTCGCCCAGACGGCGCTGGAGCACGGCATAGAGTTTGAGCTCGCGCGCCAAGGTTTCCTGCGGATCACCTTCCGCTTCAATGTACAGATCAATATCGCCACCGCGCGCGTCGTCCCGCACCCGCGAGCCAAACAGCATGGGACGCGCGTTCTCGCCAAAGTGCCTTTGCACCTCTTCGCGTATAACCGATCTTTGTGTGTCAGTGAGTCTCATAGTGTGTGCCGCGTCGGCTTAAATTTACGTTGGACTATCGCGGTCTCATTTTAGCGCGATTCCATGGGGCGCCCCACCCTGGATACACAGGCGATAGCGTTGCATTCCGCTCTTGGTGATACTTACACAGCAGTCAATTGGTTGGGTGTCGCCTATTTGCACTACTAAAATTATCGCCCGTGCCAAATCGCCACTGTGGGACAACCGCTTCATTTAATATCCTGCTCGCGCATCATCCGTCGATTATGCAGTACCCCTACAGGTTGACACGGATGGGTGAGATGGTTGTAAACAAACATCGCTATTGGCGCCAATTTCATACCGACAACCTGCCATGGTTGAGTACTGCACGTTCCCACAGATAAGGCGTCAACATGGTCCATGCGCGCTCGCCGTCAAGGAATTTTGCATCCGGATTATCAATTACATAATGGACGGCGCGTTCCACTTTATCAGGATCAATCAAACCGGAATTTCTAAACGACTGGCTGGACATCGTGTCAAGAAAATATGCCCTCAGTGGTCCTTTCATCCAATCTACTATAGGGGAGTTGAAGCCTATCTTTGTTTTTCGGTAAGCCACTTCGTGCGGCATGTAAGGTGCCATCGCATCACGCACAATTGCCTTGGAAAAACCGCCACGCACTTTGGCTGCCCACGGCAGGGAAAACGCCAGCGTGACGATTCGGTGATCCATGAATGGCATACGTATTTCAACGCCGTTCGCCATGCTGTAGCGGTCATAATTGCGCAAAAGAGTAGGCAGGATAGTTTCGTGTGTTGAAATGTAGAGTTGTTGATTTAGGTGATCAAGACTGCGCCACATGGGATGTTGTGCATCTCTGCTTGCGTGGCGTGATCCATGGCGCAGTATCTTTTTTGCCAAACGCTTCGCATGAAATTCTGCGATGAACCTGCTCTTGGAAGGCATTTTTGCGAATTGCCTGGAGTCTTTTGGCAAACTGTCATAATGGGTGCCTACAATTTCATAAGCTTGCTTGAGATTCAATCCAGCATCCTTCAGCGCAACCAAATAATCGAAATTGTAGCCGCCAAATAATTCATCCGCGCCGTGCCCGTCCAGCGTGACCGAAGTGCCGTGTGTTTTGACCGCACCGTAAGTCAGCATAAACGGAATCGGGCTGGTGATATACACATCCTCGAACAGATAAAAATAACGATCCAGGTCGGCAATCGCTTGTAGCGGGTCAATCTCGATCACGGTCGCATCAATACCCAAATGATCCGTGACCATCCTGGCATACTTCGTTTCATCCAGAGGTGTTCCAGGAAATGAAGCAACGAAAGCGTGCTGCCAGCTTTCACCCATGCGCTGCGTCTTGCCGTGCTGCGCGATGTACGCCATGGCGGAAATGGTGGCACTCGAATCCAAACCGCCACTCAATGCCGTCCCCAATGGCACATCGCTGCGCATGCGCAGACGGCAGGCATCCAGAAAAATCTCGCGGAACTGCTCCACTTGCTCTTCGTAGCGCGATGGAGCGGGAGTAAGGTGATCCAGAGTGCACCACCATCGTCTCGTCGCCAGCTTCCCCTCACGCAACCAGCCGCAGTATCCGGCGGGGAAGCGTTTCACACCTTCAATCACGCATTCATCGGTGGCCTCATACTGGAAGATTCGCGAAGTATCCGTGACGAGGATGGTATTTGCGCACACTTCATCAAGCAGCGGAAAAATGGCCTTCATCTCGGAAGCAAAGGCAAATTTTGCTTCCGGCAACCATGCATAGAAAAGCGGCTTTTTACCGAACCGGTCGCGCGACAAAAACAGGGCTTTTTCCCGCATATCCCAGATAGCAAACGCCCACATGCCGTTAAATCGCTGCTGGCAAGCCTCGCCCCAGACTGCAAAAGCTGCCAGCACGACTTCAGTATCTGATTCACTGTAAAAACGGCACCCCATGGATTCCAGCTCCGCACGGATCTCCAGAAAGTTGTATATCTCGCCGTTGAATGTGATGTGATAACGCCCATCGGCATAGCCCATCGGCTGCTTGGCATTATCGGAAAGATCAAGGATGGACAGACGACGGTGGCCGAAGGTCACTTCAGGAGTGCGCCATAACCCCACACCGTCCGGCCCGCGATGCGCAAGCGTGTCCGTGCAGACTTGGGCCAGTTCTGGCTCAATGAAACCTACATGTCCAAAAATCCCGCACATATCAGATTTGTTTACGCTTGATGGAATGCATTCTTTGTCTTTGTTTTACGATAGCACCCAAAGACCCTTTCCATATTTTTACAAGATGTATCGGCAGGTATCTTGCAGGACTAGACAAAAATAGAAATGTTGTCCAATACAAGGGATTCCCTGCTGCTTTTTTTGAAAAAAACTTTCTCAAAAAAGGCAGCAGGTTGCGCTCCTCGATTCTGCGAAAGCCTGTGGTTTTTCGATTCCAGAAAAGTTTAAGTTCCGGCGCCACTACTAGGCGAAATCCTTTCTTGTGAGCGCGCATGGTAAATTCATAATCTGAAAGGTAATGCGGCAGCAATTTAGGATGGAAGCCCCCAATAATTTGCAGATCTCGCCAGCGCATGAACAAACCATTGGTGGTCAGGCAATTTACTGGTTCCCCGGGTTTTGGCATACGAAAAAGCATCTTCTTATACTCATATACCACACCGATATCTAATATTTCTCGGGTAGTATCATCGTAAACTGTAGCTTGCAACAACATGCCATGGTTTAACAATGCGCAACCTGTCGCAATAAAATCGGTGAAAATTTCGACATCATCGTTAATCATTAATACGATATCGTCATCGCATAACGTCTTATCTTTTAGCCAATCAATACCCTGCTGCAAACTACCCGCCCACCACCAATCACCTTTCCCCGTGAGCACGGTCAGATTGCCGATTCTGCTCCTGACCATTTCGCTGGTGCCATCTGTGGAGCCATCGTCGATCAGGATCAAGTGATAGTTCAAATATGTCTGCGCCGCAAGACAATCCACAAACTTTTCGGTTATCGCCCGTCTGTTGTGCACAGGCAACAAAATAAATACTTTTGCGTTCATGGCTTCTTCAGGACAAACACAAAATTGTCTCCAATGGACAAGCCATCGAACAGACGCGTGATCCAATGATCGATTTTGGTCTTGTGCACGAGCGACAAAAATCTCACCAGCACTTTCTGATGAAACATCTGGCCGGATTTATCCGGCGACCAGAACCATGACGGCTCCCCTTGCCTTGGGTAAGTCACCAAATGTATCCACTGGTACAACAACCATTCGGAGCTGGTGACCGTTCGCACTTCCGTCAACTCCAGGCCGGCCTGCTCGGCCGCCTGCCGCATCGATTTCCGGGTAAAGAATTGCAGATGGTATGGTGTGTGCCAATTGATCCAGCGACGCCCAAAAAATCTTGCACCCCAGCCGCCCGCATTGGGAGTGCTCAAAACGGCCGTGCCACCCGGCTTCAGAATCCGCGCCACACCGCGCAACGTCACCAGCGGATCAGTGACGTGCTCGATCACCTGGTCCATCGTGACGAAATCGAAGAAATTCTGCTCATAGACTTTGTCGTCAAACAGTCCTACATGCACTTTGAATCCGAACTTTTCCACCACGCGGCTGATGTTTTCGTCCGCCTCTACGCCGTAAACATCGCACCCCCTGGCGGCGTGAAAGCCGAGCGACTCACCGAAACCGCAGCCCACATCCAGCACACGCACATTCTTCGGCACCCAACGGAACGCCGAACTGCCAAGCCCGTTAAACCAGGCAGAAAAACCATCCTGCTCTGTGTGGGGCGTGTAATTCTCGACATCGAGGCTCTTGCGCGGATAGTAGTTGGTATATAACTCCGTCAGTTGGACTGAAGACAGGTCGCAGTCCAGAAATTTGTGTCCGCAGCGTTGGCATTGCTGCAGCGCGAACTGGCCGGGGTAGCCATAGCGGTCGTCGTATGAACGCATGGGAACGTGAGGTTGCGGCTCTTTACAGATAGGACAATTCATTTCACCAAGGTGTGCACTTTGTGTTTGATTAAATTCTCTGTTGCTCACTATTTGTCTACTCTCCATAAACAAATTTTGTTATATCTGAAAAATCGTCGGCTTTCAGACGAAGCTTTTCAATAGGCCAGTCCCACCATTCCGAGTCCAGTAGCGACTTGATTTGCTCTTCTGAAAATCGATATCTGATGATTTTTGCAGGATTACCCCCCACCACTGCATAGGGCGGCACATCCTTCACGACAACCGCGCCCGCCGCCACTATCGCACCTGTCCCTATTTTTATACCCCCTGGAATAATCACGTTCGCGCCAATCCAAACATCATTGGCAATAAAAGTTGGCGGCACAGCATCATCGAATATTTTGTTTGCTCTAAATACCAAAGGACAACCAGTATTCCTTTCGCTATAAAACGCAGGATAAGTTGACACAAAAATCCTGGACGGATGTGAACCAAGACCTATTTGTACTCTAGGGCCAATCGAGCAAAACTTTCCAATATGAACATTATTTATTGTCGATCCATTTGAGATATAGCTGAAATCCGAGATACTCACCTTGTCTAGGTTGGCACCATTAAGGATAGCTACATATTTTCCAACAGCGACCTCATTGATGCCTGAAGGCTCAATATGGCATGTTGGATTGGCTTGGGCGAATAATTGCAGCACATCATTACGCCGCCTTGACGCATTAATTCTTGCGCTGACTTTGCGTACTTGCGAACACATAAATGAAATAAGATTGCTCATATTTCATGTACTCATGTCTTTTGAACATACCGTCTCAAAATTTTTCGGTATATCTGATAGAGCCATTCTTTTGAAGGCATCAATGAAAGTTGTGGAACTTGCGTTGTATATCTGCGCGCCGAGATGTTTCGAGTACTCTTCTATTTTCCAGTAACCCTCAAACATTAGCGCAAAAGCATAAAAGGCAGTGTCCATGGTAAAAAGTTTTGTTCCATGCTGCCCAGTTGCGAAGGGTATTAATTCAGCATCTTGGTCATAAAAATGCGAGTGCCTCACGCAAAGCCGATTTTCCTTATCCAATGCCAATGTCTGGTGCCATGAATGATCAGCACCGAGCAGAATAATTTTTTTGTAGCCAAGTCGTAGAGACAAAAAAAGTGCTGGTATCAAAACATTCTGCGGAGAAGGCATGCCCAAGTTGTTATCGTAAAGTATATTTACCAAGGTCTGCTCACCTGAGAGCGGAACGTTATTGTAAAAATCCACGCGAATATTTCGTGACTCTGAAAAAACGCCGTCCAACATCCCCTTGGCTGAAAATGGCAAAAAAACTGTAAGTGGCCAAGTTGTTTTCCGGAGTATCTGTTCAAAAAATTGCTTTCTTTCCGAGGCATAAGTTTCTGATACCGCAGATGACCAAAAATCCGGATCCGCAAGGACGTAATATTTTGGCTGTATTTTCTCGTATAAGGCAGATTCAATAAAATTGTTCACACAAAATGTGTCGACTTGACGAAAAACACCCAAATTCTCTTTGATATCGCCAGACAGCGATGGGCCATTGCCCAATACAAAACAAATCGTATTTCTCAAAGGTTCATTCGATAGAACTACGGGATAGTTTGACGCAGATGCTACCCCTCGTAACTGTCCTAATGTTCCTCTCAAACTTTTGAATCCGATAACCTTTGCCGAACATCGAGACTCTCTTGCAACTCTCAACAATAATCTCATTAGCTTTACTAGCCTTTTTAGCTTATTTATCAAGATTGTTAGCCTTGCTTCAGTCGACATGCTTTATACCTTTATATATTCCCAATCTTAGACGCTGTTTACATACCCACAACAGGACTCCGCACATCGCCGACACCCTCAACATCGCCCACGTTCTCGATCAAGAACCAACGTGGGAAGCACGAACCGCTAATGCTCCAGACCAAGATGCACAAGCAATTGGACTTTGGCATAAATTGGTATCGTTGGCATTGTTGCCGCGTCGTGCATAACACACGCACTGGCAACCGTGGCAGCCCAGTCGCCCGCTCAGAATCGACTTGCGCGCATATTCACATCTCGAATCACATGAGGGATTGCCAAGTACCATTGTAAAAAGTCAGCAAAACCCGCCAAAACTACACCAATCCCCAACCTAGCGCCGTCCCCCGCTTCACATCTTGCTTCACGGTCTTGCCCAGCAACAAACTCAGATACTTCGGCGGCAGCCCCAACCCCGGTCTAATCGCACGCAGATTCTCACGGGTGAGCACATCACCAGCTTTGAGATCTTGCACTACATACAGCGAGCGGCGGAACTGTATAGACTTTTCCTCTGCCTCGGTCGGGCCGTAACGTACCCGCCCCAATGCCTGCCAGGCGCGTTCGGTTTCCGTCAGCAGTTGTGCCATCTCGGCCGGCTCCATGGAAAAGCCGCTATCCACACCGCCGTCAACGCGATTAAGAGTGAAGTGCTTTTCAATGACCGTTGCGCCCAACGCCACACTGGCCACGGACACACCCACGCCCATCGTGTGGTCGGACAAGCCCACTTCGCAGTCGAACAATTCGCGCAGATGTGGAATGGTCAGGATATTGGTGTTCTCTGCAGTGGCAGGATAGGTGCTGGTGCATTTGAGCAGAATCAAATCTTTGCATCCCGCTTCGCGCGCGGCACGTACTGTCTCATCCAATTCTGCCACCGTAGCCATACCAGTCGAAATGATCAATGGCTTGCCGGTAGCGGCCACACGGCGGATCAGCGGCAGGTCGGTATTTTCAAAGGAGGCGATCTTGTAGCAGGGAACATTCAGAGTCTCCAGGAAATCGACTGCCGTATCATCGAACGGCGTGGAAAACCCGATCATCCCCAATTCTCGGCAGCGGTCAAAGATCGGCTTGTGCCATTCCCATGGGGTGCAGGCTTCACCATAGAGTTTGTACAACGATGTTCCCGCCCATAGACTCTTGGGGTCACTGATATGAAATTCGCGCTCGTCCAGATCAATCGTCATAGTGTCGGGGGTGTAGGTCTGGATTTTCAGCGCATGCGCGCCCGCCTTGGCTGCGGCCTCGACGATTTGCAGCGCGCGTTCGAGCGACTGGTTATGGTTGCCGGACATTTCGGCGATAACCAGGGGGGCATGGTTTCGGCCTATCAATCTGTCAGCAATCTTGAATTCTTCGGTCATTTTTAATGGAGCCTCTTTGAATAACTGGTGGACTCGACCTGGTAGCCCGCGCCTAAAAACAGGCGCTGGGAGCGTTCATTACCGCCGATCACATAGGCACTGATCTTGTTCACCTTTGGGCGATTGGCGGCAAACCAATATTCCGCACTTTGCAAAAGTTCACGTCCTTGCCCTGGTTGCTTGATATCTGGCACGAGATAAATTGAAACTTCAGCTTCGTCGCCCTGAATGTCAAACCGCACAACTCCAACCGGCAAACCTTCGCGTTGCCCAATGAGCAATACTCTATCAGGGGAGGCCAGCACCGAAGCAAACCATTTATGGTGATCTTCCCGATTGATCACGTCAGGTTTGCGTGAGGCCGCCCGGATGGTTGGATGATTGCGCCACACGAACAATTTTTCCGCATCATCCTGCCTTGCGACTCGAATCTCAATGCCACTGCAACCCAGCGCCCCGATAACTCGCATCACGCCGCAGCCATCCACAGCCCGCATCCCGCTGCGGGAAATGGCCTGCCTCAGGTAGCCATTTTCCATGAGCGCGCTCACATGCCGCCTGATCGCGGGGATCAACTCACCTTCCAATTCCGGCGCATACAGCAAGCCTTCAGATGCCGCATCAGCAATTTGTTTGCGCTGATTGTCCGCAACACAGATGGTCAACGCAGGCAACCCCAAACAGCAACGCTCCCAAGTCGCCGAGCCGCCAGCTCCGATTGCCAAATCAGCCGCCGCCATCAACTCGGCCATTCGGCTGGTTTGCGCATGGCAAACAAAGCGTTGCTCGGCACATGCTGCCTCAATTTGTTCGCGATGCGGGTGCTGCGCACCAATCACCACGTCCACATGCCAGTCATGACTTCCAATACTGGCTAGTGACTCGATAACACGGGCTGTGTAATTGTCGGCATCCACCCCACCGAAAAATACCAGTACACGCTTGACCGGATCAGTACGTGGCTTGTCCTGCTCACGCAGTTGCCGGAACTCGTCACGCAGCAATGCATAGCGCGGCCCCAGCAACAATTGGCAATGAGATGGCGCTTTGCCGCCGTATCGGATATTCATGTCCGCATACATATTCTGATCCAGCAGCACATCGCAATCGTGCTGACGATCAGCGATGTCGTCGATGACCAGAATGCTCTTGGCTGTCTGCTTGAGCATCGATTCCCAACGTGAATCCAGCGCATAGTGATCGACGACGAGCCAATCCCATTGTTGGCCAGCCAGTGCCTGTATGGTGGCTTGTGCATCCTGTGCCTGGCTTGTACCCAGCCACTGCGCATGCGCGAGGTCGCCATCTATCGACTCTGTTGTCTCGCTATCCAGTGTGGTCAACTGCATGCCTTTTGTTGCGAGCATGTCGCGCAAATGCGTTGGCAGACCACGACTGACGAAGCGAATCTGCGCCCCTTGTTTCTTCAGTGCCTCCGCCAAAGTCAGACAGCGCATGAAATGCCCCGTGCCGATCTGGCTGGTTGCATCAGTGCGGAAGGCGATGTTCATTCGCCGGACTCGCCCGCCAAATCAAGAACCGTTTTGATTAAGTCTGCGTTCATAAAAATGGGGGTTGCCGATATTTGTGCAAGTAATGGTGCGACTGACGGTATCAGTCCTGCTCGCTTTGCTTGAAGCAACACGCCCAAAGAGCCGATGGTTTGTATTTGGTTAATCTTGGCCACTTTACGACCGCGCTTATCATCAATCAGCAGGTAGTCGGCCGCGACTTCTTTGTAAAGCAACATGGCTTGTGTTTCGCCTGCATCGGCATAGGCATCGAGATAAATAAATCGTTGCATATCCACTGCGCGAACTTTGCCATCAAGGTAGTTGCGCAAGCGTTCTGATTGTGGCTTGTCCAGCGAGGTAACTTCAGCAAAAACCGCCTCAGGCACAAGTACCTTCCCGAAAATATCTTCCAGAAGGTTAAGGCTGTCGCAAGTGGCAAGTGCGATCAATGCTGAAGAATCTGCAACCAGGATCATTTCGGATTAAATCCTGACAGTTCTTCCAGCAATTCCTCGCGGGTAATGTCTATCACTGGCGTGCGATTAGTTTTACAAATTTGCATAAATTCGAGAAGGGTAACACCGGCCAATTCTGCCGCCTTTACCAGCGTAACCCGCTCACGTTGATAGAGCCAAAGTGCGTAGGAAGCGCGAACCTCTGCTCTAATTTCGGGCAATGCCTGAAATTGAACAAAATCGTTAGGTAGTTCGATAGCTATTTGCATTTTTCACCTCACTCAAATGGTTACCATGATTCAATCGTTTGTTCCGACTTAAGCTGACAAACAACTTTGGCTATTTTACTTGAAGCAGCGGCGCATCGCGCTGTTTCAGGCTGACCGCCAATGCCAGACAGCGCATGAAATGGCCGGTGCCAATCCGGCTTGTCGCATCGTTGCGGAAAACTACGTTCATTTTGCTGCGCTACTCACAAAATTCCGGCGCACTGGGATGCCTGCCGCTTGCATCGCATTTTTTGCTCCAGTAGGTGTTTGCTCGGTGAAGTGGAAGATGCTGGCAGCGGCGACCGCCGATGCTCCCGCATTCTTCACCACTTCGATCATGTGGTCATAGCTTCCGGCTCCGCCCGAAGCTATGACCGGAATATCGACTGCGTTTGCAACTTGCTCGACCAACTCCAGATCATAGCCAAGCATCGTCCCATCCCTGTCTATCGAAGTCAGCAGTATCTCTCCCGCACCACGAGCCGCCATTTCTTTGGCCCACTCGACGGGCATCTTTGCCGTATCGATCGTTGCGGCATGGCTATAGCAGCTATATCTCCCATCCGCATACCTCTTCGCATCTATGCTGACCACCACACACTGCGCACCAAAACGATTGGCCGCAGTTTCGATGAGATTGGGATTTGAATAAGCAGTGGTGTTGATGGCGACTTTATCTGCCCCGGCGTGAAGCAGAGCAACGATTTGTTCAAGATTAGTTATGCCACCACCCACTGTAAAAGGAACCGCGCATTCCTCTGAAAAATCACTGACCGAATCATGATCTGGTGGGTTACCTTCTAGCGAGGCGGCAATATCAACCAAGATTAATTCATCGACATCACGTGAGTTATAAACCCTGATCGCAGGAAGAACCGGCCCCACCCGACGCCAACTATCAAAGCTAACACCTTTGACCAGACCGAAATCTTTCCAAAGCAGTGTTGGTATCACCCGGATCTTTAACATGGCACATAATCCATGAAGTTCTTCAGAAGCAGTCTCCCTGCTTTAGAGCTTTTTTCAGGGTGAAATTGGCAACCGAACACATTGCCATTCCGAATAGTTGCAGCTACATCGCAATCGTATGAAGTGTTGGCGATTAAGTGCTCTTGATTTTCAGGAACAAATGCATAGCTATGCACAAAGTAAAAATCTGAGTGATCCGGAATTCCGTCAAATAGCACATCATCTTTCAGATAGTTAACATCATTCCAACCTACATGGGGGATGCGTAACTTGCAACCGATAACATCTAATCTTTGAACTCTGCCGGGGATAAATCCAAGCCCTTTCGTTTCACCGCCTTCATGTCCAGTAGTTGCCAGCATTTGCATCCCCAAACAAATACCGAGCAGTGGCTTGCCCTGCTGAATGACAACCTCATGCAAAGCGGGTGCCCAGCCAGCATTGGCCAAACACTTCATCCCTTCAGTGAATGCGCCTACACCAGGAAGAACAATCCTGTTTGCGTCATAAATAGCCGCAGGATGATTAGCAACACAAACCTCAGCACCAATATCCTCAAAAGCTCTGCGAACCGAGCCTAGATTCCCCATGCCATAATTAACAATGGCGATCTTCATACGTTGTCGTAATTCAGCTTTTCCAAATTACCATGTTTATCTTTAATTAAATTACCCGCCGAGTCACGCTTGAATATCTTCTTATTTGTAAACCGATCACACACCTTGATGAACTCATCAACGGACATATCCAACGGGTCAAGTATGTCTTTCAGCGGCTTGCCTAGACAAGTCCATGGAAATTTACCATCACGTGCCTTTACTATTTCAATTGCATCCTGCCGAGTAATGCGCCCGCGCCGGACATGCAAACACGCAATGTCTGTTGCACGAGAAAATCCAAATTTCAAGAACTTGAAGTAGTCATGTATGCCCGTTTGATGGTTATCCAGGTTTTCATAGTTAACCATTGAACCCTCCACAGGTTTATCGAAAGTTGTGAACCCATTTGCTTGTGCGATAAGTGCATTCGACAAACCGTCCCAAGGTAAATAATGCCCCAGGAAAAGTCCGGTTACACCTACGCGCTGCAATTCTTCATCACTTGGATACTGGTAGGGCAATAAGTGCTTGGACGCAATGCCATATGTCTCTGAAAGATCAGATACTCGCATACCGAGTAAGCCGCCGAACTCCTCCAACCAACGACGAGTTAAGGTGTTATTTTCTGAGGCTGCTGCGGGACCACCATACTCATTTTGAGAGTTCTCACCCCACACAATCAGGGGCACATTGAATTGAACCGCCGCTCGCACAGGAATGGTGAATATACCAACATGCTCTGGCCACGAAATATCGCCGACCTCTGTCAGCCCGATGCGATTCAGCTTTGCGCGAACAATCGGGTTGGGCGAGAACTCAACATGGTCAACACCAAGGTGTTTGAGATTTTCAATATTCTTTCGTCCGATATCCGCAAGATCACAAGTGTGTGAGGTCACACAAAGCGGATTGAGGCCAAGTTGTAGCATGCGTATGACTTGGTAAGTACTATCTTTCCCTCCGCTTACAGGCACAATGCAATCCCAATTACTCCCATTCCGACGATACTTATTCAGCAATTCAAGCAGATCAGTTTTGCGTTGATCCCAATCAATTTCTTTGCGCTTCTCAATCGAACGGCATGCGTTGCAAACACCTTCATCGTCGATATGAAGGTCTGGCTTAGTGTGGGGCATGACACAACGTACACAGTATTTCAACATGTTACGCCCTCTTTTCCATTAAAAACCACGTGATATCGTCTTGAGGAAATGCCGGATCCCGGCGATAAGCAAAACCATAGTCCACTATATGCAGATCAGAATATTTATCCAACATCTCCCCTGCAAAATCCCGCTTGAAAAGCCGATCTGTGTGACCGCGATAGGGAATGGCGACTGGAGAAGGGTTGTAATATTCGCAAACCAGAATGAATCTCCTGGTAGCTTGGTACAGTTTTTCATATACAGTATTCAGCATCTCGGGATTGATATGAATTAAAACGCCCTTGATCAAGGAAAGCTCTGCTTTGCCTGTTATCGGGTAATCGAATATCGAGCCGAGATAAACATTTTTTTCGCCAATCAGGTTACCGAGCAATTTTGCTGCTTCAGGATTTATTTCAGCAGCTTTTAATTCCACGCCAGGATAAAGTAGCTGTAGCGCTTTTAAATTCATGCCAATGTTGGCACCCAGCTCGACACACGAGGTTATCCTTCCCGCTTGATTCAAAGCTTTCGTGAAAAAATTCAGGTTGGAAGCCAACAGTTGGCTGCTGTCGTTTCGACTAATATATTCGCTACCGAATGCACCGGCCCAAAACTCCTCTTGAGGAGTCGAATAGTTATTCTCGTTTGTCACTGTTTATTTCTCCCGGTTGGTTAAACATTAACTCTGCCCTGATCCAGTCATCCTGATTGTCGATGTCCTGCACGCGCCACCTTGGCAATTTCACCGGCGCAGAATGTCGCTCAAATATTTTTTTGCCTTCTATCCAGGCACCAGGTCGCCCCCAATAAAACTGCCCCGCGTCGTGGAGTGCAGCGGGCAAGTCTTGTGAGCGCGTCGCAAAGTGTTCTGGAAAAAACATTTCTATGCCGCCATCCGCAGTTTGTTTGAATGCCCGAAAAATGGGTGCCGCGAATTCTGTCACTGAGAATGCATAGTCCCAACTGCCCGACTCCAACACGCGCAGGCCGTTTCTCAGATCCTCTGCCTGAATCAGTGGTGCAGTGGCATAGATGCAGCATACCGCATCCAGCTCCAGTCCTTCATTCAGCGCCCATTGCGTCGCGTGCGCGACCACTTCGGTTGTTCCTGCAAAATCGTTTGATAGCTCAGGTGGCCTCACGAAGGGCGTTTCTGCTCCCCACGCCCTTGCTACTTCTGCGATCTCGGCATCATCCGTCGACACGATGATGCGATCAAACAGACCGCTTTCTTTGGCTGCTTTGATTGACCATGCGATCATCGGTTTGCCGCAGAAGGGTTTGATATTCTTGCGCGGGATGCGCTTGCTTCCGCCGCGAGCAGGAATGACGGCGATCTTCATTGAGTGGTGGCGACCCGCAACGATTCGATGACCTTGTCTTGCTGTGCTTCAGTCAGATTCGGATACATCGGCAAGCTGATGGCCTCCGCGTAATACCGCTCCGCTTCTGGACAATAGCCCGCCTTGAATCCCATGTCTTCGTAGTACGGCTGGCGGTACACCGGGATGTAATGCAGGTTCACGCCTATGCCTGCCGCGCGCAAGGCCTCAAACACTTGACGATGCGTCTTGCCGATTTCGGCAA
>Ga0210009_1002327_pt1 | contig 14153 bp, 9 predicted proteins | sample CryGeyCG2114_065_FD_185457 | JGI IMG/M metagenome (GOLD analysis project Ga0210009, IMG submission 185457) | Groundwater microbial communities from aquifer - Crystal Geyser CG12_big_fil_rev_8/21/14_0.65 (SPAdes) (version 2) | ecosystem: Environmental > Aquatic > Deep subsurface > Groundwater ... | reverse complement strand
GTCAGCCCCTCCGGCGTTGTGTACGTCAGCCCCTCCGGCGTTGTGTACGTCAGCCCCTCCGGCGTTGTGTACGTCAGCCCCTCCGGCGTTGTGTACGTCAGCACCTACGAAGACGGTTTCACCGTCAGATGGGCCGACAAGAGAGTCAGTGGAACAAGCGCCCAGTGTCAGCACGAGTGCTGTAAGAGTTGTTAGCGTTAAAATGTTGTTTTTCATTGTATTAAGCGGTTTGTTGGCAAGCATGCAGTTGTCCTGCATCTGTATAAACGTAAAACAGGGGCAAACAGCGACATCGGTGGCTAGATATCTTAACTAGCACCCAAAATGGCCGATACGCTAGCTATGAGGACCGACTATGCATATCGAAAAATCCTGCGGGGGCTCGCTCTTGCGAGTTCCTTTATTCTTCTACAGAGTAGCAGTCCCGCGTGGAACGTGGTAGCACAGTCGTTAGAACAACAGGCTCGTACCGTTCTAGGAGAGAGTGTCGCGATGTTTCACTTCCCTCCCGAGCAAAGTGCCTTGCGTCCCCAAATTTGGCAAATGACGGTTTGGAAGGGAACGATTGCCGCGGCGCAAGAAGGTGGTGTCAGCGTTTTGCTGGGAGACTCTTGGCGCTTCATCGGCGTCCCATCAAAGACGACGGTGCGTTCGCTGGCCGCAGGTACAGATGGCTATTTGTATTTCGGCGACCAAGGATCTATCGGCCGGATTTTTTGGAGCGGTACTGAAGTGGACGTAGAGTCAATCGAGCTTCCGGACTCTCTGAGAGACCGTCTAGGAGATGTGTGGGGAACGCATGTGCTGGATTCGGCAGTGGTTTTTCAAGCTAGGAATCATCTAATTGTAGACCGACAGGGAAAACAAGATATATACTACTCAGCACAAGGATTTCACAACTCGTTCACCTACGGTGGAGCCGTCTACGTCAGAGAATTCGGAAAGGGTCTCTATAGATTAGATGCAGATAGCTTGAAATATCTTCACGGGGGCTCGTTCCTTTCTGAGGAAATGATATTTGGGATCACGGACTACAACGGATATGGTCGAATATGGACCCGAGCGGGCAATCTGTATAGCCTGGTAGGTGATAGTCTTGTTTCAATAGGCCGCGTGTCAGAAGAACTTATTGAGATTGCAGAGGAGGCTAGGCCGTATACCATTGGCCGTATCGATTCGGAGACGTACGCAATAGGATCATTGGGGCGTGGAGTTATTTTCGTCGATGAGTGGGGTAATATCTTAGCCCGTTTTGGTGCCGAATCGGGTTTACCAGATGATTTTATAAATCATGTGTTAGTAAACACAGAAGGTGACATCTGGTTCGGACTCAATAACGAGGGGGTAGCACGTATGGAGTTGCATCCTATTAAGACTAGGTATGGACGTCAGCACGGTTTGTGGGGACATATATATAGGATTGGGGAGATTGATAATGCTCTCTCCCTAGCGACGGGATCTCGTCTTTCTGTTCTTGATTCACAATCTCGAAATAGTGTCGCATACGCCAACAGTCCAAGCCGCTCATATTTCCAACAGGTCCCAAGCACGGATTTAGCTTGGGATTTTGTAAATATTACAGAGCGAATCTTTGTCGCGACAGAGGGTGGTGCTGTCTTAGTCAGTCGTCGAGATAATATGCAAGTAGAATGCGAATCTTATTCAATGGATGAAGAGTCTGTCGCGAAACAAGTTAACCTAAATGTCTTGACATTGTCCGCCTTGCATACCACCCTCCTCGCAGGCACCTCCCGCGGCATCTACCGGGTGATGACGGGGCATGATGAAGAGACGGACGAGCCGACGTGTGCGCTCTATCCGGTGGAAACGGGGGTATCGTTCAGTAGCGTGGTCAAGCAGGTGGAGACGCATGAGGAGGTCGTGTGGGTGGTGACCGACGATGGCCAGCTCTACAGCGGAATGTATGGGGACGGGCGCTTGCCGCTTACGAAGTATCCTTATTTGGCAGATACCGGGACGCGGGTGGAAGCGCTCAAAGTCACGGTTGGCAAAGCGACGTTCGTGGCGCAGGGGCACCGTCTGTACCGCATTCACAGTCCGGGTCTTCCGCCCGTTGAACTGACGAATACTTGGAATCCGGACCACGAGGACATCCAGGATATCCATGCTGACCGCGAAAACGGCATCTGGCTGAGTACGACAGAGCGCATTGTGCACTATTCGGAGCAGGGCATTCGGCATACCTGGCCGGCGCTCGAGGTGCCAAAGGGCGAGAGCGCGCAGATGTATGTGGACAAGAAGGGCAAACTCTGGTACACGGATGGGGATGCGCTCGTGCGCTTCGACCCGGAGGCGGCGAGCGCCCACGAGCGCGCCGTTGAGGAGGGCTCGGCGGTGCGACGTGCGCAGGTGTTCATCCAGGGCGTGAGTACGCTTGGTGACAATGCCAACGCCGACGAGAACCCGCTGCCGCCCGTAGAGGAGCAGTTCTTCATTGGCAAGGACACGTACGACATTGGCCTGCTTGACTATGAGTTCAACAGCCTCAAGCTGACGCTCGGCGCGACGGGAGGCGAATACCTTGCGCCCGTGTACTTTTCGTACAACGCCAACGATGGTGAGGGCTGGCACGAATGGACGACCGACAACCAGGTCGAACTCCCGTCGCTGAGCTCGGGCATGCACACCATTTCGGTGCGCTCGCGCGATGACTGGGGCAGCATCTCGGAGCCCGTCAACTTGACCGTCCACATTCTGCCGCCGTGGTATGCCACGTGGTGGGCCATGTTGCTCTACTTCTGGGGAGCCCTCGCCCTGGTCTACGGTGGTGGGCGCTACGTCCACATGCGGCGCGAAAACCGGAAGGCCAAGGAGCAGAAAATTGAGCTGGAGCGCAACCGCGTGGTCATGAAAAAGCTCGAAGAGGCAAACCAGAGCCTCACCCAGGCCAACCGAATGAGGGACGAGTTCCTGGCCACAACAAGCCACGAACTGCGCACGCCCATGACCGCCATTCTCGGCTTTACCAGCATTCTGAAAGAGGAAATCCCGCCGGATGCCGAGTACCGCGAATTCCTCGACATCATTGAGGAGAGTGGCGATCGCCTGCTCGATACGCTCACCTCGCTGCTCGACCTGGCCCGGCTGCGCGCCGACAACATGGAATTATCGTTCGAACCCGTGGATCTGGGCGAGGCCGCCCACGCCGCCACGAGCCGCTTCGAGGCAAAAGCGACGCATAAGGGCATTAAGCTCGCCGTCGATGTGGCGGCCGAGCCCCTCGTTCTCCCGCTCGACAGCTACGCCACAGGCCGCACGCTCGATATCCTGCTCAGCAACGCCATCAAGTTCACCGACGAGGGCGAAGTGCGCGTCTGCCTGTCGCGCGACACGAACCCCGAAACAGGCGCCCCGAAAGCCGTCATCGACGTCGTTGACACGGGCATCGGGATGGATGCCGCCTACATGGAGACGCTCTTCGAAGCCTACACGCAGGAAAGCGTGGGCCTTTCCCGAAGCCACGAAGGCCAGGGCCTCGGTCTCGCCATCTGCGCAGGCCTTGTAGAACTCATGAACGGCCGCATATCGGTCACAAGCACAAAGGGCGAAGGCAGCACATTCCGCATTTCATTTCCGATGGATGCGCCGACCTCCGAAGACAGGACCCCCGCCGCGACCGGGCACGGCGCGCCGCCTGACCGGCAGCACATCACGCCAGACCGAGGGGTACGCCGATTGACCTTGCGCGGCAAGTGGCCCGTACCGTAACGTATGGGCTATGAACAGATTGCATGTCATATGCCTTTTTGCAACATTCTTGATTGTCAGCGTATGCGCGGCACACCCGGCAAGCGCGCAGTCGGCGGACGTTCCGGTCATGAACTGCGAACCGGCGCAGGCCGAATCCATCATCGATGCCAACAACGTGCGCGCCAAGATCCTGAATAGTGGTGCGCTCTTCAGCGACTGGAGTGAACCGGTTTACGAGGTGTCGAAGGGGAGCGGAAAGCACAGCATGTTTACAGCAAGTATTTGGCTCGCCGGATTGGTCAACGGGGAGGTACGGGCATCGGCGTCACGATTCGGCATAAGGGAGTACTGGCCCGGACCATACGACGAGGTAGCGGCGGGCGCGGATTGTGCAGCTTATGACCGCATATATAAAGTTGAGCGCCGCGATTTCAATGCACTCGAGAGTGGCGTGGAGCTTTCTCTTGACATACTGAAATGGCCCTGGCAGCACGCCGCGCCGGTAGTCGACGGCGACTCAAACCCGGACAACTACGACCTGGCAGCGGGCGATCGTCCACTCCTTCTGGGCGACGAAATGCATTACTGGATCATGAATGACATCGGTAATGAGCACCGTTCTACGAAGGGGCTTCCCATGGGCCTTGAAGTGCATGCAATGGCGTTTTCGAGCGCATCTACCCTGAATCCGCATTACGCGAACACGCGTTGTTCCTGATATATGACGATCCGTATTGTACCTTGAGGGTCGCATCTACCCGGACAGGTACAGCGCGTCATGAAAAAACTCCCCTTCCTTGGCCTGGCCGTTCTGGCAGGCGTCCTCGCCGTGGGCTGTGCCGATCCGCATGCGACGGAGGTCTATGTGAATGGCCGCATTTGGACGGCAAACCCCGATGAACCCTGGGCAGAGGCCATGGCCGTACGCGGGGAATACATTATATATATGGGGTCCGCAGAGGCGGCCGAGGGTATTCGGGGAGATGCGACGCAGATCGTTGACCTGGACGGCGCGTTCGTCATGCCGGGGTTCATAGACAACCACACGCACTTCCTGCAGGGTGGCTTCAATCTGGCGAGCGTACAGCTACGGGATGCGGCAACGCCCGAGGCGTTCATTCGCCGCCTGGCCGCCTACGCGGAGACCCTTCCCGAGGGCCAGTGGATTCTGGGAGGCGACTGGGATCATGAGGCCTGGGGCGGTGAACTCCCCGACCGCGCCTGGATTGACAGCGTCACGGCGCGCAATCCGGTTTTCGTGCAGCGGCTCGATGGGCACATGGGACTGGCCAATTCACTGGCGCTCGACATGGCGGGAGTGGACAGCTCGGCGGTGAATCCGGTGGGAGGTACGATTGTGCGGCGCGGTGCGGTTTCTGGTGCGGCAGACGGTGCCGGCGTGCCGACGGGCATTCTCAAGGACGATGCCATGAATCTGATCTGGAACGTTGTGCCGCCACCCTCGCTCGACGAACGGCTCCAGATGCTTCGCCGCGCCCAGGAGCATGCCATAAGCCTCGGCGTGACACAGATCCACGACGTGGGGTCCTACGGAGGATGGGAGGACCTCGAGGCGTTTCGGGCCGCCGAGCGGCGGCGTTGGCTGAAGCTGCGCATCTACTCGCATGTGCCGCTCTCGTCTTGGCGCGACATGGAGGATTTTGTGGAGGAGCACGACTGGGGTTCGAGGCGCGTCTGGTGGGGCGGGCTCAAGGGCATGGTCGATGGAAGCCTCGGTTCAACGACAGCGCTCTTCCATGAGCCGTACCTGGATGAGCCGGACACGCGCGGCCTCGTGGTGACCGATACGGTGGCCATGCGCAGTGACATTCTGGGGGCGTATGGCGCAGGCCTGCACCTGTCGGTGCACGCCATTGGTGACAAGGCCAACGACTGGCTGCTTGACGTGTTTGCCCAGGCGCGGGCCGTGACCGCGGGCAGCATGCGGCAGGTGCTCCGGATTGAACATGCGCAGCATCTGACGCCGGAGGCCATTGGCCGGTTCAATGACCTGGGTGTGGTGCCGTCCATGCAGCCCTACCATGCCATTGACGATGGCCGGTGGGCGGCAAGCCGCATTGGAGACCGCATTCGGACGACCTACGCGTTCCGCTCGCTGCTCGACGCGGGCGCCGGCCTGACGTTCGGCTCCGACTGGACGGTGGCACCGCTCAATCCGCTGCTTGGCGTGTATGCGGCGGCAACGAGGCGTACGCTCGATGGGGCGAATCCAGACGGATGGGTGCCCGAAGAGAAAATATCCGTGGAGGAGGCGCTGGTGGCCTACACGCGGGCGGCCGCCGCGGCGGGGCGCTCGAGCGCTTTTTCGGGTGTTCTCGAGGCGGGCCGACTGGCCGATTTCGTAGTGCTGTCGGCGAATCTGCTGGAAATAGACCCGGTCGATATTCCGGACGTGCGCGTTGTGCGCACGGTGATCGGCGGTGAATCGGTATATGAGTGGGGTGGCGAGCACTGATTCTGCGTGAGTCCATGCACGCCATGCGCCGCATTCTGCTTGGCGCGTCGCTCTATTCCCTGATGGCAGGGTATGCGGCGTGGGCCATGCTGCGCTGGTCTGTTTCAGGTGGGTCTGTTTCGGCGGGAAAAAAGGGCCGCGAGGCGGCGCGCTGGCAGCATGTCAGTCGTCTCCAGGGGCGCGGAGCGCGCCGCATGCTGCGCCTCATGGGTTGGGAAGTGTCCGCAAGTGGATCGCAGCTCCCGGCCCATGTACCCCTCCTGATCGTTGCCAACCATATCAGCGCGCTCGACCCCTGGATTATTGCATCTGTTTTCGACTGCTCTTTCGTGGGCAAGGCAGAGATTGCGCGCTGGCCGGTCATCGGGTTTGTCGGGCGAGCGGCCGGACTCATTCTGGCGCACAGGCAGCACAAAATGAAAACCACGGGTATGGTGGAGGCGGTTCGGCGTCGTCTCGCATGTGGAGTACCCGTGGCCATTTTCCCGGAAGGTACGACCTCCGACGGACGCGCCGTGCTCCCCTTCAGAACGGGAGGCTTCGCGGCGCTGGTCGATGAGGACGGTGATGGCGATGGCGAGGGCGATAGCGGAAGCGCTGGCCTCGTCCTGCCCGTCTATTTCCACATCACGCACATTGACGGGCGCCTGGCCAGCGACGAGGACAAGGCGCATCTTACCTGGCACGGTGACGAAGAAATGTGGCCCTGGCTGTGGCGCGTCATGCGGTACCGGTTGCGCTGGTCGGTGCGCGCCAGCGAGCCCATCCCTGCCGCCGGGCATACGCGCAAATCCCTGGCAGCCGAAGCCGAGCGCGCCGTCGACGCCTTGCGCAGGGACGCTCCGGCTACTCCGTTTTCAGCAGGGTAGCGAATTCCTTCATGGAAGCCGATCCGCTCAAAACAGGTCACGTAAGTCATTTTGTTTTCTCCTTCTGTTTTGGCCAATGCAACGAGCAGCTGATTTTCCAACTCCTCAGACAGGCGCACCATCCAGTCAAAAAAGCGCACGAGCTTAACGATTTTGCGCCGCGGGACACCTCGTTCATATAAACGTCTGAATGCGTGAAACTTCCAGCGGCCTCGCTCAAGCACGTCTTGCGGGTCGTGAAACCCGTAGACCAGTCTATTTCTGCGTGTACTTCCGGAAACAGAAGCGCCATGAAATCCTCAAAGAACGCGTCCATGGCTTCCTTCCAGAATCCATCCTCTTGTAGGGCCTGTTCACACCGTACATTGGCTGTATTCGTAACCCTGGTGGCGCCCAGAAAGCGAAAAACATGATTTTCGGCACTGTTGTCCGGGTGGATTTGGTCGTATAGTGTTCACGGTAGAATCATGGCCGCGCCGACGACTGGTCCGTCCCGGCTGGACCCAAGCGAGGAGGAAACCGTGCAGATAGCCATTCCAACGGCGTTCGGGGCTAACCATCTGAACAGCGTGACGGTGCTATGACCGGAGCGGGATGGCTCGGACGTGCCGTTGATTCCCCGGAAACGAAATCGTCGCGCGCGGGGTACACACGCGCATGACCGATCACCGCATACAACGCCTCACGTGGCTCGCCCTCTTGTCGGTGGGCCTTCTCTCAGGGATCCTGCTTACGATCTGGCTGTCGCCGGATGCGGGGCCCATGCCACGCCCCGAGCACGTGGATCGCGTGGAAATAGGGGCACAGCCCGGCGTATCTACCCGGATCCCGGTGCAGCCCGGAATTACAGACGGCGACAGTGGCGGCGATGTCCGCTATCTGGACGTGCTGTCGCTGAACGAGGTGTTCAAGCAGGTGGCCAGCAACGTGACGCCGGCCGTTGTGTTCATACAGGTGATTTCGGACGGGCCGCAGGAAGTGATCAGGCGCTTCGGGCAGCAGCAGCGGCGCGGTCCGACGCAGAGCGCCGGGAGCGGTGTGGTGATTTCGCCTGATGGATATATTGTAACAAACAACCACGTCGTGGACGACGCGTCCGAAATCTGGGTCACGCTCCAGGACAAACGGCAGTTCAGGGCGGAGGTCGTGGGGACCGATCCAACGACCGATCTGGCTGTAATCCGTGTCGAGGGCCGTGATCTGCCGGCCGTCGTGCTCGGCAACGCCGATGATGTGCAGGTCGGCGAGTGGGTCATGGCAGTCGGAAATCCGTTCCGCCTGACGTCGACCGTGACGGCGGGGATTGTGTCGGCGCTCGGGCGCTCGGTCAACGTGATCGATGACCAGCTCGGTATTGAGAGTTTCATTCAGACCGATGCGGCCATCAATCCGGGCAACTCGGGTGGTGCGGTTGTGAACATGCGGGGCGAACTTGTTGGCATTGCCACGGCGATTGCCACCGAATCCGGGTCCTACGAGGGGTATGGCTTTGCCGTCCCGGTCGACCTGATGGAGCGCGTGGTACGCGACCTCATCCGGTATGGTGAGGTGCGCCGGGGCTACCTGGGCGTATCGATTCTGCCGGTAACGGCGGCTGAAGCCGAGCGCTTCGGGCTGCCCATGGTCGAAGGCGTGCTGCTTCAGAATGTACAGCGGGGCTTGGCAGGTGCCGAGGCCGGACTACGCGACGGGGATATTGTGCTCTCGGTTGAGGGGCGTTCTGTTTTTGAGCCGAACGAGCTGCAGAGCGTGATCGCGCTCTATTCACCCGGCGACCGGATTTCGCTGCGTATCTGGCGCGGCGGAAAGGAAATGATGGTTCCCGTTGTGCTCAAGGGCCGGGACGATCCGGCCTACGACGAATGGCTCAGCGATCTTGGAGGAAACGCGCAGCAGGAGGCCCCCGTCATTCCGCCGCCGAACGTTGAAATTGAGGATCTCCCAGAGTGGGGTGCAGGGCTCGTAGGCCTTGACGCCCGCATCCGAAATCAATTCGGGGTTGCGCACGGCGTGTTCGTGGCTTTCGTTGAGAACGATGGCCCATTTTCGCTGGCCGGCCTCTCACGCGGACAGGTAATTACGCACATCGATGGAGAGCAGGTGTTCACGCTGGACGATGCCGTTTCCCGTCTCGATGCAGCGGCCGAGCGGCTTGACACGGATCCGGACTCGGAGCCGGTTCTGCTCCAGGTCCGGCGCGCAGATGGCGCCGTGCTGTTTTTCGAGGTGACACTGTGATCCGGTACCTGACTGCGGGCGAGTCGCACGGAGAAGCCCTGATTGGCATTGTGGAGGGCGTTCCGGCGGGCGTTCCGCTGACTGCACAATACGTGAACGGGCATCTGGCGCGGCGCTGGCTCGGATTCGGGCGGGGAGGCCGCGCAAAGTTTGAAACGGACCTGGTGCACATTTACAGCGGCGTCCGGTTTTCGGAGACCATGGGCAGCCCGATTGCCCTCAGGCTCGACAACGCGGCCTACACGCGGGACCGGTCCTCTTGGCCCGAGGTCATGGCTGTGGAAGGCACGGGCGAAGGCGTGGAGCCAGTCCTGTTGCCGCGGCCCGGGCATGCCGACCTCACGGGAGCCCAGAAGTATGGCTTCGATGACATCCGCCCGGTAATTGACCGCTCCAGTGCCCGTGAAACCGCCATGCGGGTTGCCTGTTGTTCGGTGGCCCGGCGCCTGCTCGCCGAGCTCGGCATTTTTGTTGGTAGCCATGTGGTCCGCATAGGCGAGGTGGGGTACGAAACCGGAAGCCATGGCGAGCCCGGGTGGCGCCCGCTTGTGGACGAGATACTGGGAGATGCGGAGCAGATCAACGACCTGGCCGATCGGTCCGAGGTCCGCATGCTCAGTTCCGAGCTTTCGGCCGCCTGCGTAGAACACATCAAGGCGGTCAAGAAAGAGGGTGATTCGCTCGGCGGTGTCTACGAAGTGGTGGTGACGGGCGTGCCGCCCGGCCTCGGTTCGTATGTGCAGTGGGATCGGCGGCTGGATGGCCAACTGGCACAGGCCATCATGTCCATCCAGGCGCAGAAGGCTGTCGAAATTGGTGATGGCGTGGCGGCGGCATCGGAGCGCGGCTCGCGCGTGCACGATCCCATCCGGGCAGAGCAGTCCGGCCGCTCCGGCTCGACGGGCTCCGGCTCCGGTTCGAAGGGCTCCTCCGGGCGGGTTTTCTCCCGGACGCAGAACCGCGCGGGTGGCATTGAAGGAGGCATGTCCAATGGCATGCCCATCATCGTACGCGGCTACATGAAGCCAATTCCCACGCTGATAAAACCACTCGGTACGGCGCATCTGCTGACCGGTGAGGAGCAGCCAACGCGCTACGAGCGGTCCGATGTGACGAGTGTACCTGCGGGTTCGACGGTCGCGGAAGCAGTCGTGGCGCACGTGTTGGCAAACGCCGTGCTGGAAAAGTTCGGGGGCGATTCGCTCGCGGAGCTTCGTGCCCGTGTCGAGGCGGTTCGGCAGTAGCGTTAATGGTGGGTATTCTGCTTGCGAACCGACCTCGATTTTGGTTTCTTGAAGGAGCAGATCCCGTTGCGTAAACCGGGAGGATTTTTTTCCGGAAGCGATCGCAAATTCTGCATAATTGCTCGTTCTCCAATGGCAGACACAACGACGCTTTTATCCCACCATGAGTCACCACCTGTACCGGCATTACACACCCACCGCGGTGAACGACGGTAGGTCGACAGATGAGATGCCTCTCTGGCATGGAGGTGATGGTCGCAGCTCGCATGCAAACCCGCTCTTTCCCATGTACAATGCCCCCGTCCGAACGCCCAGCGGCGATGGACAGGGGCGTCGTGTCTCTGCTTCTGCGAGAGCCCGCGTTGTACCGGGGGACGGGCAGGCCGTGCGCCGCACGTCCGGCGACGGCCAGAGCGGCCGCCCACAGGACGTGGTACTCAATGTAAATCCCGTCTCGGTGAATCCTCTCTCGCCCCCGGCGCGAAAGGGTTTCTTCGAAGCGTTTTCCTTCGGCCGGTCCAAGGATTCGGCCCCCCGCGGCAAAGGCTCCAGGGCTGGCACTGACCGGGTGACGAGCGTTGGACCGACTGACGAAACGGGCACACGGCGTACCGACACCTGGAAGCTCGTCGCGATCGTCTTTGTCTTCTTCATCTGGATTGGTACGGCGAGCACGCTTCTTTTCCTGTACATGGATCAGTACCTGTTTCCGTGACTCCGGTCAGGCCTTACTTCACGATGATGCCCGCCGTGTGCGCGCCAATGCGCACAAAGTAAAGTCCGGGCGAGAGTGCGCTCTCCGGCAGGATTTCTCCCGACAGCCCTTTTCCCGTTTGCCGAAGTGCTGCGCGCAGCACCTTCCGGCCCAGCGCATCATAGACCATGGCCTCGGGCTCTACGGGGCCTGTACCGGTGCGGCCAGTTCTGGTGCGGCCCGCATGCGCCGCGCCCCGTTCGTCGTGAAGCCGAACAGAAAGCGCATTGCTTTGCGACATTTGCCAGGGGTTGGGCCACAGCTCGAGCACCGGACCCGTGACGGGGAGCGCCTTCTCAGGCGACGAACTTCCGTTTCCGTCCGTGTGCGTTGCCGTGAACCCCTCGCCGTAGGCGATCTTCTTGAGGCCGCGTTCATTCACCATGACGACACGCAGCACCTCGCCCGGTGGCAGCGCGATATCGCCCGCTGGAATTTCATCGCCCGGCCAGCGCACATCGACCCGCGTTTCGGCCTGTCTGCCGGGCTCGGGTATCCACTCTACCTGCAACGCGCGCAGGGGCTCGGCGGTGGTAACGACGGGGTTGTCTGAATACACAATGAGGCTGCGGGTTGCCGGGCCCGGGGGTGCGGTATCGGGGGGGACGGGCACGGGGAGACTGACGTCGTCAGGCCACGCATTGTTCATGACCGCCTGTGTGGCGACCGTGATGTCGCGGATGTCAATGGCGCCATCGCCCACCGGGAAAGGAAAAAGGTCGAATCGATCCAGGTCGAGACCTGTAAGACCGAGCGCCATGTCTACGCCGCGGACAATGTCCGCGACGTCAACAGCGCCGTCCTGGTCCGTATCGCCCCGCCCACCGGTTCCTGTGCCGTGAACGAGGAGTGTGTCGGGGGAGGACGGGGCGGAATGGAACAGGATGAGCTCGGCGGTGATGAAGCCGAAGCGGGTCGGTGAGGGCTGGAACGCAATGGCAATGCCCGCGGAATCGGCCGGGCTGACAGTAAATGACGTGGGCAGTGGCTCGCCCGCTCCGCCCGATCCGTCGGGCACGTGCAGTGTGAACAGATCGTGGGAGAGGCGGAGGCTGTCGACGGTGAGCGGGCTGCCGGCTGAACCGGTATCGCTGCCCGAGCCCGCATGGTCGCTGCTGTCGCGGTTGCGCACATAGACGGTCACCACGCCTGTACTTCCCGTGGGCGTGGGTGCAAGCGTGGTACGGGCTGGTGCGCCATTGCCTGTCAACTCCGAGCCCCCATCATCACCCAGACTGAAGTGTGCTGTCGCTGCGACGAAACGCGCCAGAAACACGCGTTCTCCCTCCGGCAGCAGGATGTCATGGCCATCGGGCGCGGCGGCCGATGCAATGACATCGGTCAGCGTGACGCGCACGCTGTCCGTCGACGCGGGAGGCGCAGCGCCAAACGTGAGCGTAACAAGACCCGGGTGGAGGCCCGCCTGCAGGGCCGCGCCCGAGGACGGGCTGCGGGGGGTCACAAGGACGCGGAACGTCTGCGGGGCCGGCGTGCTCGTATGGATGGCCCACAGGGTGCTGTCGGCAAGGGCGGGGCCGGGCGAAATGCCGGCATCGCTGAGCCAGGACCTGTCCCAGGTGACATCAAACTGCAGACCAGCCAGGGAATCGGGTCCCGGAAAGGACAGGTCAAGCGGCACCTGGACGGCAGGCTCATTCGGCGCGGACGTGTCGTCGGCAAGTACGCCGATGTCCTGCCCCGCTACGGAAAAACCGAGCGCTCCCGTTACGAGCGACAGGTCGGCGCTTCCCGTGACGCGCACGTCATCCAGGCGCAGGTTCGAGCCGCCGCTGTTGCCTCCAAGCGCATCCCAGACCACATAGATCGGACCACCGAGGAGCGAATCGGGAATGGAAAGGGAGAGCGCCGACCAGCTGCTCGTTGCAGCAGGAAGTGCGTCACCGGGCGGGGCGAGCGTTGCAAACGGACCCTGGATCGATGCGCCGACGTGCACCGACAGGCTGTCCTGCTCATACGTGCCCGTGCGGCGGGCCAGCCATGAGAGCGTGGCGCTGGTTGCGATTTCAAGGCGAACGGGCCCCATGACGGTGCGCGCGGGCGTCGTTCCCGTGTGCGACAGGTTGAATGCGCCGCTTCCGCTTGAAGACGAGCCGTCGTCGACGCTCCACCCGGGTCCGATCTCGGCAATCGTGGGGGGGATGGCGCCCCCCGAGGCATCGAACAACTCCTCAAAAAATGTAACTTGTGCGGTTACATTTATTATGGCGCCCTGAAAGAGGGCAAGAACAAATATCAATGTGCGCATGGCTGACCTCCACATGATCCACTTCACAGTTCCAAATGACAGGGACCATATGGACACGCGGAATTGGCCCGCGTAACCTCCTCGTGCGGGCTCAGCCTGTTTTTGCGTCAGTCCCGAAAGACGAAAATGCCGGAGAAGGTGCGCCGGTGAATGACAAGCAGTGCGGCGACGAGCATGGCGGCAAATATGCCCAGACTCGCCCCGGTGGCGTCGATGAGGGCGTGGTAGGCTATGATATTGACGGCAATGGGGGCCAACAGAATAGTGCCCAAGGGCGCTGTTGGCCGGTAAACGAGTAGCAGTGCGCCCAGTAATTCAATGGCTTTGACAATATATATATATCCCGAATCCATCAGGATGTCCATGAACGGCGGCACTTCGGCGACAGGCAAAAAGGCGAAGAATCCGTTAAGGCTTCCGACGAGGAAGATCGCGGCTGCAATGAGGCGGACACCCCGCTGCCACACAGGTTCTCGACTCGGCGCGGGGCGGGTCATGTTGGATGGTGTTTCGGGAGATGCCATGCGTGTGCCCGTCGGATGGTGAGAGGAGTCATGAACGGCCGAAAACGGCTGTGGCGCGGGCGGCCCCGAGG